>Ga0315554_1000624_pt1 | contig 21094 bp, 37 predicted proteins | sample SalMarSW160370MG_FD_202114 | JGI IMG/M metagenome (GOLD analysis project Ga0315554, IMG submission 202114) | Salt marsh sediment microbial communities from the Plum Island Ecosystem LTER, Massachusetts, United States - Salt Marsh Sediment SW1603-70 ... | reverse complement strand
AGAGAGTTAGAACTGACTTTATCCCTTGTCCGATCCGAGGGGTGACAAGTTGTCGCATCAGGTGAAATGTGTGATTGTGTAGGCAACGGTGTGACATTTTTTGAGGCTATTTTTGTCCAAAATGTAAAAGCGTTTGAATTGAACTTTATTAGGGCGCCCCTTGATCTTTCGCCATCTCTGAACCGGGCACATTCGATGTAGCCTTTGGCTTCCAGTTCGTTGTTGGATCGCTGGAGAGTACGTATGCTTTTCGCCTCCCCGTTGGAAGATCGATAGACGGCATCGGCAATAGCACCCATCGGCGCTGACACACCAGAATATCCCATCTTGACAAGGACAATGTATACGGCCAGCGTTCGGCGAGCTCTGGGAGAGAGGGTTCCGGTGCCCCCTATTCCAGACCGGGCGAAGTCAATCGTCCTAACTTTTTCCGCTGTAGCTAATTTTTGGGCGCAAAAAACCGCTGACGCTGCGAGCATTTTGAACAATCCTTCTGGTGTGAAAATTAATCACACCTATTTAAAGAGCGACTTTACGGCGAAAAAAATTGACTATATTGAAGATAAGATCTAATATCTTACCAATTCAATACAGTGGTCGCCGTAAAGTTCAGTCATGGCACCACTTTATCCTTTTTTTGGTAACGTTGCAAAAAAGAAATATACCCTTTTTTAGGGTTATTTTGAGGTTGGAGTCACAAAAACAAACCAAAATAGACCAAACGGATCCCAGCGTGTGACCAAATAGGTTACCAAACGGTTGCCAAAATGATTGCGTATTGAAAAAAAATAAAGAATAATTAGGGCATGAGCGTGGATTACGAAAATATTGAACCTATCCCGATAGATGACCAACGATCTGAGTCAGAGAAAGAACATGACCGTCAACTGGAAGAACTCGACGATTTTTTTTGTCAGATCGATCCCAGCCTTAAATTGCTCGTTTGGCGCTTGCAACCATCATGGTGTCGCGGATTCCTTGAGGAGATCTACGTCGCAAATGCACGGGAAGATATAAATTTAGCGTATTTCATCAAAAATTGGGGGGGGCAACTCCTTCAACTCCGAGTGCGCGGTAACAAGGGACAAATCGTAAAATCCTACATGATACCGCTGTATTCTTATCCGCCACTGGTCAAACGAGAACGGATTGTTGAGGATGATTTGGACAAACCGTCGAGGCCAACTGAAACGCCAGTTCAACCACCACAACAGAATCCGGTTGTCGTCAATCAGGGGTTCGGGATGGAAAAGGTGCTTGAGATACTGCCCGCAGTCATGCCCATTTGGTCTGAGTATGTGAAGAGTCAAGAGGCTAGACGTCAAGCCGATATGGCGCTTATGGCTCAATTGATACAGGCAAAATCGGGTAATGGGATAGGTGACATAGCAAAAATTGGGTCAGTCATGACCCAACTACAGCAAATGTTCCGACAAAATAATCCTGTCGACAGTGATGGTGGAGAGCTCGGTTTCATGACACAAGCATTGGATGTCGTTAAATCTCTGATGGATAGATCCCAACAACCGCAGTTGCCGGCTGCGATTGATAGCCATAAATTGATACCTCCCAAAAAAATGAGTGGTCCAAATGGAGATTTGCCACACAAGAGCGAAAAGGTCACACCGATCACCAAAACACCTTCTATATCTGAGACAATCGCCAACATGGGAGCCAGCGAAGCAGCAGCAACGATCATCACCGCTATCGGAAGCATGCCTGCCGGAAAACGGGAAAATGCCATCAATTTTATCGCGGATGAATACGAACGAATGTATCCTCCAGAAGATGAAGACGAAGAAGAAAATCAAGATCTTGGAAATACGGGAGATCAACGGGGTAGAAAATGATCTGATAGTTGAGAACGTATGACGCAAAGATAGAAAGAGTAATAATTCCAGGCAATAACGAATCTCAGATGAGAGAGACGTTGCGTCAAATCGGATCTGCCATCCGGAAAGCGTCAGTATATCCCCCTATTAGAAATCATGCCGCAGCCGTCGCATCTTTGGCCCCACCAAAGGATTTTTTGGGTCAGCTGAGGAATATCTATCAAGATTTTATAAATCGCTGGCGATACGTAAAGGATCCGACATCGAAAGAGCTCGTTACTGCATCTCCAGAAGCAATTTGGCGTCTGACAATGGCAGGGGACGGTGTCGGTGTCGGATATGGAAAAGGCGCTGGAGATTGCGATTGCGCGACGGTGGCGCTCGGTTCTATGCTCGAATCCATAGGATTCAAGACGCGACTGGGGACGACTGCCGGTATAAACGCACCCCCTGGACGTCTTTTTTCTCACGTCTTTATCCAAGCCCACGTCCCACGTATCGGCTGGATTACTCTAGATCCAGTGCTGCACCCAAAACGATCATTTGGCGAAACTGCATATCATTCCCGTATTGCGTGGTGGGATCTTGACGGGAATCATATTTCTCACAACGGTAATTACGGAATAGAAATGGAGGGAATCGACATGGCGATGCCAGCAAACACAAATATAGAATATTGGCAAGATTACGGTATGGGTGCCGTAACAGAAGAGGACCCAACAGAACCGGAAGAATGGTCGAATTACGGTCTCCCGGATTGGGGATGGATGACAGCTCCCGGGGGGAATCGGGTATCATCCGTTGCGGTGTACGGCATGATCGATGGGGCTCGACTAAACGGCTTATCGGCTGAAGTCGACGCGAATGATTCGTGGAATTCAGTTTCTGACACCTATCGTACGCCGATGTTGCAATTATCGTTGGAGGACTACAACTACCTCCAGCAGAACGGTAAGCCATATTCAGGGATGATTGCCCTCGGCGACACGGGGGAGCCTTACGTGTACGACGGCATGGGAGGTTTCTTCAAAAAGCTCTTCAAGAAGGTCAAGAAGGGTGTCAAAAAAATCGCGGGCAAAATCAAAAAAGGGGTCAAAAAGCTCTTGAAGAAGACCAAGATAGGACGTTGGCTCATAAAAGTAGGCGGCAAGATCAAAAAAATCGCCATGAAAGTAGTGCGACCGCTGATCAAGTTCGTGGGCAAATATGCGGCAAAACTGGCCCCCATCGCGGCAATAATCCCCGGATACGGTACCGCTATTGCCGCTGCTCTATGCGCAGCGGGTAAAATAGCGAAACTTATGCAAAAATACGATGTTTTTACATCAGGAAAAAAGGGTAAAGTTCGGACTTTGGGATTCAAAAAACCGAAGCAATCGAAGAAGTTCTTTAAAGCCGTCCATGTTGCAGCAAAGGAAATGAAATCCTACAAGAAACGTAATCCGGAAAAGTTTAAGTCACTCGCAACAAAATTGGCCAAGAAAGCACCTCTAAAAAAGGCTGTCCCCAAGGCGTCTTATCAGACTTTGCTTCCGATGCTGGAGGAGTACAAACGCCGGCATCCAGATAGTTTCCGAAAGCTCATGAGAAAGGTGGGCAAATAAATGACACCCCTCCATTACGTGCCCAAACTGAAACGGTTAAGAGTATTTCCAGGCTTTCAGTACAAATGCCCAACTGGAAGATTCCTGAATCGAAAAATGGCGCAATACACCCCGGGGGGAAGAAGGGGTCTTCCACGCATATTTTTCTCGGGTCTTGGAGCGGTGGATTCAGAGGGTAGATATCTGCCGACAAAAGCCGAAATCGTATCTACTCCAAAAACTGGTCTTTGGTACCAGATCAAAAAGGGGGAGACTTGGTGGGGAGTGGCCAAGAAAGCCTATGGTTCCACCGATCTAAAGAAAGGGCTTTTGCTTATGAACAAGAGCTCTTGGAACGATCACATAAGCCGCAAAAAGAAGGGCTGGGAAGCTTACAAAGTGGCTGGACTGCAAGCCACGCCCGATTATGATTCTTCCGCGAACCCGCGTGCAAAGGTGCTATCTGGTAACGAATACCCCGTTGCATGGATACCGCCATTGACCGGGGAGGAACCCGAAGATCTTGGTTTCGGCGCCGGCCCGACAATTCCGACACCCGTTCCAGGTCAAGGACCCCCCGGTCCCGTTGGCCCTCCCGGTCCCAAGGGGGCAACTGGTCCCAAAGGTGCAACCGGCCCCAAAGGGGCAACCGGCCCGGTCGGTCCTCCTGGACCCCAAGGACCCAAAGGACCCAAAGGAAATACCGGTCCACAAGGTCCCCCCGGAACAGGGGGAGGAACAGCTATTGCCGTAAAAGGTCCTCCCGGTCCTCCTGGTCCACAAGGTCCTCCCGGTCCACAAGGTCCCCCCGGTTCAGCCGGTGCAGCTGGTGCAGCTGGAATAGGTGGCGGAAATAAAATGTGGATCCTTCCATTGGCGGCATTGTTCGCTTCGTTGAGAGGTTAAAATGAGGACAAGAAGATTTAGATCGCTTGGTCAAGAAAAGGAATTCATACCCATGAAGCCAATTCCTGCGAAGAAATCCTATGGAATACTCGGCGTCGTAGTAGTGGTGGCAGCTATCTGGGCTTTTTTGCCGAACGGGATATTAGGTAGACGTCGATAATGGCCAAAGAGGGAACAGCAATATCCTACGTGGAAGCTGAGCGACCGCCCACTTCCGAAGAGATCTCTATGTGGGAAAAGGCCGAGAAGATCGCAAAGCGCGTAAATCTTCTGTCCTACATCGTCAAGATGCAGTGGCTGAATATCAAGGTCACGCATGCATTCGCCAAATCAGCCAGTATTGAGCTTGGCGAGCCGGATCTACCCGACTATGCCGACAGAATGTTTGCTGTCTTGAACAAAATAGAACCACTCAAAGACGCCATGTGCAAGGTCAATCAACTCGAGTTGGGCATCAAAATATCATCATCCGGTAACGATCTTGATATCGTCCAACCACAGGATACCTCGTTCGGATGGGTAATACCGGTCATCGGTGTATCTCTGATAGTTGCCGGAGTCATAGGACTTTGGAAAGAGTTGAGCGATGACCTTGAAGAAATAACCCAAAAATATAATGGCGTGCTGAAAAAGGCAGATGCTTTGATCTGCAAAAACCCAAATGATAAAATATGTAAAGACTGGGAAAACAGCAAAAAAGAAAATAACTATTATAAACGAGAATCGATTATAGACAGTGTAAAATCGGCGCTCGTATCATTCGGGGGGGCAGCAAAAAAAGGTCTGGGATGGGGCGTAGCCCTATTATTGCCAGTACTGGCATTACTATATTTACCGAGACGGAGGTAAGGAGTGGCTGATTTACTATCGACACCAGCGGGAATAAACACCCTCAATCGGATAGCGTGTTTTTTGGGCAGAAAATGGTCAAGCAGAAACATGGAGAGGGCGTTTTGGCGTGCTTTCAAGCAGTGGGAGACTACGGGATATTTCGACCGGTCAGTCATGCTCCACGAACTGAATCCTATCGTCCAAGACGATATCGAATCTCTAGATAATTTTTTGGCATCGATAGGGTGTCTAGACACCGTCGAGTCAAACACCACTATCTATGTCGATTCAGTCAACGGATCCGATCTGACCGGCGACGGTAGTTTTGATCACCCATACGCTTCTCTCGGTTTTCTTGAGTGTTACACCAGGAAAATAAACGCAAATTTCCGTGTATTGTTGCTCAATGATCTTGATATGGGTATCGATCCTCTGAATTTGGATTTCGATATTTGCTCTCAGGGATGTTTTTCGATTGGCGGTGTAGGAGCACCTTCGGTTGTGACGACAGGTGGCGGCGCTGGACCATTCGCGGTCACAGGTGTGGTTGCTTGGGGCGCGCCGCCCAATGATTATGGTTATCAGCTGCAAGTGGCCGCAGGGGGTTGGGCTCCATATGAGCTGATTGGGAAATGGCTCCGATGGGAAAGCGGCGCCAATGCAGGAGAGGTATACCCCGTCAACGTAAACGACGCGACTCACGTGTGCATTCGCGGTGGCCTCGAAGCGGTCCCAATTAATGGAGATACGTTCTCCATAATCGAGCCGACAATAACCCTATCGTGTCAGACCGTAAATATAGAGTGTTCGGGGCCGGACAACGTTTTGACCGCGACACAGAACGCTTCTCGGTTCAACATGTTTAACCTCGTTCTGGATTTGACGGGATCCCTGCCGCCATACAATACCTCAAGGAATTTTGTGCTCCATAGCGATCTTGAATCGCAAATATCCTTCGTGACAATCAGCACCGAATCGAAAACGGAGCCGATATTTATCGAAAGTAATTTGAACAGATATCGGTCTTGCGATAATGATATCGCTACCTACCTGCATGCAAGTATCGACAATATCGATGGAGCAGCAGTTCAAGGATCCCAATGTGGCGTCCTGTTTCACGATCCCGATCCAGGCTCGGTATACAACTATAATTGGGCCATAATAAAGGGAGCAGAGTTTGTGCGGTGCATCGAATGCTATGGAGTCATAGAAATAACCAAATCCAACATCGATCTACAGCTATGTGGAATCGGTGAAATACGTGGAGACGGCGGTACGTGCTGCCAGCTATCGAGGTGTGCCATATCTGCGAGCGGTGTGGATGCGATCAAACTATTGTACTGTGGAGAATGGACAATCGATAGGACTGTTTTGAGTGATTTCTTCGGGGCTCAAAATTTTCTTTGGATCATAGTTGGAGTCGTCCACCTACATCCGTCCACTATTGACTATATTCCTGGTGTTGTATTTGCCGGCTATTCGGTGTTTCACAACCGAGGCAATGCGCAAATTTTTTGCGATACCGATCCAACCCTTATATCAGGGGGTACAGGTGATATCTGGTATTCTGGCGGAGTAGGCGCAACGGCTTTCCCAGCAGCTGACGCCATGGCAACGGACAATCTAGGCAATACATTCTCGTATATTTCGACACCATAACATGACGCGATATCGAAAATCGACAGAGGTGCAGACGGTCTTGTTCGACAAGGAACGCTGGACCGTTTCTGCCGCTAAAAAATGGCTTAGGGACCATGGATATAAAACACCATCTGTCGATACCACTTCGGAATATCATCGATTTCGTCAACTACCGCCATCCCGGTTTCAGAATGGCACATTTAGGACGATAAATTTCGGCAAAAATACGGGCATAAAATCCGTGATTGCTGTTCCCAAAACACTTCCGAACCCACAGAACAAAAAAAAGAAACCCTGGCTCCCTGCTCTCCTGATTGATCTCGCCGTCCCCATTTCTGTAGATCTGGAGAGCGGGGAGCAACTCAAATTCCCACTCCGAGGGAAATATTCAATGGCCGCTAATCGTGCCGGTACCGAAATATGGATACTCCCTAAAGGTGATTCGAAAAATGTTCGTGCGACAGACGATAGAGGAGAAAAGCTATACGAGCAATTTACCGGTTTTGAGCACGATGATTTGGCAAAATTAGTGAAGGTGTCTCCCAAATCTATGGTTCGAATTGGCAGAGCCATGAATATTGTGTATCGGTCTGATAAGTTCGCTCGACCGGGAAATAAATCTGATTACGTGCATCCATTTGAGCACTATCCCATCGTGAGTGTAGACAATATCAAACATCCGTCGATTGTTGCTATCAGAGGGGGACGGATCAAGGTTACAAAGGAAGGAATAACAGGATGAAAGAAATTCTTCTGCTCAATCCGTCCAAACGGAGAAAAACGAAACGGCGCGCCACAAAAAAAAGAAAAACAACCAGGAAGCGCGCCACGAAAAAAAGAACAACGGTCAGGCGGAAAGCGACCAGGAATCCGGCCAGAACAACGGCCGCAACGAAAGGAACAATGATGGCCAAGAAACGACGGAAGAAAAGCGCTACACGACGGATCCGACGTCGGAACCCTGCCCCGAGAAGGCGATTGGCTCGAAGAGTAGGGTCACGCGCGGGAGGCGCTTTTGCCGGTCTGAATTTCAAGTCGGCGCTCAAAAACATCCCGATGAATACGTTTGGCATGTTCGCTGCCAAGTGGGCGGCAAAGCGTTTCGGCCAACCAGCGACGGAGACCGATCCGAGCAGCTGGAACTATGCGTCGTATCTCAAGGGCGCAGCCGGAGCGGCCGCAGCAGGATTTCTGGCAAACATGTTGAGGCGTGGCACGGGGCAGCGGGTATTAGAGGGGGGCATGTCTCTCATGCTCTACAAGTTGATCCAAAATGAGTTGATTCCCAACAGCCCATTCTGGGCAGGACAACTCGGTGCAGATTCAGAAGGCGGCTATTCCCCGGGGGACGTCGAGCAAGACGCGGAAGGGGAGCCATATATCCTCGGTGACGATCTTCAGTGGTATCCTCTGACCGGCGCTTCCGATACCGGTATGTACGGTGCAGGGGGTGGCGCCCTGGTTACTCCCGGTCCGCTGGGTGACGCGCTGTTGACACCAGGGCCTCTTGGCGCAACCGCAGATATCGACAACATGATGCTCAGATCATTTCTGACACGATAGGAAGAGAGGGGATATGCCAAACGATTTTCAAAATGTAAAAGAACCTTGGTTTCTGTACGATACAATCGGTGTCAGTGACTGGGTTGACGAACAAGATCACCCCCCGGCGGGATGGTATTCATCCTTCCTGGATTTGGGCAATGCAGATGCGTTGTCGTTTTTCGACACGCGCAACAAACAAATCGGCATTGCCTATAACAATCAAGAGTCTCGAGACCAAATCCCTTATGCTTTCGTGGTCAAGAGTCTATCAGTAGGATTTTTTGGTCCTGCCTGTACCAGTCTCATATCTCGGAGCACAATACCGAGTGATGCAACGTCGATAGGGAGATCTGACGTCTATTCAAGCTTCTGGGATCACGAGCTGCCACAACATTGTGGCGTGATCTGGCAGGTCAACCAAGATGAGCGGCTCAAAACAAACGCCGGCATCGTAGGACCGGGATATGGACCAGTTGGGTCATGCATCGGTCAGGGAGATATGAGTGATCCTGCTATCGCTATCGGTGGCTGGAATACCTCCATACATGCAGGGGGACAAAGTCGATCAAAACTCGTACTGCGATGGGAATTCCCCGCGGGGATAGGCATACCTCGCAGAGCTACCACGCGAGTGGAGCTCAGACTGACGGAATGGGCGAGAACTGTTTTGCGCACCATTTGGGGGCCCGGATTTTTTGTACTCCGCGATTACGATTCGGATGAGACGCCGGAAAACCCGATCACACCACGACCGTCGATGTTCTTGATCCAGGTACTGTTGACCGGCATGCGCGAGGTACAACAGAGGGGAGAATATCACGCATAATTGAATCTCATCGACAGTATGCAGGAAGAAGGTGATAGGCTAAGCCTATCCAAGGAGTAAAAACTCAATGGAAAACTATCTCAATGTTGCAGAATCGTACGCTCTATACGATACAGTAATCATCTGCAAAGAACTCTATGGTAAGGAAAAAACCATCCCAGGATGGTTCTACACGTTCCGAGACTTTGCTCAGAACGACAAACACGTCTTTTTCAAAAACCGAACAATCGGAAACAGTCACTTGGCCTATTGCAATATGGACTCTGCTGACAATGTGGATTTCGTGTTCAATGCCATTTCCTTCGGTGTCAGGTTTTTCGCGGCGGTAGTTCCCGATGCGCTCAAACTTGCCTCAGGAACTTACGGTCCGACGCTCATAAACGAGAACAACCCGGGGTTCTGGCTTTTCGATGTTCCGAAACATTGCGGCATCGATTTTCGCGTTCAACAAGACGTGATCGTGGAAAATGCCTGCATGGCGACCCCGCCCGGATATGGCCCAAGACTGGGAAGCGGAACCCAGCCGTTCCAGTACGATCCGACGGATACGAACATAAATAGCCTGCCGTTCAAGCTCACAATCGGAACGATGGGGGAACCATCCATCGACAATCGTTTTCCGTTCTCAATGCCCGTAAGGATCCCCCGTAATGCGACAATCGAGGCAAATGTCATTCTGACCCCATACCTGCGATCCATAATGGAGGGGATGTCTGGTCCAGAGTACTGGATTGGGGACGGAGAGTATGTGGCGGAGACTCCGGGGAGCACGGACTTCTTCAAGGTGCCGGTAAGGTACGGGATACAGGTTTCGTTGTACGGATATCGGGAAGTCCAACAGCGCGGCCAGTATCATGCTCCCGGCGCGATTCAGGAGGTCTAAATGTCAGACGGTGTACAAAGAATAGCCCGGAATACGCTCCTGAATCGTTTCGACGCGGATCCCGGCCCATGGCGACCGATGTTTTACCCCGTCGAGCTCGACGTACCATGTATCCCCGGGGGGAGCGAAGAGGCATCGGTCACGCTGAATAATCAGCCGTTTATTTGGCAGTTCTTAGGACACCAAATAATGGGCAATACGGGAGATCCGCTGGCTTCGGGTCTGCATCAGGATGGCCAATACGATATCGCGATGAAAGATGAGCAGTCAAATTACCAATCTGCCCCCATTGCGGCATCGGCATCGTTTGGACAGGGGTCATTCGGTTATATGATCTATCTGCCGTTGCCAGTGCCATACCCAGGCACAAAAACGCTGACATTTCGGGTCACCAATATCTATCAGAGAAACCTCACGCCCGAATCAGACACCTATCGATTGAAGATTACAGTGGGTGGTGTCGCGGACTGGGGTGAATTGCGATAATCCCACAGAAAGGTCACACACACCATGTCGTGGTACACCGAAGCGAATGCTTTACTAAGGCGAGCTCGGAGCGAACAGATCTGCGATACGAGACCGATTGCGTTGCAACGTTGGTCTTTCTGCCGTGGCGGCATTCTATCAGCTCTGATGCGATCTATGGATGCTCAGATAGAGCAATTGCCGGTAGTTTCCCCTTGGCTCACAAAACAATCGAGTTGGCAACTGCCGGCAACGAGACGATATGTCCAGTCTCGGTTTCCTCCAACAACGCCATCTGTTCAGCCGATACCTGGATTGGACTGGATGATAGAACTGTCTCGCTATCCTGTAGCCTATGGTTCTATCGGAATAATCAAATCCCTAGAGCAATATGTATCTCAAGGTCAGTCTCTCTATAGCACGTCCAGTAATTGGGGTAACCCTTTTGCTCTTGGGATAGACCTATCTTGGTATCTTCGCCTATCGCCTTATGCACGGCTTAACGATCCTTGGATCAACGTGTTTGGAGTAGGCGCGACGCCCGATCTATTACCTGGATTTGCGTATGACGATCTATCCAGGACAGATGATATTTGGTTCCCGGCATCTTCGTGCTCTACAACCAATGTCCATCTCGTTATTCCCGGGGGATATTATCTTAGGGTAGTGGCGATTGTGGAAGCGCACCAGGGTGATCCCGTGTCGTTGGCATGCAAACTCGCTGGATCCGTACAGCTCGAAACTAATGCAGAAGCGCAAATAACCGTTAGAACATCATGGTAGCAAAATCAGTGCTGAAATGGGCACCCCTAGTGGCAGAGCAATTGAAAGCTCAAGGGGTGCCCTTGCCATCCAGCCTAATATTGGCCGTCATAAATGTCGAAAGCAACGGCAAGGCAGGTATCGTTAACCCCAAATCAGGCGCGTCCGGATTGATGCAAGTAATGCCCGGAACACTGACGGACTACAATCAACGCCACGGTAAGAATTATCCATTGTCGGCAATGAGATCCCCCCTTGAATCGGATGCCAAGAAGCAGATTGAGGTTGGGATTGCTGTGTTGGCCCATTACTGGAAGCGAGCATATAAATACCTGAAATCCAGATTGGGGGAGGTGCCGATTGATGAACTCGGCCATATCGCAGATCTGTTCTACACGGCCGGGCCAGGGGCGACGATAAAAAAGCTCGACAAGCTATCAGATGCCACGTGGAATGCAGTACAAGAAGCATATCCCGGTTGGAACGCTCTACCTCACCCCAAAAAGATCTTTGCGGCGCCGCATCAATGGGATCTGGATAAATTAGGAAAATGGCTCGAAGGTCCGCTCAAAAAAATAGGTGTAATCAGTGATCCAAAAGTCGGTTTTGCACTGGGAATAATGATTCTGATGGCGGCATACTATTTTATGACGAAAGGATTTAAAAAATGACGAAAAAGGCAAAGCAAAAAAATGAAATGGCAAAAAATGAAATAAACGAAATTAAACCAGATCCGATTGTGATGGGTGAGACAAACGAAATTGAGCCAGATCATATCGAGGACATCATGGAGTACAGCTTGTATGAAGCGCTACATGTCGCGATGACACAGGCACAAACGTACAGGATCACAAGAGACATCATACGGATGATAAACAGCTATTATCGAGCCTTCTGTTCCGAAAAACCGTTTGATGCGAATCCACTATTCGATCTATTGACCCAACAAACTGATCCGAAAAAATCATCATTCCGGCGCGCAATGGCTCAAAAACTTGACCAATACGTACTTGCCAACAAAAAACAACGGACGTAAAATTTCATTGTCTGTATATCCACGGACAACGCCGGCGAACTGAATAGGCACCCCAATCTCCCTTTGGTTCGCTGGCGTCCATTACTGCACGAGCCCTAGGCAGACTATTTCCCTTCTCCCCTGTTTTTTTGCCTAGGGCTCAATTTTTTCTTGTGCAAGGGCGTAATGAATGTAACAATATGTACAGTATAACGGGGTGTCTAAAATGATGAACTACTGCCAGTGCCCGGAATCGGGTGAATTAGTCTATCGTTGTGGGTTTGGGCCTGCATCGCGCAAAAGTCCGATAGGGATCTGTCGCTTTGCAGTGGATCGCTGCCCAATCCTATTATCATGGTGCGACTATTATGCGTGCGGATTCTGCATGAATTTGCACGCCCAACAAAATGCGGATTTCCGCAGAAAGAAGGGAAGATGACCAAAACAGACGAAAATATCAAAATCACTATTTCTGAGATCGTGGACAATCTAGACGTAGATGCGGGGATATTGATCACAGTGGATCGAGAAGGAATATCCATGTGCTCTGCGGCCACGTCCCCCGAAGCAGAGGGATTGTCCAGTCAATTGATGTCGCTATTATCAGAAGCTTTGTTCCCGAGAAAGACACTGGCTTCAATGACACCCGCAAACAGAATCCCCACATGACGGACACGCGAAAAATCAGAGCTCTATTATCTGTACTGTCAGAATCGGCAAGATCTGGAATCCACGCTTCTCTGTCGCCCGAAGATTGCCGGATATTGCTGTCCATGCTTTGTCCACCTCGACAAAGGAGTGCCAAGAGCAACGATATTATCAACGATATGCAAGATAGGTTAATCGATTACACAAGAGATGCATTCGATGAATTCGTTTCAGGATTCACCAAAAGGAAAAGGAAAAGAAAATGATGCAAATTACGTTCGAGGCGGAATGTCCTCACTGCGAAGAGAGCCAAAACACATCTATCGCCATCACCAGTCATACGAAGGGCGATTTCGTGGTGGAATGCGACTCATGCTTCAAAAAATATATCATCACTTGGTATATCATCGCAGATTCCGAAGTACACAAAATCACATCCGTTAGTCCTCCGGTCAGATGCAGAGCAGAGATTGAGCCGTATTACATCGATGATGATGATGAAAATGATGAATTCCTTGACGAACCACAAGCATGAATGAGGATGCAAATGAAAGAACTGACAATTGAACAGGCAAAATGGCGTTGGGCGCTACTTCCTCTGTCTCCTATCGCTATCGCAGTCGGATTGATAGTGGGTGCCGTAATGGGGCTCAAGCGGCCGATACCGCCGTTGTTATCGATTGACTGCAAAAAACAAAACAGGGGGGAAATAACAAAAATCAAAGAAGGGAAGGCAAGGTGTTAACTCGTCAAAAACGATGGGAACAGCTCGACGCCGGCGGAGAGCTCGAGCACAAAGAGCAGCTCGACGCCGGCGCAGGCGGAGAGCTCGAAGAAATACGGCAATTGCTTAGGGAACTGTCCAATCGAGTAAAAGCTGTACCACTAAGGAATATGATTGTGGAAGAAGAAAGGGAATGAAGTGAACGAAAAAAAGATAATTATAGATTACAGCGATTGGGTCACAGAAGCCTTTAAACGCTATCCAGACAAAAACGTAACTTTCGTCTGCCCGGTATGTGGATACCGCCAATCTATCCGCGATTTAGAAGAAGCAGGTCTCGAACGTGGCACATGGGGATTCTCTTGTATCGGTCGAGGTCTGGATAAATGCAAAAGAGCATTCGGAGACGGAAAGGAAAAATCTGGTCCATGCGACTATGCTGGTGGCGGTCTTTTTCGATTGAATCCGATAAGCGTAAAATTAGAAGACGGCACTATCTCTGATTTTTTCGATTTTGCAGATGATCCGTTACTCGAGAAAGACCAGAAAGAAGGAAAAGAGGTAAAGGCGTGAGTGAATATCCAAACGAATGTCGACACTGCAATTCATCAAAGACCAAAGTAGATCAGCTGTGGATTTCGAACGAAATCGGGTACCACTATTTCGTCGTCTGTGAAGAGTGTCTGATGAGAGGACCGATGAAAATATCTCGGAACTCGGCAACTGACGACTGGAACAATTTACCCAGAAGAAATAAAACGATTGACGAAGCTTCACAGCGGATTTTGGCTATCGAGACGGCTTTGAACGGCATTGCTGGCTCGCTTAAAAAGACAGTTCTTTTATTGTCAAGGAATATTGAAAAGATTGATGCAATCGAAACTGCTGTTCTGAAACAGGCAGGTCACTATCTTGGAAAGGTTGAACCATGAGTCACGCCGAAGAGGCCGCCGATGTAGCCAATTTCTGCATGATGATTGCAGATAATAGATACTGTCGATAATTGACAAAAAATAGTGCCGATAATAGAATATTATCGGAAGTAGGAGAGTCATGAAAACAACGATAAGAAGCACTGAAGAAACCTTCAAAATAGACGGAAATCCATATTGGGATCGTCTAGAGAATGACGTAATCACGCGAATACGAGCACTGAGAGCATTATGTGAGTACTGGGATGACTTAGATGTTCCCGTGGTCGGACCTTGGTTTAAAGAGAAAGTGATTGCCGACCTGGTCATTCCAAATCTTGAGCTATTGTCTACGTTTTGTTTGGCAGTGAAAATCAAAGACACCGATAACCCGTGAGTATTATCGGAAGTAAGGAGGTTTTAAAAATGCCAGATTGGATCGCTTTTATGCTTGTCATGATCTTCGGTGGGGCAATCGGCTTTCTGGGCGGATGGAAATCAAGGCAACCATATGTCGATTCCCTGGAAAGAGAATATGATCATCTCATGGATGAATTTGAAAAGGTTTGTCGAGAGCATTCTGCTCTCATCGCCGATAAACATTATCGGCAATAAGGAGAACCATGCAAGTAACGATAGAAAGCACCGAAGAAATCATCAAGATAGACGGAGTTCAGACTAGATTATGGAAGGGGACGACAGATACCGGAATCAAAGTCCACTGCTTTATTCATCGCATATCACCACAACAACACGATCAACTTGAAGAGTTTGAAAACGAGTTTATCGAGCAACCAAAACCGATAACCCATGAGCATTATCGGAAGTAGTGAGCGACTTTTCATGTCGCGGCAAATATTATCGGAAATAGGGCGTCAGAGTTACTGAATAACAAATTACAGGGAGAAGAGAAAATGAATGAAGTACTGTTCGGGATAAAGGACGTTTTAGTCTACATCGCAATGTTCACTTTTGTGGTTCTTCTACTCAGAATTCTGGCTGAAGTCTCATGCGTCAGAAAAAGACTTGAACAATGGGTTGAGGCAGACACTGTCAGAGCTGCCTGGATATCCGGGCAACAACAATTTGAGCGAGTCTACGAAGAGAGAAACGGAAAGCCGTACTATCTCGGTGAAGATGGCGAATGGCACGAAGGATTTCCTTCACAGGATTGAAGACACCGATAACCCATAGAAATATTATCGGAAATAACCGGGACAAGTTTTGTCCCAACATCGGAGGACGATATGAATTATAAAAAAATGGTAGATGCTGCTAAGGCGGCTCACGAAGTAAACAGAGTTTATTGTCTCGCACTCGGCGATGAGTCTCAACCACTTTGGGGAGATGCTCCGACCTGGCAACAGGATAGTGCTATTCATGGAGTCGAGGCGATCGTAAAAAACCCAAATCATCCCCCTTCGACCTCTCATGATAATTGGATGGAAGAAAAAACGAAATCAGGATGGATATATGGACCGATTAAAGATCCGTCGAAAAAAGAACATCCGTGCATGGTGCCATATGAAGATCTACCGGTCGACCAACGTATGAAAGACACGATCTTTATGGCCGTTGTCAAAGGCGTTCTAGGTATAGAATAGCCGATAACCCATAAACATTATCGGAAGTAAGGAGGAAACATTTTGGGAATATCTAAATGCGATTGTGAAAAAATACAACCTTGTCCGTATTGTGGTGAACGAGAAATGCATGTCCACAAAACCGATCATGCGTTCGGAGAGAGGATAGAGGACATGTATCACGTCACTTGTTGCGGTTGTGCCGCCTTTGGTCCTTTGCACGCGAAACTGAGAATCGCAATCAAACTATGGAACTTTGTCTCAGATGCTTGGTACGACAATCTAAGTGAAGATCCAGCCATAAGTCAGGACAATTTCGAAGCCGATAACCCATGAACATTATCGGCATCAAGAAAGGGTTTCAAATGAAGGCGTCAATGAACGGTGCAAGAAGAAATCTAGTTCGAGATTTTAACGAATTTGTCCGAACTAGAGATGATGATTCGTTGAACGAAATACGAAACGACATTGTGGCGCTATGTTGCATGTACTCAGACCAGCTAGAAGATTTCAAATGCATCATAAATGACGTCTCGATTTCAGAAATTGGCGGCGATTATGAATAAACGCCGATAACCCATAAACATTATCGGAAGTAGAAAGGTGATCAAAGTGGAAGTCAAAGAAAATCACAAATCGTGGACAAAAGATCAGTGGGAAGGTCGAAAAGAAACGTTGAGAATTTTCATTCAAAACAAAATCAATGAACTCGGAATCGACAATGAGCTACGAATTCCCGATTTTGTCCTTGCATCAGCAATGGTTGAGGCGATGACCATGATCCGTGTTGCATATCGACTGGGAAGACAAGTTACGACCGGTCGACATCCAGCCGATAACCCGTGAGTATTATCGGTAGTAAGGAGGTTTCAAAGATGACAAAAGTCTACACGATCAAAGAAGCGATTGGGGAGCTTGACGCTATCCGACTATATGCAAGCACAATTGGCAAGAAAAAAGGCAAGGAGTTCGGCGCATTGATATCTGAATTGGCAAGCGTTACTGCGTGGATTGCAAGACATCTCGATCACTTGGAATCGGAAATATTGATACCCGAAATCGAAGATGAAGCCGATAACCTATGAGCAATTCCGAAATGGACAACAACATCGGCGACGAAACGCTCTACAAAAAAATAGCGTTGATGATCAGCGTAGAAAACGGCGAAAAGATCGTTTCTCTATCAGACCCTATCAAGCATTACCAAAAACCGGCATGGAAGGTGGATTTAAGCAAAGACGAATGCATCATCCTAGCCCACGCATTGCTCAGAGAATGCGGAATTCGGGTAGCAAGAAAGGAAGGAGAATTTAAGTGAAAAAAAAATCAACAAGAAGAAATCCAACAATGTTTTCCGGAGTTTACGACAAAAGCCAACTTTTGAAAGATACGAAAAAAGAGGCTAAATTCTACGAAAGAGCACTTTCATCTCTCATGAAAACAGCCAAATTGAGCGATAAAGACGTTGAAAAAATCGTTCATTCAGATCGCCATTTTAAACCGGTTAAAAACCGTTTAGATAAGGCATTAAAAACTGAAGATGAATACGAAATTGCCGTTGCGAAATCGGACTATTACCGAGTTGTTACGGCAATTTTGAAATTCAATTTATCGATCTAGGACTTGCAACCCCGAAAACGAACGGAAAGCAGGCATAACATGAAGTTGAGTTTGATGGTCCCGGACAAACTCGTCGAGGAAGTAGACACCTTTGTTGATGGGATCAAATTTAGAAGTCGCGCGCATCTAATCACCTGCATCCTGGTAGATTGGATCACGCTAAATAAAGGCGAAGAATGGCTTCCAGCCAAAATAAAAGGGAAATTATTTACAGAAAAGAAGGTGAAGACATGAGACAAAACGACGTTCCGACGATTGGACAACGCCCAAACATATCAAAAAAAGACGAAGATAGGATGACATGGCAAGCGCTATCGAAACTTTGGGACGGCTATGCAGATATTGTCTCCAAAATAAAAGGAGACGAATATCCGGATCTATCTGACAAAGCACGGAAAAATGCTGCTTATTATGCACAAAAAGTAATAGCTTCGTTGGAAGCAGATCAGAATGGACATGAGGATTAAAAATGCCGTGGATACCCTATTTTCAGGCGATTTCAAAGAATCTAACTAACTATCCAAAGAAGGGAGACAAAGTACTGTACAAGGCGCGTGGTGGCAAAAATCCGGCTTGGTATACAGCCAGAATAGAACGAGTTATCAATCTCAGACGATACATAGTCAGATATGAAGTGCCTGAAAAATATCGTTGTCATTTCGCCAGTGGCACAACTAGTGCCATTGTGAAATTAGATAGTTTGTCATTTTTTTGCTCTCAAATTGATAGCGAAGATGATTATCCGCCCAAAAAACAGAGCGCTCCAGAACAGAGCGACCCAGAACAGAGCGACCCAGAACAAAAAAAATGACAAAATCACAGGCAAAAAAAATAGCATATCGAAGAGCGTGGCTGATTTTGCAGTCGACCATGGATGCAGGATGGTCACCAAACATTAATACGCCATATAGGAACTATTCCATATTTGATGCAAAAAAAATTCTGGATGCAATGGAGGACATAATCAGTCAACTGTGGAGAAAATCGAGGGGGAATTTAGAGAATATTCCCCGGCCTTCCGACCGGGGATAATCAACACGTCATTTTGCGCTGTGTTGTTCAAAGAGAAAAATGACTCCGGGTTGTGTCTTGGGAATTGCCCGGAGTCAAGCATACAACAGGAAGAAAATACCATGAATCAACTAATACGCCTAATAAAAAGACTGAACGAGGCGAACCTTTGCACTGAACAAGACGAGAACGGTTATTTTTGTGCTCAAAAACGTCCTTGTCCGTTGCACGAAAAAAAAGAGGACCGTCCCCTTACCAATGGCGACGGTCCTCTGGTGCCCCTACCCGCTTTCAACAGAGGAAAGGACTCTGAAAGATGATAATCCAATCAACATTTTTTTCAATCATCATTATCGCCTGTGCCGCTTTAGGTATTATAGGCGGTATATTGGGTGTATTTTCATTTCGATATATGAGTAAAAACAGGGAATTTATAAATTTTCTGATATGCCATTTTGAGCGAGCAATAAAAGAAGCCAACAACAGAAAGAGAAAAAAGTGAATGGTATTCAAGAAATAACTAAACTCGATATGGAGCTACTCGAGAAACTAGCAGACCGGTTTTCACGTGCTTCCATTTCGGAAGCCACACGAACAGCGTATGAAGCCGACTGGCTGCATTTTTTCCGATTTTGCCGCCAACACGGCATGGCCGAACTCCCAGCAGAACCGGAAACAGTAGTATTGTATTTGACCGCAATGGCAGAATCACAGCTATCCATATCCACCATATCTAGACGTTGTACGTCCATCACCGCAATACATCGTGCATCGGGATTCGATAGTCCAGTCAAGACGGATAAGGTAACCAGGGTATTCCGAGGGATAAGACGGGAGACAGGTAAACCACCGAATAAGAAAAAAGCTCTGTCATGGAAAGAAGTAAAGAAAATCAAAGATTTGTGTGATTCAACAATGATCGGTACACGCGATGCAGCCATAATCCTATTGGGATGGACGTCTGCATTGCGTAGATCTGAATTGGTAGCGCTAAATATCGGCGATCTAGACATATCCGATACGGGTATAATTTTGACAGTACAGAGATCCAAGACAGATCAAGACGGATCTGGCGTACATGTCGGTATACCGCGATCTATTCACGATCCTGTTCATTGTCCTGTCGTCGCCATTGAAAACTGGATATCGAGATACTCAAAAAAACGTATCGCTGGACAATCTGATGACAACATTCCATTATTTGCAAAAGTCGGACCATCCGGTCGTTGTCGGTGGTGGAGCCAGCCAGAAGGAAGACTATCGGCACGTACGATATCATTGATCGTAAAAAGATATGTGTCGCTTGCCGGAATGTCTCCAGAAATATATGCAGCGCATTCTTTGCGCAGAGGTTTGGCAACCGAAGCAGGTGCAGTTGGTGTCCCCGAGAGAATTATATCTCGTCATACCCGTCACAGATCTATCTCGGTACTCAGAGGTTATATCGAAGATGGCACAATTTGGCACGAAAATCCCCTACCAGCCATTTACGGATCTGGCTCGAGCTCGAGCTCGAGCTTGGAGTAAAATCTGCATATCTGGATCATTCTTATCGACATCGGGATAGTTTTCGATTTTGGACGCTGGTGCTGGCGCTGGCGCTGGCGCTGTAAATTTCGATTCAAGATCGGCAATTACTCGTCGGATGTCATTCGTGGTTGGAGCGCTGGAGAGCTGCTCTTCGCCGCCGCTGGAGAGCTGCTCGCCGCCGGCGCTGGAGAGCTGCTCGCCGCCGGCGCCGGAGAGCTGCTCGCCGCCGGCGCTGGAGAGCTGCTCGCCGCCGGCGCTGGAGAGCTGTTTGACGCCCAACAAACACGGGATTATTTCTTTCGCCGCAACAGTTTCTCTGACCGGGATAGAAAATTCAGACCATCGCTTCTCCCAATAGGCCCAATCAACCCCTGATGGGTTTATTAGCTCAACGCCAGCGGTGCAGGCTTTCGATTCAATTTCGGCTCGCGCTCGAGCTGCTCTTCGCTCAGTGCGATGTAGCGACATTTTCGACAGCACCATGACCACCGAAAACAAGACTGGGTTTTTCCGCCGAGAAGGTTTTTTAACCGCTCGCGCGCCCGCGCGTGGCTTTGTATCTATACTTTCTAATAGATCTAGAGAGTTAGAACTGACTTTATCCCTTGTCCGATCCGAGGGGTGACAAGTTGTCGCATCAGGTGAAATGTATGATTGTGTAGGCAACGGTGTGACATTTTTTGAGGCTATTTTTGTCCAAAATGTAAAAGCGTTTGAATTGAACTTTATTAGGGCGCCCCTTGATCTTTCGCCATCTCTGAACCGGGCACATTCGATG
>Ga0315554_1000622_pt1 | contig 21099 bp, 21 predicted proteins | sample SalMarSW160370MG_FD_202114 | JGI IMG/M metagenome (GOLD analysis project Ga0315554, IMG submission 202114) | Salt marsh sediment microbial communities from the Plum Island Ecosystem LTER, Massachusetts, United States - Salt Marsh Sediment SW1603-70 ... | reverse complement strand
GGATTACAACAGAATCTAGAGAGAGAGAGTCTTAAAGATATCAACAGCTGGCAGAAAACGGCTTTGGTTAGAAGGATTGTTCTCAAAAGTTAGTCAAATTTCTCCTCCATATTCATTTCCTAATGCATAATTTGGGTTAAATTTTCTATAGGCTGAATTGCAGCAACTGAAGTAATATTAATAATTCTTCCCCATTCTTTGGCAATCATATCAGGAGTTACAAAGTTACAAAATCTAACTACACTTAATAAAACCTGCTCATAAGCCGATTGCCAGTTTTCTTCCTTAAGATCTTTTAAAGTACCGGCAACAGGGCCTCCGCAGTTATTAACAAGGATATCTATCTTTCCTAATTGCTTATTTGTCGAAGCAACAGTACTTTCAATATCCTGCAGCTTGTTTAAATCGCAGACATTCCAGCAGGCATCAATCCCGTATAATCTTTTTATATCCGCAACACAGCTTAAAAGATCTTCTTTTGTTCTTGAACAAATTGAAATTTCACATCCCTCAGCTGCAAGAGATATTGCGATAGCCTTTCCTATTCCCTTGCTGGCTGCAGTTACCAGTGCAACTTTTCCTTTTAGTCCTAAATCCATTTTAGTTATTATTAAAAATATTACAAAAGAATTTTATTTTATCGATAAAAAAATATTTATAATTCCCACGCGAATCATCATTACAGCAATTGCCGCTAAAAACAAAGAAGCAATTTTAGCAAAAGCTTTTGATCCGCCTTCACCTATCATTTTAATTAGGAATCTTGCATTAAGAAGCACCAGGCAGACAACAATAAAATTTAATGCTATGGAAACAATAGTTGGAATGTAGCCAAAATTATCAACTAAAATTATGATGGTTGTTAATGCTGCAGGTCCCATTATTAACGGAATACCTAAAGGTACAACGCCGATATTTGTTCCCGGGTTTCTCCTTCCTTCCGAAGATGAAATAATATCATTTATAGAAAGTATTAAAAGAATAATACCGCCAGCAATTCTAAAGTCATCAATCGTAATCCCGATGAATACAAGAAGAAGCTTGCCGGCTAAAAGAAAAATATTAGCAACAATAAATGCGGTTAAAACAGCTTCAAAGATTAATTTTCTTTTTTCTTTATCAGTCAAGCCTTCAGCATATCCTAAAAAGATTGGTGCAGTTCCAACTATATCAATTGCTACAAATAAAGGAATAAAAGATAGTAAGAAATGTTCGACAGTCATTTAATGCAAGATGATAAATTTAATTATTTTGAAATACCGCGTTTACTAGAATTAACAAAATTTATAAGATGAACTAATTCATCCGTTTCAGGGAGCTCTCCAGCAATCTTTTTTAGGGCTTGCGATACATTTAAATTAGAATTAAAAAGAAAGTTTAAAGCCTTCTTTAACATTTCCATCGATTCAAAAGAAAAATTACGCCTTTTCAAACCTATTGAATTCAAACCGGAATATTTTAACGGGTCACCGGAAAATAATGCAAACGGGACAACATCTTTAACAACCATCGAATGTGCACCGACCATACAGTGTTTTCCAATCCTTACAAATTGATGAATGCCCACCAAGCCCCCGCAAATTGCATAATCACCAAGGGTTACATGACCTCCCAATGCTACAGAATTGGCTAAAATACAATTATTACCTAAAAAACAATCATGCGCAACATGGGAATACGCCATTAAAAGGCAATTATTTCCAATAACGGTTTTATATGGATCGATTGTAGCCCGGCTTACCGTTACGCATTCTCTAATTGTATTATTATCCCCGATGAATACTTCGGAATACTGGCCTGCATACTTTAAATCCTGCGGGATTGCCGAGATTACTGCACCGGGATAAACTAGGTTCCCTTCTCCTAACCTTGCCCCATTGTAAATAGTTACATGGTTTAGAAGCCTTGTCCCCTTTCCAATTTTCACATCACCTTCTATTAAACAGAAAGGACCAATCTCTGCATCTTCCGAAATTTCTGCTTTCGGATCTACTATTGAAGTGTGATGTATTGACGGCATTATTAATTATTTGGAAGAAGTAATCAATAATTTATTTTTTTAATTTTTATGAACGTTCTTAATCTTACTCATAATCTAAATTCTTAATCCGGTATAAACCCGGTAAAGATTAAGAGATAGATTGGAATTAAGAAAAATAATTAAGTATAATAATATACAATTTCTTTATCAGCTATACAGGATTCTTTTCAACAAAGCTTTTGACTATTTCATTTGTATCCATTGCAATAACCAGCTCTTCATTTGTTGGAATACGTAAAACGGTAATCCTTGATGAATCTTTAGAAATTTTTTCTTTATTGTTTTTATTGCTTTCTTCATCAAGCTCAATTCCTAAAAACTCCATCCCTGTTAATACTTCTTTCCTAACCTCCGGTGAATTCTCGCCAATCCCGCCGGTAAATACAAATGCATCGAGCCCGCCCATTGCCGCAGCATAAGCACCTAAATATTTTTTTATCCTGTAACAAAAAACTTCAAAGGCATATTTTGCTCTTTTATTATTTTCTTTAACTGCAGAAAGAATTTCCCTCATATCGCTGCTTTCACCGCTGATACCGATTAACCCGCCGTGCTTATTCAATAAAGTAGAAGCTTCATTTAGAGCAAGACCCTCTTTCCCCATTATGTATAATATTAATGAAGGATCGATATCACCGCTTCTCGTACCCATTAACAAACCTTCAAGAGGTGTAAAACCCATTGAGGTATCGATTGATCTGCCATGGTTTACAGCAGCCATGCTGCAGCCGTTGCCTAAATGAGCGGTAATAATCTTAATGTCATTTATATTTTTGCCTAAAATCTCTGCGGCTTTATTAGATACATATAAATGAGACGTTCCGTGAAAACCATATCTTCTTATTTTATATTTTTTATAAAGTTCGTAAGGTATACCATATAAATAAGCTTTGGGTGGCATCTTAACATGGAATGCAGTATCGAAAACAGCGCATTGCGGCTTGCCCGGCATTATATTTTCAACAGCTTGTATCCCTTTTATGTTTGAAGGATTATGCAGAGGTGCAAGTTCAATATTTTCCTGTAATACTCTAATAACTTCATCGGTAATTAAAACTGATTCGGAGAATGTTTCACCCCCGTGAACCACTCTATGACCAATTGCATCAATATCATCTTTATCATCAATTACCCCGTGATTTTTGCTTAACATAACACCAAGAACATATTGAATAGCGCTTGTATGATCGAGTATTTCACCGGCAATTCTAATTTTATCACCGTCATATCTTGTGTGAGTTAAAACTGCGCCGCTCATTCCGATTCTTTCAACCACTCCTTTAGCAAGAGCATTCTTTTTATCGGTATCAATAAATTGATATTTAATAGAAGAGCTTCCGCAATTTAGAACCAGTATCTTCATAATTTTTCCCCTTGCGATATAATTTTCCCGGATTCATCATATTTATAAAAACCTTCATGGGTTTTTTTGCCGAGTTTTTTTTCTCTTACAAGTTTGCGTAATATCGGGCAAGCACGGTAGCGCGGCTCTCCTAAAGTTTTCCAAAGAGTCTCCATCCATGCAAGCACCTCATCAAGTCCCATCATATCCGCCATTTCCAATGGCCCGTTTTGAAAGTTATAGCCAAGTTTCATTGCAGTATCGATATCCCTGGCCGTAGCAACACCTTCCAAAAGAATGTACATCGCTTCATTTAGTAATGGTACAATAGCACGGGTAGTAACAAATCCGGGATACTCGTAAACTTCTACAGGAGTTTTGCCTATTCTTGCTGCAAAATGTTTTACCTTTTCAACAGTTTCATTCGATGTATACAAGCATTTAACAAGCTCTACAAGCGGAACTTTCGGGACAGGATTTAAAAAATGCATACCGATTATTTTATCAGTCCTTTTTGTAGTTTCCGCTATTTTGGTTAAGCTTAAAGTAGATGTATTTGAAATAAAGATTGTATCTTTACGCGCAAGATTGTCGAGACTTTTAAAAATTTCTTTTTTTAATTCGAAATCTTCATCCACAGCTTCAATAATCAGATCACAATCTTTAACTTTATCAATATCCATCTCCCAGCTAATCCTGCTGAATATTGCTTTCTTTTCAGACTGGGTTAAAGCCCATCTTTTTATTTCAAAATCAATTGAATCTGCAAGAGATTCCTTTGCCTTATTAAGATTTTCTTTACTTCTTTCAATTATAACTACATCGATCCCGGAAGCAGAAACTGTTTGTGCTATCCCTTGTCCCATAACACCGGCACCGATAATAGCGACGGAATTTATTGCTTCTTCATTGAAATTATTTTTACCAAGAAGGTCTTCGAGTTTTAAATTTTCTTCAACCATTTTATTTCCTTAAAGTTTTCTTGCCAGGTCTCTTTGTTTAGCAAAATCTTTTAACTTATTAATCTCATCACCTTTTAATTCCAGTTGGAAATTTATTTGCGAGTTTGATCTTTCAACTTCCGTTTTTTGCAGAATTTTTCCCAATGAATGATTACTGCCGGATAAAAGGTCCATTGCCAATGCACCTTTTATTGCAGTAGATAATAAATATGCATTCTTTGAATCTTTACAATTCCAGTTGGACTCGATATCAATTCCTTCATCAAATTGTGCTGCCAATGTAACGCTTTCAACTGATTTTAGAATATTGTTGACCGGAACATTCTCATCGACCCCGATAATTTTCTTAATATAGTTTACTGCATAGGTTCCCCTGTCGGTCGCCATCCAATATTGTCTTTTATTTTTTATGTTTTTTATAATACTGATTAATGATTTGTTATTATTTAAAGGATTATCCTTCCTTGTAATAACGGATTTAATATAACCGGGATTATTTGCTACAAGAGCAGTAGAATCATTTATAAAATATAATTGAACAGGGGATTCCTCTTTTAATGTATAAACAATATTATTATTAATTGATTCCTTACCGGAACTGCCTGATTTATCAAAATAATTTTTTATCTTCTTCAAATTTTTGTCGAATACAACAACAGCTACATTATTTAAATTCTTATCCACTGATATAAAAACCTCTGAAATGCCGCTGTTCAATCCAACGCCGGTTTTTTCTTCAAATTTATTGAACCATTTGTTGTAAGGGTAATTTTTGAATAGTGAAGATTTAAAATAATTATCCCAGAAATCCGTTTTGCGAAGTTCACTTAAATTAACAAACATAACAAATTGGGATTCCGCAGGAAGATAATTAAATACGGTTTTCTGTGTTTTAGTTAGAGGTTGAATTGCTTCGTTTTTTTTGCATCCCCAAAAAGAAACCATGACTAATAAAACAGATATAAAAAATATTCTTTTCACATTAAAAATCTTTCCGTTTGAAAATTTCAACGCTTAGTATCATAACTAAAAATAAGAATAAAAACGAAGTTATTATGGGTTGTAGTTCAATATTAGTGCCGAAAGCCAAATTATAAATATCTTTTCCAAAAAGCTCCGAAGTTTTGGGAATAAAGTAATAAAAACCATCTAAAATCGATAGTAATACTTTATTTTCAATGAACGGAAGTATTCTGTCTTTAACAGCCAGTAAAAAAGGGCTCAATATTAAGTAGATAAAATATGCCGACATCATCCCTAAAATTGAACTTTTTGTTATAACTCCAAAGAGCACTATCACAGCATTGAGTGCGGCAAAAGCAAAAGTAATTAAAAGAATAGACCATAATACTGCAAAATTCCAATAAGAAAATTTTAGGGAAATTATGAACCAGACCCCGATAATTAAAAAAGCAATATTTATTAATACAACAAAAATTCCCCCGGTATATTTCCCCCAAAGAAGCTGCGCCCGGGAAATAGGTTTGGATAATAATAAATCGATATTCCCTTTCTCCAGCATAACCGGTACAAAGCTGGCACTCGAAAATATTGCCAGGAGCAAACCCAAATTTGCAACGGAATTAATTATTACAATTTCGAACATTGTTATTATGCTTCCAAGGGCTGTCAGGCTACCTGGTGCATTTATCTTATTTGAACTAGATATATTCCCGATGTTTGAAAGAATTGATGATGTATCCGCTAAACTTGTAATAACAGCCAGCACAATAATTACAATGGCGGAAATGCCCAGGAAAAAAAGAAATACTTTCCTCGCTAAAGCTTCTCTTAATGTAAACCAGGTCATCACTAAAATGTTTTTCATTTATTCCCCTCTTTCTCCGATGCCTGAATAAGCGAAATGAACATTTCTTCAAGTGTACTTTTAAGGGGAATAATCTCTTTGATTAGAACTCCCTTATTCCGGGTAAAATCGATAAACCCGTTGAGCTCTTTAATATCTGTAACTTTTACAGTATAAGAACCGGGTTTTATTTTTGAGAAATTAATTTCTTTTTGTAAACCGGCCAAAGCTTCAGGCGGAAAATCATCCTGAATATTTATAGTATATTCTTCTTTTTTTTCTGTGAATTCTTTTACCGTCCCCTCGCGTAAAAGCTTCCCTTTGTTTAGAATACCCACCCTATCGGTAATTAGTTCTACTTCGGAAAGTAAATGACTGTTTAAAAAAATTGTTTTTGATTTTGATTTTAAATCGAGAAGAATATCCCTAATTTCTTTTCTGCCAATCGGATCAACACCATCGGTCGGTTCATCCAGAAAAATTAATTCCGGATCATTAATTAAAGTTTGTGCCAGGCCCAGTCTCTGCATCATTCCTTTAGAATAAGTTTTTACCTTGGTCTTTTTCCATTTCGATAATTTAACCAGTTCCAATAATTCATCGATCTTCTTTTCAAAACTATTCCCCTCCAAGCCATTGAGCTTTCCAAAGAATTTTAAGACATTCCCGCCGGTTAAGTAAGAAGGATATTTATGGTTTTCTGGTAGATAACCAATTTTGCTCTTAATCTTATAATTTGAAATATCTTCATTTAAAATATTAGCATTCCCTGAAGTTGGGAAAGTTATGCCTAACAATATTTTAATTAGAGTTGTTTTGCCGGCACCGTTAGGACCCAATAACCCGAAAATACTTCCGCCTTCAACCGATAGGCTTAAATCGGTAAGCGCCTGTACATTTTTCTTTCCGAATGAAGATGTATATATTTTTGTTAAATTATTTATTTCTATCGAATTCATAATTTCTCAAAATTTAAACTATAAATTTAAGCAAAATAGAACTAATATTGAATTTAATTTATTAGGTAGAATCTCAATCAAAGATCAAAAGTTGTAGTGGACGTAAAATTTGCGTCCACTACAGGTTATTACAAATATTTTTTCTGTTAGAATTAAATAGGCATTAACTTTTGACTTTTGATCTTCAAACACTTTATTTTATAAAAGTTATTTGAAATAATTAAACCAGTTTTATTTATATAAAAAATACTCCGTCGTTTATGCTCCCTTTACAGGCGCTTGAGAAATATTTCGGGTACAAAAGTTTCCGGGTAGGACAAAAAGAAATAATTGACGCAATTTTACAGGGGAATAATGTTTTAGCAGTTCTCCCCACAGGAGCGGGTAAATCTGTTTGCTATCAGATTCCTTCACTTGTTTCGGAAAATTTCTCGATTGTTATTTCTCCCTTAATTGCCTTGATGAAAGACCAGGTAGATTCACTAAATAAAAATGGAGCATCAGCTGCTTTCATTAACAGCACTATGAGCTTTTATGAAACGGAAGATGTTCTTCAAAATATTTCTTACGGAAAAATTAAATTACTTTATGTTGCTCCCGAAAGGCTTGAAAATATTACTTTTGCAGAAAGAATAAAAAAATTAAATCCTTCATATTTATTTGTGGATGAAGCTCACTGCATCAGTGAATGGGGACATAATTTCAGGCCAAGTTATAGGAAAATTTTAGATTTTATTAATTATACCGGTATTAAAAACATTTCTGCATTTACAGCTACTGCTACTCCCGAAGTAATACAAGATATTACCATTCAATTAAATTTAAAATTTCCGAAGGTTTTTGTAAAAGGTTTTGAACGGAATAATCTTCATTTAAATTTAATTATCACGAAGAAGAAAAAAGAAAAGTGCCTGGAATTAATTTCCAGATTTAAAACGCCCACAATAATATACACTTCTTCAAGAAGAAGTGCGGAAGAAGTTTCAGAGTATTTAACTTTCAAAAGAATAAGCTGCAGCTATTATCATGCGGGACTGGCACATGAGGAAAGGAAGAAAATCCAGGAAGATTTTTTAAATGATAAAATCCCGATAATTGCAGCAACGAATGCATTCGGAATGGGAATAGATAAAAAGGACATTCGTTTGATTATACATTATAATATTCCGGGATCAATTGAAAATTATTACCAGGAAATCGGTAGGGCAGGAAGAGACGGTAAAGATTCTTTTGTTTATCTTCTTTATGATGATTCGGACATTAACATTCACAATTATTTTTTATCAAACTCACATCCTGATAAAAAAATTATACATAATGTTTACAATGCCATCTGCGACTACAATAAAATCGCCGAAGGGATTCAGCCAGATTCGGAAATCATTCTAAACCAGGAATATATCTCCGCATATGCAAAAAAAAATATTAATAGGGGACTTCTCCATTCAACATTAAAAATATTGGAAGCAGGCGGTTATTTAAGAACCATTTCGGAATTTGATAATAAAAGCACTTTTCAATTTATAGTTGATAAAAATAAACTAAAGGAATTTGTAAAAAACAGTTCGAATAAAAATCTTAAAGAAGTAATTCTTTTGTTTTTAAGAACTTACGGCAGCAGTATTTTTACAAACACGGTTCAATTATTCTTGTCCGATCTTGCATCTCAAACGGGTTTGCAGGAATTCGATATAGATGAATCATTAATAATTCTAGATAATTTGGGATTAGGTAAATACTCAAAACCAATCTCAAAAAATAGTGTTTTGTTAACTTCTCCCCGCGTAAACACAGAAAGATTAAAGATAGATTATAAAAAAATAAACGAAAGTTATTTAAACCTTCAAAAGAAAATAGATTCAATGGTGGATTATGTTTTTACAAATGAATGCAGGTTTAAATATATTCTAAAGTATTTTGGTGAAAATGTTGAAGAATATTCATGCAACAAATGTGATAATTGCCGCCAGGAAAATATTTTTTCTTCAGAATCTACAGAATATATAAAAGAGATAATTCTGCGAACCATATATAAAACCGGATCGATTTCAGAATCCATTTTGATAGGCATTTTAAAAGGCTCGGCTAAACCGGATAAATATCAAAAACTGGAGACTTTTGGAACATGTTCAAATTACCAAAAGAATGATTTGAAAATAATTATCCACATTTTATTATCGCAAAGTTTCATCAAAAGGAAAATATCAAATAATAAAAAATTTGAACTTGATGAAGAAGGATTTAATTACCTAAAGAAAATTAAAATAATTGAAACAAATGATGTTTCTTTAGCAGATTATGAAAGCGACATAGAGCTTTTTAATACTTTAAAAGAAATAAGAACTAGAGCGTCTAAAAAATTTATGCAGACAGGATATTTGATTTGCCCTGATGATGTACTTAGGGAAATTGTAAATAAAAAACCTGCAAATGAATATGAACTGCTTTCAATTAAAGGATTTAATCAAAGAATGTTTAATAAAATAGGGAAAGAATTCTTAGATGGAATAGAAAATTTTAACCGCAAAGGTTTACAGGAAAAAGACAACAGTTCTCAATCAAAAAAAGAAAAGAGGGAGGTTCCGCAAAATATTAAAGAAACTTATATTCTATTAAAGAAAGGTTATTCGCTCAGCAGCATCGCTTCCTTAAGAAATTTATCCGAAGCTGTAATATCAATGCAGATAGAAACAATAATTGAATATGAACCGGAGATTAACATTAATAACCTTGTTGAAGAAAAAAATATTAATAAGATAAACTCTGAAATTGAAAAAGGATTTACCGACTTGAAGGATTTAAAGAACCGGCTCCCGGTAGAGATTTCTTATCCAATAATTCGAATTGCCGCTGCCAAATATAAATTTACTTCTCCTTCTTACTCCTCAAAGTATCAATATAAGCAGTAGCTTTATTAAAGAAACCTTCCCAGCGTTTTACATCCTGGTTGTAATAGTTAACAGTGTAATCGTATTGTTCCAGCGTAATCCCGTATTTCTTAAATACAGTATTCTTAACGGAATCAAATGAAGCATAATTTCCGGGTATTGTGTCATGTGCTATTACGAGATCGGTATACACTTTAACAAATTTATCTTCATCGATTACTTTATCATTTGAGCAGCTTAAAAAAGTGAATAGAAATGCTAATAAAGGAAGGATGTAAAAATTATATTTTATCATAAAAAGTTGAAAGTCAAACGTCGAAAGTCAAAAATTCTATATATCATTAATGTTGAATTTTCACTTTTTCAGCCAAAGGCTGATCAGCCGCTGGCTGAGACTTTTTAAAATTATTTCATCTTCTTGCTGGCTTCGAACAATATTTTCTTTTCTTTTTCAGTAAGGTTTTGATAACCCGACTGACTTATTTTATCCAGTATTTTATCAATTTCTTCCTGGCTTATATTCTCTTCATTTTTATCTTTTACTTCATAATACTGTGCATCTTCAACATTCTTTTCCTTTCTTTTAAAAGGATTAGATATGTTCTTGAAAGTATTTGAAATATTCCCGCCTCCCCCGTAATTTGACGTTGACCTAAAAATATTTTTGAATGAAGCGCTTCTATCCCAGAGCATATAAACAAGACCTGTTAATGCGCCCCCTACATGAGCAAGGTGTGCAATATTACCGCCGCTGTTAACTGCAAATATTTCTATTAAAACTAAGACTATAATAAAATATTTAACCTTTACCGGGATTAAAAAGTAAAGGAAGATAAGCCTATTAGGGAAAAGAATACCAAAGACAACCATAACTCCCATTATTGCACCGGATGCTCCGATTGTAGGACCGGAAAGTCCGCCGATAAGAACCGGGCTTAAAAGAATTTGGAATAGACCGCCAACAACACCAGCAGTCAGGTAAAAAATAATGAATTTTTTTGAACCCCATAAATTTTCTATTTCAATGCCGAACATCCAGAGGATAAACATATTTATTAAAATGTGGAAAAATCCTCCATGCATAAACTGGTATGTAATAAGCTGCCAGACTTCAAAATAGCCGCTTCCAAGAGGCATTAAAGCAAACCAACGGATTAAAATGTTATCAGCAGGAATTCCCCCAAAAGTTAAATTCTGCATTAAAAGCTGCAGAAAAAAGACGGCACCATTAATAATCAGCAAATTTTTAATAACAGGAGGGAAATAACTGAAACTGCCAAACCCACTTGGTCTGTAATAATTACTCACAAGTAAACCTTTTTAATAAATTGATTTTCTAATATTCTGATATATAAACCCAATTCCCTTTATGAAATTGGGTTTATTAAACAATTTTAGGCAATAAAAATATTTTAATCAATGTAAATCAAAATATCAATGACCGGAATCGCTTAAAGCGACAACACCGGGTAATTCTTTGCCTTCTAAAAATTCAAGTGATGCTCCGCCGCCGGTTGATACGTGTGATACGTTATTTTCCAGCCCGGCTTTGCTGATTGCAGCAGCAGAATCTCCGCCTCCCACAACAGTAACAGCACCTTCTTTTGTTGCCTTCGCCAAGGCTTCTGCAATTTCCATGGTTCCCATAGAAAAATTTTCCATTTCAAAAACACCCATAGGTCCGTTCCAGACTATAGTCTTGGAAAGTAAAATTTCATCCTTGAATGCTTTTATTGTTTTGGGACCAATATCCATTCCCATTTTATCTGCAGGTATTTTATCAACATCAACAACTTCACAAGGAGAATCATTTTTAAATTCATTTGCAACAACAACATCAAGAGGCAAGTAAAATTTCACTTTTGAATTTTTTAATTTATTCAGCAGTTCTTTTGCGACATCAATCTTTTCATCTTCGAGTAATGACTTCCCTATTTCTTTTCCTTCGGCTTTGAAGAATGTAAAGGCCATCCCGCCGCCGATTAAGAGTATATCAACCTTATCTAGTAAATTGTTTATAACATCAATCTTACCGGAAATTTTTGCACCCCCCAGAATAGCACAATACGGTCTTTTAGGATTCGAAATTGCTTCACCGAGATAGTCTAATTCTTTCTGCATTAAATAGCCAGCAGCAGAAGTTTTAATAAATTTTGTAACTCCTTCGGTAGATGAATGTGCACGGTGTGCACTGCCGAATGCATCATTAATATAAACATTACCAAGCTCAGCCAGCTGTTTGGAAAAAGCTTCATCATTTTTTGTTTCTTCAGGATGAAACCTTACATTTTCAAGAAGTAAGACGTCTCCGGGCTTCATCTGGTTAACCATCTTCTTTACCTCTTCACCGACACAATCCGGTGCAAGCTTTACTTCCTTATTCAATAATTCCGATAATCGCTTTGCAACAGGTTTCAAACTAAATTTCGGATCAGTACCTCCTTTTGGCCTTCCAAGATGACTCATCAAAATGGCTTTACCTCCGTCTGATATTATTTTTTTTATCGTCGGCAAAGAGGAAGTAATTCTCCTGTCATCAGTAATATTTTTATTTTCATCTAAAGGGACATTGAAATCGACTCTGACCAAAACCCTTTTATCTTTTAGCTCCATATTATCAATAGAAAGTTTTTTCATTGCAGTAACCTTTCATAAATTAAAAACTAAGTTTTTAAATATTAAGACCGAAGTTGAAATAATAATAAAATTGATAGGAGGGTATCGAGAGGAATTATATAAAAATGTAGCACAGATATACTATCTGTGCTACAAAATTCCCTCTCAAGGAAATATTATTTTGCAATTTTTAGTACTAAATCAACTACCCTGCAAGAATATCCCCACTCATTATCATACCATCCAACAACTTTAACAAGATTACCGTTAGTCATTGTAGATAAAGCATCGAAAATACAGGAATGAGGATTCCCGACGATATCTGCCGAAACAATAGGATCTTCAGTATATTCCATAATTCCTTTTAAGCCTGCATTAGCAGCAACTTTCATTGCGGCATTTACTTCTTCAACAGTAACATCTTTTTTAAGGATTGCAACAAAGTCCGTTATGGAACCATCTGGAGTAGGAACCCTTAATGAGAAACCATCGAGTTTTCCTTTTAATTCTTTGATTATTTTTCCGATTGTTTTTGCTGCACCGGTTGTAGTAGGAATAATAGAAACTGCAGCAGATCTTGCTCTTCTTAAATCGCTATGCGGTAAATCGAGTAACCTTTGATCATTTGTATATGAGTGTACGGTTGTCATAAAACCTTTATCAATACCAAAATTATCATGAAGCACTTTAACCATCGGGGCTAAACAGTTAGTTGTGCATGAAGCATTTGAAAGCACTTTTTCGTTTCCTGTTAGCACATCGTTATTAACTCCTAAAACAACAGTTGCATCTACATCACCTTTTGCCGGAACTGTTAAAACAACTTTCTTTGCACCGGCATCAATATGTTTCATACAAGCTTCTTTAGTTCTGAAAATACCTGTAGACTCAATAACAACATCAGCTCCCAAGTCTTTCCATTTTAAGTTTGAAGGATCTTTTTCAGCAGTAATTTTGATCCTATCGCCGTTAACGATTAAATCATTCCCATCAACTTTAACTTCACCTTTAAATTGTCCGTGTACCGAATCATACTTTAATAGATGTCCTAAAGTTTTAGCATCTGTTAAATCATTTATACCAACAAAATCAAAACCGCCAAGTTGCAAGCTTCTGCGAAATACTAATCTGCCAATTCTTCCGAATCCATTTATACCAACTTTAATTGCCATTTTCCCTCTCCTTTTTAGAAAATATTTTTAATTAGACTACTAAACTAATTAAGAAACGCTATAATTTCAATTAAAATAGAAACTGTGGATCACTAATTTTTTTTAAAGGAAGTAATTGTGATTTAAATTGTGTAAGAAAAACGGTTTATTTTGTTTCTTCCCCTTTAGTAAATTTTTTGTATTTAATAACATGCCCGGTTGAATCATACTCAAACCATTTCCCCTCTCTTTGACCATTTTTATATTCCCCTTCTTCCTTTTTAAACCCTGTTTCATAATAAAAAATCCACTTCCCGGAAGGAGTATCATTAACAAAATTACCTTTTGATTCGAGCTGTCCGTTAGGATAATAATAATTCCATTCACCTTCATTGTTATTTTGTACCATATTGCCGATCATTTCAACCTGACCGTTCAATCTCGATATTTTAAACTGGCCGTCTTGGAGGCCATCTTTCACATGGTATTCCATTATTTTTTCTCTCACTGTATCTTTGATTATTCCGGTATAAGGAGTGTCACTTTTTTGCTTATAAATTATTCCATCTCTTTTTTCAAAAAGGTTGTTAGGAGGTTCTTCTTTCTTACAAGAAGAAACCAATAATAAGGAGAGAAAAATAAAGGCGATTTTTGAAATATTTTGCATGAATATGATTCTTTTTATTTGAAATATAATAAAACCCAATTTATTTAAGAAATTGGGTTCATTAATATTAACAACTGATGAGGACAAGATTTTATTTGATTAAAATCATTTTTTTAGTTTCCCGGAAATTACCTGCAATAATAGAATAGAAATAAACTCCGCTGGAAAGTCCGCTGCCGTCAAATTGTAAGGAATGTTCCCCGGCAGTTTCATTTTGATTTACCAGCTCAGCTACTTCCCTTCCAATTATATTATAAACTTTAAGTACGACCTTTTCATCCGCAGGTAGAGTATAATTAATTTTAGTTGATGGATTAAAAGGATTCGGATAATTTTGTTTTAATGAAAATGCAGCAGGCAAATTTTTGTTATCCTTGATACCTGTTATAAACGGATTTATACTTTTAAATATTCCGGATCCGCTTGTGCCTGTAAGCAAATATTGCGATTGAGTAAAAATAAGAGAATTAATACGAGTTGAAGCTAAACCTTCACCGATATAATTCCATGTTGCACCTGAATCATTAGAATTAAAAATGCCGTCGAAAGTACCGGCATAGATGCTGCCACCGGGATTAGTTGCCAAAGATAATATACCGGAATTTGTTAAACCTTCCTGCAGGTTAGTCCAATCTACACCATCGTCGGTAGAACGGTAAACCCCACCACCCTCACCTCCGCCCCCGATAAAGATATCTCCATCCGGACTGAAAGCAATTGAGAAATTGTAAGTCGCAGGTATACCATTCACATTCTGCCAAGTATCTCCATTATCGGTAGAACGGTAAACACCGACATCGGAAAGGACAAAAACTTCCCCGGTTGATTTCACTCCTATTTTATAAATGTAATTGGTTGAAAGCGTATCGGTTATATCTATCCAGTTATCGCTTGAAGAAGGAGAGCGATAGATTTTACCACTTGACGTGCCTTCAAAGTAATAACCATTTTTGCTTACTCCAATAGTTAAAGATGAATAATTTGAAGCTAATGGATTTGTAAATGGATTCCATGTAGTATAATCGGTTGTAACATAAGTTCCGCCATAATTAGCATATGCCATTAATCCACCGGATTGAAGAGCTGTTAAGGACAGAATTGATCCATTGTAAAGGCTGTCTTTAATATTTACTAAATTCCAATTATTACCCTCATCAGTCGATTTGTAGATTCCTTTCCCCTCAACAACAGCATATAAACTTCCTGATGAATCTGCTACTAATGATTTTATCGTAGTAAAATACATTCCGTTATTTAGAGTTTCCCAGTTCATTCCGTCGTCCGTAGACCGGACAACACCATAGTAATTAGTTCCAACAACTATATTATCCGAGTTATCAATTGTAATACATTCGAAACCGTTTGAAACTGTACCATTATTTAATTGCGTCCAATTTGTTCCGTTATTTACAGACTTATAGAGATCGGTAAATGTTGTTACAAAAATATAACCCGAAGGATTTAATGAAACATCAAGAATATAAGTGCTTGGAATATCCCCGTTTATTTTTGACCAGCTACTTCCATCATCAGTAGACTCATACAGACCTGCAGAGTATGTAGATAATAAAATATTTCCACTACTATCTGAAATTAACGATGTAGGTCCATCTCCAATCGTATATCCGCTATCTGAAGGCGACCAGGTTGCACCACCATTAGTAGATTTGAAAATACCCTTGTAAGGATCAACAGCAATTAATATTCCATTTACAGTGTATTGCACATAATCAATACTCGTAGTATCAATTCCATTATTAATCGTCATCCAGCTATTACCATTATCAGTAGATTTTGATACTTGTTTACTATCTCCCCGGGCTGCATAGATAATCCCGCTTGAGCTAACACTAATATCATTACAGTAATCATTATCTGCCAATTCCCAGTGGTCACCATTATCTGTAGATCTATAGAGATCGTGGAAAGTACCGACAAATATTTTCCCATCCGGACCAGACTTAATTGCTCTTATTTCAAGATCTTCGAGCCCATTATTAGTTTGTTCCCAAGTTGCACCATTGTCAGTTGAACGAAAGACTCCACCATACTCTCCCCCCGCAAATATGGAACCATTAGGTGCGACGGCAACTTTTACAACTTTTCCACCTTCTATTGCACCTGTAGGCTGCCAAAAGTTTTGTGAAAAAGATAAATTTGAAAGCAAAAGAAATAAAGAAACAATATAGTATGCAATCTTTCCCATAAATTACCTTTCAAGTTTGTAATAAATAAATTTTTTAGAAAGCCAAAATTATTCTTCGGTTTTTCTTAAGTTATTTAGTTTGATATTTCAACTAAGAAGTACTAAACGCAAATCGATTTGTATTTCTCGGTTAGCTTTTTATTTTGATTGCAGCAATTTATTTAATTACCGGACCTTGTTATAAAATCTTCTCTACAAAAGCATATTCTTTATTTTAATTTAAAAAAATTAATTCTGCAAAAAATATTTTCTAAGAATTAATTTCTTGGGTGTGATTTTACCCACTTTTTTATATACGCAGCAATTTCTGTAGTTGGAGCGCCCGGTGTAAATAATTCACCTACTCCCTGAGATTTAAGTAATTTGATATCTTCTTCGGGAATAATTCCGCCGCCTGTTAAAAGTACATCATCCAATCCTTTTTCTTTCATTAGGTTAAGAATTTTGGGAAAGATAGTCATATGAGCTCCTGATAAGATACTAATACCTATTACATCGACATCTTCCTGCAAAGCTGCTTCAACAATCATCTCAGGTGTTTGACGTAAACCGGTATAAATAACTTCCATTCCGGCATCTCTTAAAGCAGCAGCTATTATTTTTGCACCCCTGTCATGTCCGTCCAGTCCTGCTTTTGCAATCAGGACTCTAATTTTTTGATCCATTTTGACCTTCTTTTTTTAATGCACCGCGAATAATATCAGCATATTCTTTCTTTTTTCCGTAAGAATATATTTTGAAATTCGGTTTAAAATTGAAATCTTTCTCAAACCTTGGTATAATATGAAAATGGAAATGATAGACTGTTTGTCCGGCAGCGGCTCCGCTGTTTACAATTATATTAAAACCGTCCGCATTTAAACCTTCTTTTATATATTTTGAAAGATATTGAGTGATCTCAATTAATTCATCAAGTTCATTGGCCGGAACAGAAAGGAAATTTTCATAATGATTTTTGGGGATGATAAGAGCATGTCCGAAATTAACCGGTCTTATATCTAAAAAAGAAATAACATTGTCATTTTCAAAAAGAATTTCTGCTTCTTTTTTCTTGTTTACAATATCACAAAAGATACAATCCATAAATTAAAAATAACCTTTAATATTTATTTTGACAAAACAATTTTGACTCTTGTTATATTAAAATCTATCTCAATTTTTCTATAAAGTGAGGTTACAATTATAACGATAAATATTCCGAAGTTACTTGTTAATATATTTAGCATAATAAAATCTTGCACGATCAAGATCTTCGGGAGTATCTACTGCAAGATTTTCATATTCCGTTACAACAATTTTTATTTTAATACTATGTTCGAGCATTCTTAATTGCTCAAGCTTTTCAATCTTTTCCAGGTCGGTTTGTTCAAGTTCAGTAAATCTAAATAACTCTGCGCGTCTAAATACATACAACCCAATATGCTTGAATATATCAGCGTTTACAATCCGTTCAACGTTTGTTTTTGCATCTCTTACATATGGAATTGGTGAACGGGAAAAGTAGAGTGCAAAATTGTTGTAATCAAATACTACTTTTACAACAGATGAAGATTTTAGTTCTTGTACGGTTTCAATTTTTTTTGCAAGTGTGGAAACATTCACAGATAAGTCAAATAAAAGAGGTTCTATTGCCTGATCAATCATTCCCCCTTTTATAAAAGGTTCGTCTCCCTGAATATTGACAATTATTTCTGCATCGGGTAAGCTTTTAGCTGCATGAGCAATTCTATCTGTACCGGTTTGAATATTTTTGGGAGTCATTATAGCTTTCCCGCCAAAACCATTAATTACTTGTGCAACTTTTTTATCATCTACTGCAACAACAACATCATTTAATAATTTTGATTTCAAACAATTTTCATATGTATGCTGAATCATCGGTTTTCCCCCAATATCAGCGAGAGGTTTCCCCATCAATCTTGTAGAAGCAAAGCGTGCGGGAATAATTCCAACTATCATATTTGAGCTTAATAATTAAGAATTTTCAATTAACAATGAACAATGGAAAGACCGGCAAATATTCTATTGATCAATTACTTTAGGAACTTTGAAAAAGAGCTCGTTCTTATCAGGTGCATTTTTTAAAGCTTCTTCCCTGTCAACCGAAGGCTTCACTTCATCTTCTCTAAAGACATTAATATTTTCAACCGGGTGAGATAAAGGTTCAACATTCTCTGTATCAAGTTCATTAAGCTTTTCCACATAGGATAGAATTTCATTCAGCTGGTGTGTAAAATTATCGAGTTCTTTCTCATTAAATTTTAATCTTGCTAATTCTGCAATATGCTCAACATCTTTTATTGTTACCGCCATAAAATTCCTAATTTTTTAAATTACAAATTATAATATCCCTTACTTTTTCCATAAGTTCAAGTTCATCTTTTCTATTCGAAATATTTTTAGTCGAAATCGGTTTATCAAAATGTACGAAAATTGTTCCGCTTTTTATTTTAAATTTTCCTTTGGGTAATATTTTTGAAGCACCGCTAACTGAAACCGGGACAATAGGAAATCCAACTTTTGCAGCTAGATAAAATGCTCCTCTTTTAAAGGGTTGGACTTCCCCGGTTTTACTTCTCGTACCTTCTGCATATACCAATGGAGAAAGTTTTTTTTCAATCATCCTTTTTTTTGCTTTTTCAATACTTTTCAAGGCACTTTCGGTATTTGTTCTGTCAATCATAATATAAGGACCGGTTCTTAACTGCCAGCCAAATAACGGTATTTTACTTAACTCTTTTTTAAATACAATGCTTATTGGAATCGGGATAGCATATTGGAGTGAAGGTATATCATATTGGCTGCTGTGATTGGATACAAATACATAAATTTTTTTATGATCGAAATTTTCTAGCCCAGTTACCGACAATTTAATACCCGATATTAATAAAATTCCTTTTGAGAAGACTTTTGATAATTTATAATAAAGATAAAAGCTTCTGTCCAACGAAAATATTGCTGCAAAGATTGAGCAGATAATTGTGTGAATAATGATAAAAAAAATTTTAATATATGATAACACTAATTACTTTCTAAATTTAATTTCTATCATACTTGATCCGTGACAACCTTAATTATACATGCTTTATTTCCCCGGAGTGATATCAATAATTTCTTCAACTATATTTTTTTCATTGGCAAACTTTTCCAATGCAGAAATTCTATTTTTAATTGATGGATGACTATAAAAGAACCACTCAACAAAAGGATGCGGATCTTTATCTCCTAAATTCTGTTCAGTTAGTTTTTCCAAAGTAGACTTGAATGATAACGGTTTTCTTGTTGAAGAAAGAGCATATTCATCCGCTTCATATTCATACTTTCTCGAGAGAATATTTGTTAACGGAGTCTGAATTAATCCAATTAACATTATCCATAACGAAAGGATCGGCAGTGCTGCAATTATTGTTATTTTATCAAACCCGAACCAGTAAATGGAAATTTTATAAAAATAAGATATAAGGAATAAAGTAAGAAAACTTGCAGCAGTCCCTATTATTATATTTTTGATTATGTGTTTTTTCTTATAATGACCCAACTCGTGAGCAATGACTGTTTCAATCTCATCTTTAGTATAACTTTCAAGAAGAGTATCGCCCAGCAAAATCCTTTTTGATTTACCAATCCCGGTAAATGCTGCATTAGCCTTTTTCGTATTTTTACTCATATCGAATTTATAAACGTTCTCTACTTTAATTCCAGCACCTTTTGCTAAAATATTAATTCTATTTTTTAATTCTTCATCATCAATTGGAGTAACTTTATAAAACAAAGGCAATATCAAAACCGGAACTACCCTCGCTAAAATTACCGATACAAGAAAAAGAACAATTGCAAACGGCAGCCACCAGAGATTTCCAAATTGATTTAAAGTGTAATAGAAAAATAAAAGGATTGGCAGCCCAATAATTGAAGATACAGCAATGCCTTTTGCGCCCTCCCAGATCCATTTAAAAAAAGTCTGATTAGATAAATTATATTTATGTTCCAGGTAAAAACCGGTATAAAAATTAATCGGGGAAAAAATTATTGCTCCGGCAATTCCGGTTGCTATTGTAAACAGAAGAAAAAGTATATATGAATTAGACGTAAATTGATTGATATAATTTTGTAAGCCCAGGCTTAATCCTGTAAGTACAAAAAGAAGAATTAACACAAAGCTTAAAATTCCCTCTCCAATGCTGAAACCCAGTTTAATATTGTTATATTTTTTTGAATCCATAGACTAATTTCGAGTTTTTAATTGCGGATTGCGAATTATTTTGAATTATAAAAATAATAAAAGATAGAGGCTGAGCCAAAAGTAAGGAAGTGTCATTTCGAGGGATCCCGATTAAATCGCATAGGCGTCAACTTAAAGTAAGAGAAATAATTGCTGTTTGTCCAGAAAATATTCGATTTTTGTGTATGCAAAAACAACAAAAAGGGATATTTAATGAAGACAAACAGCCTCAAAAATA
>Ga0315554_1000621_pt1 | contig 21106 bp, 12 predicted proteins | sample SalMarSW160370MG_FD_202114 | JGI IMG/M metagenome (GOLD analysis project Ga0315554, IMG submission 202114) | Salt marsh sediment microbial communities from the Plum Island Ecosystem LTER, Massachusetts, United States - Salt Marsh Sediment SW1603-70 ... | reverse complement strand
AACCAGATTCTCAACCAAATGACCGGAAGCATCATAAACCGCAACTTTCACTAATGAAGCCCGAGGTAAGTCGTATTTAATTGTGGTAGTCGGATTAAATGGATTAGGATAATTTTGATCCAGACTATATGCCTGGGGGATGCCATTTTCTCTATTTTTTTCCGTTGCACTCAAACTTACTCCTGCCATCAATTTCACTTCATTTAAATAAATCTGTTTGGCTGGTTCGGAAAAATTGTAATAATTATAAACAAGATCAGGAAGGTCAGGATCAATTTTCACATTATCATTACCATTCCCAATAAAAGTGCGTGGTCCTGCGGGCATGTCTACCGAGCCGCTATAAAACTCCACACCAGCTTGAAACCGTACAAACTGGACGGTATTGTCATCACCGACAACCAGGCATTCCCCATTACCCGGACTTTGAGTATTAAGAACATCATACTGATTAGTACACCACAAAAGATCTCCCGTATACTGACCGGCAAATACGGGATCATCCGCTACAAGGATAGTGGCGTACAATCCTTCAAATTCATTAAAATGCAGGCACTCATCACAGTTAAACCAATTTAACCTGCTCGAACGGGCAGCCCATAATTGTAATAATAAAACCGGCGCTGTAATGGCATTCCAAGCCTCTCGATTAGGCGGTTGAAAATCGGTACTGGCACCTGAACGTCCAATGATGACCAGATCAGCATTATTAAGCGTATCCAGAGTAGCTTGAGAAGCCGATCCTAATGCAGTGTTATAAAAAGTGACCACATTGAAACCGAGAGCTTCCAGGTCATCAATAAATGGTTTGTCGGAATGCTCGCCTGTTGCAACATCAATCTTCTCCGGCTGACTGACGAAGACAATAGTTTTCTCCTGGGCACTTCCGGTGACCATCGACCCGATTAAAAGAATCGCACAAAGCAGCCGGTCAATCATCTTCTTCTTCATAATTCCCTCCTTTTTTAAATTGTGATTGACAATCACCCTCTTGAATTTAATTTTAATCTGATCCATATTCGGTTTTAACGACTCCCCGTGAATATTCCCGGAGATGAGTCGGTGACATTCCGGTTCTCCTTTTGAAGAATTTCGAAAAATAAAATTGCGATTCGAAACCGGTAATCATTGCAATTTCCTTCACCGAAAGTGAGGTATTCAGCAATAAATCCCGGGCTTTGTTCAATTTCAATTGCAGAAAATATTGCGCCGGGGCCAGATTGGTATAATGCCGAAACATGCGGCGGAACCAGGAATATCCAACTCCCAATTCGGATACCAACTCCTCCATATTCATCTGTTTATCAATCCGATCAGCCATACAGACTTTGGCGCGAGATATAATACTTTCAATCTCTTTCCCACTGAATTTTTTCGATCTTTCGAGGGCAAGCACCAGGGCAATTATCTGATAAGTCAAAGCGGCAATGATCTCCTTAAAACCAACCTTCTCAATCTCCATTAGCTCCAAAACTTGCTGATACAATCTGATAATTTCCTCTTTTAGACCAATCTCGATTACCGGCTTTTCTGGCGAAAGGATTCCATTCTCTCTGAATTTCTCCGGTTGAGTTCCGTTGAAAGAGATCCAGTGCTCTTTCCAACCGGTTTGTTGATTGGGCATATAGCGATGCCAAACGCCAGGAAAAAGAAAAATGATATTGCCCTCTTCAATCTTCTTCTTGCCACTAATTTTAGATTCAAATACTCCCCTGCCACGAGTGATGTAGAGAATCTGAAATTCCGGCAGGATACGACCATGCCGCCAATCAAACATGTACGTATCGGGATGCTTCGCCGGAGGATAAGGAGTATTAGGCGGAATATCGGCATTACCACTGCCGGTCACATACAATCCCCAAAGTTTATCAACCTCTGAAATGGTCAGATAACTAAAAACTGAGTATTTTGCATGGATCATATTGCCCCTTCAACCTTGTGTCAAATTATACAAATTAAAATCCAAATAATCCATGTTATTTTTCAGCTAAACTTTTAAAAATAGACTTAAATGGAGAATAATGATTTCAAGAGAGAACAAAATCAAAAGCCGACTGAGTGAAATCCAGGATGCTTCTCGATACAATATTAAATACTTTAAATTATAGGAAGGAGGTGAATGCCCAAAAAGGCATTGCCATAATTGATACAAACTTTTAACCGGTTTTTTAAAAGGAGAATTGTAATGTCAAAAATCACAAAATCCTTAGGCTATGTGCTTCTATGCGCTCTGTTGATAATTGGTTTAAGTAGCTATGCTCAAGAAGCTAAATTTGTACAACAGAGCGAAAATGGTCTGGTATGTATGGAAGCGGAGAATTATTCGGGAATTGACAATCCTATTGATGATTCCTATTGGTTACTAGTTACTGAGCCTGATGGTTATTCCGGGACCGGGGCGATGCAAGCCCAGCCAATTGATCCAAATTTTACACGACACAAAACCTTAGACGATGCCAAAAGTTTTGCTCCGTATATGAGCTATACGGTCAACTTTGTAGCCACCGGCACACACTATGTCTGGGCACGTACCGTCCATACCGACGGATATGACGATTCTGCCTGGATGGGCTTAGACTATGAAATAGTCGGAGGAACTGGTGATACACCAGCACCAATCCAGTATAATACAGATGAACAAGAACAGGTAGATTGGTATTGGATCAGTCATTTAATGAATGACAATAGTGATCGTGCAACTATTGAGGTTGAGTCAGCCGGAGTCCATACTTTCAACTTGTACATGCGTGAACAAGCTCTGAGAGTTGACAAAATTGTACTTACCACCAACGTGGATTACTTACCTAATGCCGAAGCTAACGAGGGACCGGCAGAAACTCTAGCCGGCGGATCAGGCGTGGAATTAGCCGATGCCGTGGTTGCCCGGTCACTGAAGCTAGATCAGAACTATCCCAATCCTTTCAACCCGGTTACCTCAATCAGATACTCACTTCCCGAGGCTCAAATCGTAACGCTGAAAATCTTCGACCTGAACGGTAAAGCAGTTGATGTTTTGGTCAATGAATTTCAGACTGCGGGAAGACATAAAGTGCAATGGGTAGCGGAAGGATTTCCAAGTGGAATTTACTTCTATCAGATTCAAGCCGGTGCATTTTCGGAAACGAAAAAACTGATCTTACAAAAGTAGTTTGCACTGCATTAAATAATTGATCGTAAAAAGAGCACCCTGGCGGGTTTCAGCAATTGAAATTCAGCTGAACCCGAGCAGGGTGCTTTTACATTCTATTTCAGAATTCTAACGCAGCTTTGATAAATTCCCTGAAAAGCGGGTGGGCTTGATCGGGCTTAGATTTGAATTCAGGGTGAAATTGTACTGCAATAAAGTAAGGATGATTCTTTAATTCGATCATTTCAACCAAATCTTTCTTGGGATATATTCCCGAAAAGATCATTCCGGCTTGCTCCAGTAGTTCGCGATATTGGTTATTAAATTCATATCTGTGCCGGTGTCGTTCCTGAATTAAAGTTTTGCCATATACTCCAAATGCCAAGGTATTCTGCTTAATCCGACAAGGATATGCACCCAGTCGCATCGTGCCCCCTAGATTTTTTACCTCTTTCTGTTCGGCTAATAAACTGATGACCGGATTTTTTGTTTTGGGATTAAACTCAGTCGAGTTGGCATCTTTGAGGCCACAGACATTACGGCTAAATTCAATCACGGCGCATTGCATCCCCAGACACAAGCCTAAAAACGGAATCTTATTTTCACGTGCAAATTTAATGGCTTTGATCTTGCCCTCGATTCCGCGATAACCAAAACCTCCTGGCACAAGAATTCCCGAGACACCTTTTAGAAATTTTTCCGATCCTTTCTTTTGGAGATCCTCTGAATCTACTTTTCTGATTTCGACTCTTGCATCATTATAAATACCCGCATGAATCAAGGACTCATAAATAGATTTATAGGCATCCTGTAAAGCAATATATTTACCCACCAGGGCAATCGTAACTTTATTCTTTGGCTTAAGTGCTCTTTCAACTACATTCTCTTCCCAATCCTTCAAATCGGAAAATCTACAGATCAACTTAAAATGACTTAAGATGATTTCATCGAGGATCTGGTTCTTGAAAATGAGGGGTATCTGATAAATGGACTCGACATCTCTGGCTTCGATCACCGCCTCCTTGCGGACATTGCAAAACAGCGATATTTTTTCTTTTAATTCATTCACCAGTGTCTTTTCCGTCCGGCAGATTAAAATATCCGGCTGGATCCCGATCTCGCGCAATTTACCGACGCTGTGCTGGGTGGGTTTGGTCTTGATTTCATCGGCAACTTTGATAAAAGGAACCAGGGTCAGGTGGATGTAAAGCACATTGTCATAACCGATATCCAAGCGGAATTGCCTTGCTGCTTCCAAAAACGGCTGACTTTCAATATCACCCACCGTACCACCGATTTCGATAAGCACAATGTCTGCACCGGATACCATAGCAACCTTAGCAAATCTTTCCTTAATCTCATTCGTAATATGGGGAATTACCTGGATTGTCTTGCCTAAATAATCCCCGTGTCTCTCCTTAGAAATTACCGCATTATAGATTTGTCCGGTGGTAACGTTATTGAATTTCGTCATCTTGGCATGGACAAATCTTTCGTAATGGCCGAGGTCTAAATCGGTTTCTGCTCCGTCATTAGTCACATAGACTTCACCGTGTTGATACGGGTTCATCGTGCCGGGGTCAACATTAATATAGGGATCCAATTTCATAATTGTAATCTTTAATCCCCGCGATTCCAGAATCTTACCGATTGAAGCGCAAGCTATGCCCTTCCCCAGACTCGATATCACACCGCCAGTTACAAATACGTATTTTGTCATAATAAATATTACCCTTACCTATGTAGCTCCAAATTAATTACCAATTCTCCATTTTAAAGTATCGGCCTGATTTATCCTAAAAGTACCAGATATACTAATTGATCCGCCGATGGTAATCATTGAATGGAAAATAACTTACTAAATCAATATCCTCACTTATAATAGCAATCCTAAAGTGATAAATTCCTTCCACGGGAGAATAATATACCGAAGAGCGTACTTTTTTCAAATTCTATTCTTTGATGTTGAAACAATCACCTAATTCACTCTAAGCCATTCATCAATAGCACGCGCAGCCTGTCTGCCGCTATTAATTGCATGTACAACTAGTGAAGAACCATTAACGGTATCTCCGGCAGCAAATATTTTCGGCTGACTACTTTTAAAATTATTGACTTCCACATTGCCCTGATTGTCGAGCTGCAGATTCAGACTTTTAACGAGTCCCTCATAGGCAACATGCTCAAAACCAAGTGCCAAAATTACAAGGTCAGCCGCAATGATAAAATCAGTTCCAGGCAGCTCTTTGTTATACCAGTGCTTACCGTTTTTAAGCCATTCAACCGAACAGCAATTGATGGAAGCTACATTTATTCCAACACTGGTGAAGCTTTTTGTCTTTACGTTCCAGATTCGATTGCAACCTTCTTCATCGGAAGACGATATTCTCATTATGCGCGGCCAGTTTGGCCAAGGGGTATCCAGTGGTCGGGAGAGTGGCGGCTGGGGTAGAATCTCAAGCTGATAAACTTCTTTGGCTCCCTGCCTCTTGGCGGTCCCTACGCAATCACTTCCGGTATCACCGCCTCCTATCACAACGACAACTTTGCCTTTCGCAGTGAATAAAGATGAGCCTTTCGGCGGCTTTTTACCATCGTTAAGAATATTTTGGGCCTTCAGGTAATCCAGTGCGAACACTATGTTCTCGAATCCCCTTCCACTTACCGGCAGGTCTCTGGGCTGACCGGCGCCAGCTGCCAGACAGATACAATCGAACATTTTGTATAGATATCGAACAGAAACATCTTCACCAGCAGTTACGTCAGTCTGAAATTCAACACCTTCGGCAGTGAGTTGATCCAATCTGCGGTCAATAATCCATTTTCCTAGCTTGAAATCTGGAATACCATATCGCAGCAGACCGCCGAGTTTATCATCTTTTTCAAAAACGACAACGCTGTGACCGGCTCTCGCCAGTTGCTGAGCAGCGGCCAGACCTGCAGGACCTGAACCAATGATTGCAACCCGCTTACCAGTCTTTTTATTCGCTGGCAGAGGCTTTATCCAGCCTTCGGCAAATCCCCGCTCCACAATTTCAAGCTCAATCTTCCTTATCATGACCGGTTCGTCGTTGATGTTCAAGGTACAGGCAGTCTCGCAGGTTGCCGGACAAAGCCTGCCGGTAAACTCCGGAAAATTATTCGTTGAATGCAGCAGCCGACACGCCTGTTGCCACTCACCTTTATAAATCAAGTCGTTAACATCAGGAATAAAATTACCCAATGGACATCCAAAGGAATGACAAAATGGAACACCGCATTCCATACATCTCGCAGCCTGCTGCTGGAGTTGGTCAGGTATAATAGGCAGCTCAAACTCGTCAAAATCCTTGATGCGCTGCTCTACCGGCCGGTGCAGTATGTTCTGACGTTTATATTTTAAGAAACCTTTAATTTCCCCCATAAAATACCTCTTCAGTTGCAGGAGTAGTTTCCGTATGCCTTTGCTCTCCTGCACGCATTTTTTCGAGAGCCTTGCGATACTCGATTGGGAAAACTTTAACGAAATGGCCAATCATTTCAGACCAGGAATTCAGGATGCGTCTTGCCTGGCTGCTGTTGGTCCAATATAAATGTCTCTCGATCAAATCATAGAGAAAGTCTATATCCTGCTGATGCCAGACACTCTCGAGTTCAACCATATCCAGATTACAGAGAGTATCGAAAAGCTGCATTTCATCGAGGACATAAGCAACGCCACCACTCATACCCGCAGCGAAATTACAGCCGGTCTTTCCGATAACAACAACCGTTCCTCTTGTCATATATTCACAACCGTGGTCACCTACGCCCTCAACAACGGCAATTGCACCGCTGTTGCGGACTGCAAATCGCTCGCCGGCAATGCCATTAATAAACACCTCTCCGGAAGTTGCCCCATAAAGAACCGTATTGCCGACAATAATATTCTCATGCGCCACCAGAGGAGAATTTTCCGCCGTTTTAACAATAATCCTTCCCCCGGAAAGTCCCTTTCCTAGATAATCGTTACTGTCGCCAATCAGTTTCAACGTCATTCCGGCAGCAAGGAAAGCGCCAAAACTTTGTCCTGCAGAACCGCGAAAAACAATTTCGATTGTATTATCCGGCAAACCACCGGGACCCCATTTGCTCACAATCCGACTACTGAGAACCGCACCGACCGTTCGATTGGTATTAAAAATCGGCATTTCGATAGAAATCTTTTCTTTCTTCTCAATTGCACCTGAAATCTTTTTCAAAATTTGCCAATCAATATGGTTGGCAATCTTATCCGAAGAATTGCCGTTATACCGGACAACACTGCCCTTAGAAGTTTGAGGCTGATAAAATATTGCGCTAAGGTCGAGCTGCCTCGCTTTATAATGCTCGATACTATTACGAATATTGAGCCGCTCGGTTCTTCCAATCATTTCATCAAAATTTCTAAATCCAAGCTGCGCCATAATTTGCCGGACTTCTCCGGCAACAAACAGCATAAACCGCTGGACATATTCGGGCTTGCCTGCAAATCTTTTTCGCAATTGTGGGTCCTGTGTTCCGATCCCAAACGGACAGATCCCTTCGTGACATTTTCGCAGGAGGACACAACCCAGAGACACCAGCGCAGCAGTACCAAAACCGAATCTGTCTGCCCCAAGCATAGCGCCAACAACAACATCTCTACCTGTTCGCATCTGGCCATCAACCTGAACTCTGATACGGTCACGCAGACCGTTCATAACTAGGACCTGCTGGGTTTCAGCAAGACCGAGCTCCCAGGGACAACCGGTATGTTTTATAGAAGAAAGCGGACTTGCGCCTGTGCCGCCATCGAAGCCACAGATAACCACCTCATCTGCGCCGCCTTTGGCAACTCCGGCAGCGATAGTACCGACACCAACTTCCGCAACAAGCTTGACCGATACCTTGATACCGGGATTGGCACACTTCAGGTCATAAATAAGCTGAGCAAGGTCTTCGATGGAATATATGTCGTGGTGAGGTGGCGGCGAGATAAGTGTTACACCCGGCGTAGAATATCTCAGTGTAGCAATTTCATCAGTTACCTTATGTCCGGGCAACTGTCCACCTTCACCGGGTTTGGCTCCCTGAGCAATCTTGATTTGAATCTCTTTAGCATTTATAAGATAATTTATAGTAACACCGAACCTGCCACTGGCAACCTGCTTAATTCCGCAATTCTTCGAGTCTCCATTCTCTTGAGGACTATAACGTGCTGGATCTTCGCCGCCTTCGCCGGTATTGCTCATCGCCCCAAGCCGATTCATCGCGACAGCCAGACATTCGTGGGCTTCTTTGCTTATTGAGCCGTGACTCATAGCACCGGTGCAAAATCTTTTCACGATACTTTCTGCAGGCTCGACATCTTCAATCGGTATTGATTGACCCGGAACAAACTCAAAAAGACCACGGAGCGTATAAAAATTGTTAGCCTGTTCATTGACGGCTTTTGCATACTGCTCATATGCGTTTGCATCATTCAACATCACGGCCTGCTGAAGTCTTGAGATAGTGACCGGATTCCAAAGATGCCTTTCCCCGTTTCTTCTCAAACGATACTCACCGCCAAATTCCAGTTCGAGCACTCCGATAGGGCGCTGCACAAAAGCCGTCCGATGTCTGGTAATTACCTCTTGTGCGACCTCTTCAAGACCAATGCCGCCGATGCGCGATATTGTGCCCGAAAAGAATTTAACAATAAATTCATGGTTCAGTCCAATTGCCTCGAAAAGCTGCGCACTGGTATAGCTGCGAAGCGTCGAGATACCCATCTTGCTCATGGTTTTAAGAATGCCTTTTTTTACCGCAGCAATATAATTATCAGCTATCTGGACTGTCTCCATTCTTGATGGTAAATCCCCACTTCTATGCATTTCATCAAGTGCCTCGAAAGCCAGATAGGGATTCACCGCATTGGCCCCAAAGCCACACAAAAGACAGAAGTGCATAACCTCACGCGGCTCGGCACTTTCGATAATTAAACCGGCTTCGCCGCGCAAACCGCAGTCGAGCAGATTATGATGAACAGCCGAAACAGCTAATAATGAAGGAATAGGCGCTTTTGTCGCTGAAACTCCACGGTCGCTGACAATAATCAACGATGCTTCATCTTCAATCGCTCGTTTTGCCGAATCAATTAATTGCTCAAGACCTTTTTGAAGGGCAACACCTGGATTTTCAGAATCAGCCTCAAACAAGGCCAATACAGTTGCAACTTTAAAGTCGTCCCTATTGACCATTCGCAGCTGCTGGAGGTCTTCATTTGTAAGTAGCGGATGAGGCAGCTTCAACTGCCGGCAGTGCTGCGGCGTCTCCTCCAGCAAATTCCTTTTCTTACCAGTAAAAATCATCAAGCTCATAACCAGCCCCTCGCGCAGAGGGTCAATGGCAGGATTGGTAACCTGGGCAAAAAGCTGTTTGAAATAATCGAATAATAATCGCGGTCTGTCCGATAGTACGGCAAGCGGCGTATCTATCCCCATCGATCCAACGGGCTCCTGACCGTTAAGCGCCATCGGGGTCAAAATCAGTTTCAATTCCTCACGGGTGTAGCCGAAGACCTTCATTCTTTGAAAGATAGTTTCCGGGTCGCTTTTAACCAGTTTGGGCGAGTCAAACATTCCACGCAGCTCTATCCGATTCTCCTCAAGCCATCGGCGATATGGTCTATGCCGGGCAATTTTGCTTTTGATTTCATTGTCTGTTACCATTCGTCCTTCGACGGTATCCACCAGGAACATCCGACCAGGCTGAAGACGCCCTTTCTGGCTTATTTTCTCGGGCGGGAAATTAACAACACCGGTCTCGCTTGCCATAATTGCAATGCCATCGGTTGTGACAAGGTAACGGCAGGGCCTCAATCCGTTGCGGTCGAGTGTGCCGCCAACCAGACGACCATCCGTAAATACCATTGCCGCCGGACCATCCCAGGGCTCCATGATCGCGGCGTGGTATTCGTAAAATGCCCGCTTATCGGTACTGATATGATAAGAAGAGCCAAAGGCCTCCGGAATCATCATCATCATCGCATGAGGTATATTTCTGCCGGTGCGAACGAGCAGCTCAAGGGCATTATCGAAACATTCGGAATCACTCCCGGTTGGAGTTAAAATAGGAAACAGCTCATTCATATCACAATCAAACAATTCACTGGCCATCTTCGGCTGACGCGCAAGCATCTGATTGCGGTTCCCGCTGAGGGTATTAATCTCGCCATTATGAGCTATGTAGCGAAACGGTTGGGCGAGCCGCCAGTTCGGAAATGTATTTGTGCTGTAGCGCTGATGCAAAATTGCTAAGGCCGATTTAACCCGCTGATCAGCAAGATCGGGATAATAAGCAAAAAGCTGCCAGGCCATAAACATCCCTTTGTAGCAGATTGTCCTCGATGAGAGTGACACAATATAGAAATCCTCAGCCTGTTTGCCTAAGGTTTCCCGAACAATTTTCTCCGCCTTTTTTCTGGCCAGATATAAACCTATCTCAAAAGCATCATCTTCACGCCCATTTCCATCAACAAATATCTGCCTAATAGACGGCTCAGCAGCAAGCGCAATCTCCCCTAAACAGTCATTTGATACCGGTACGTCTCTATAACCCAGCACCTTCATGCTATAATGTTCGATTGCCTTTTCCAGTATTTTGTCACAGCGGTCCCGAATATCCGGCGATTTTTTAGAACCGAATACAATCCCAACTGCATATTTTTCTGGTCCCGGTATGGAGAATCCAAGTTTTCGGGTCTCTTCGGCAAAAAAATCATGGGGAATCTGGAAGAGAATACCGGCACCATCACCGGTCAGCTGATCTGCCGAGGCAGCACCGCGATGCTGAAGGTTGAGCAGTATTTCCTTACCGTATTCGATAATGGAATGGTCGCGCTCTCCGGAAATATTTACAACTGCACCAATACCGCAGGCATCATGCTCATAACGCTTTTCATAGAGACCCGGATTTTCATAAGATTCTGACATTTTCTCAAACCTAAAAGATTGACTCAATAATGGTTTTTCTGACCGGTCCCGTTAAAAAAGAAAAATCGGATGCGAATCAGGATTTTTACCGAAGAAGGTTACATCCTCGATCTTTTCAACAAATTTGCCTTTTGTTAATGCAAATAGAGTTCGCTCTATGCCAATCCCACCGCCAAATGTATCCGGAAACAGGTAGTTGCCATTTTCATCTTTCTGTGCAACAGCCATCAGGAACGGACCATAACCGCCAAGCTCATTGATGTTCTCAATCTCGCCATTGAACATCTTTGGTCGGACGGATAAAACATTATTATCTATGAGCCGCTCAACAATCGGCTCATACAGCCATTCTCTGATAGCACCCGATAAGATTTCATAAGCATCGCCGTATTTGCCGGTTTTACGCTGAATGGACTGAGCACACATATCATAGTTATAAACCATACCTGACGTAAAATCTGCAAGCGGTATTTTCGAACCATCGGGCTTTAAATACGGATAGATGAGGTCATAGTTCTCCCGCAAAAGGCCTGTTATCCAGAAAAACTGAGAATCAGCTTGCTGACTGAGTTTCGATTCGAATCCCCTTGCCCCATACCTTGCCACGGCCTCATCCTTCTTAAACCGCGGGAAAGGTGATCGGGGGACTTCAATGGCGATATCGAGAGCCTTGAGGTTCTCTTCATTTTTCTCTGCAACAGCCTTCATTGAGTAAATAATTAGCCGCTCGAAGAAATTAAGGGCGTTTTCCAGATCCTCTCTAAGTATTTTCTGAACCTTTTCGGTATTATTAAGGTACTCATCGAGGGTAATGCCACGGTTTCTTCGCAGCTCCATATCCATTTGAGAGAAATCGCAGATATATTTGCCCCGCTGTTGTCCTGTGGCGCTTTCAATTTCCAGGCGAATGTTCGGGCTATCAACAAAAATGCCCTTGAATTTCGGATTCATACAAGCCAGAAATTTGGAGTAGATCATTGAATGAGTCAGCTTGTATTCATGTCCCTTGTAGCTGATTGAGGGTACATGTTCGACATCATGGGCAAGCGGATCAGTGACCGGGCTCATGGACACCTTCTCCAAATTGAAAAGACCATTGTCAGTTAAAAAATTGTGCATGGCATTGACAAAAGTAGTCCGAATTGCCGAGGCGTGATACAGAATCTCGCCACTCCACTTTGCCATGTAATTTCGCCGAATGAAATCGTCGAATGATTGTCCGTTTTCTTTTAGTGCCGCCTGAAAACTATAAAGGCTCTGCGCTATTGGTTCTTCTTTACTTAACATTGTATTTCCCCTTCTCCATAAAAAATGAACTTTTTCTCTTCCACATTCATCGATTTGCCGATAGGAACTTTAGCTGGTTCTTCGGATTATTCGATAGGAATAGCATTCGAGGAAAGTTGATAACTTCTCTAGTACCGCGGAATTCCGTCGGACACTAATTTCCAGGCAAAAAAACCGGATACACTGATAGGGAATCTTCATTAATCATGTGGAGCAGCTATCTATTTCTCTTTGGTAACTGCGTCAGTGAAACTTGACTTAATAACCTCGATTTGCTCTATACTTTCGCTAAAATATCCACTACATTCTTCGAACTCTTCACATTGCCAAACAGGGAATCTTCTCGGAAAAGTACAGGTTTTATCGTTAACACAGTTTGTGCATAATCCTTTTTTTTGCATAACACTTTGATCCTCCAAATTAGTCCTTACTTAAAAGGATATTAGAGAGCTATCGCTTCAGTCGCCTGGAGGTTTAATCGAACGTATTGCGAACCATTTAAAATTTGCTCTACCTCTTCCTTATCACAATCCATGACATAAGGAATACCGGATACATCGGCGGCCTCGCGGGTAAGAGCTAAGATGTCATCTCTTGTGATATGTTTAAGCGCAAATTTTCTTGCCCCGGCCATGAGCTGCTTAAGGCCAGTCGCCAAGCGATCATAATAAGTGTACATTCCAATTGCACCTATCGGAATATCCTGAAAATCTTTCCCGTATTTCGCTTTCAAGCTTTCAGCGGCAACAAAAACCTGCTCGATGGTATCACCGAATTTCTTATAATCCTGAGGGACCTTGCCCTCTTTTACCAATTTACCAACCGTCTTCGCTGCCATTGCTGCGGCAAATGTTGCTCTTCCCATACAGATTGCCTTAACATAAGGTGCAGCCAAGGCTATGGCTTTAAAGATATGGTCTTCGAGGCTGAAACCTCCAGCGATTGCTACCGGTGGAATATATCTACCCTGGGCTTCAATTTTTCTTAACATCTGATACAGTAAACACTCCAATTCCATGGTTGGTATGCCCCATTCATTCATCATGCGCCAGGGTGACATGCCCGTTCCGCCACCGGCACCATCTACGGTCAGCAGGTCAATCTTAGCCTGCGAGGCGCATTTAACTGCTCTGGCCAAATCTGCAGGTCGGTAAGCTCCGGTTTTTAAGGTGACATATTTATAGCCTAAGCGTCTTAACCGAGCTACCTCCTGGTAAAACGCTTCTTCCTCTACCATTCCCAGCCGCGAGTGTCTTTCAAATTCCTTAATTGCTCCCTCTTCATAGGCTTTCTGGATTACGGGATTTTCAGGATCAGGATAAACTAAATAGCCCCTTCTTTTCAACTCTAAAGCCCGCTCAATTGAGGGTAATTTCACTTCACCACCAATGTCTTTGGCTCCCTGACCCCACTTGGGCTCGATTGCCTCGACGCCTAGTTCGATGGCATATTCCGGAACACCCAGCCTTCCATCTTCGACATTGTATTGCACAACAATTGTCCCATGACCATTGTGCCACCTCTTGTAGCTATTGATCCGACGCTCAAATTCGGGAGACCTGATTACTCTGCCATTTTTTATTTCCGCTTCATGGTCCATCCCGCAAACATTTTCTCCCACTACAACTACTGTCCCGCAGATAGCCGCGCCCACGGCATTCTCTGCCCAGTTGATTCTGGCGACATCGGTTGAACCCAAGGCTCCGGTAAAGAATGGCACATCGAGTTTAACCTTATGTTTACCACCAATTTCAGCAGATACATCCACTGCTGGAAAGAGAGCAGCATCAGAATCGGCCTCGACTCCGACTGCTCCGACACACGTTCCCTGAATATTGAAATGCGAAAAATCCAGGGGATAATTTTTCTCCGAACCGGCAACTACCTGGCCATAAGGCTGAGGATAAATCAGCTCTCTCCCTCTGATTGCTGATTTTCCCACTTCACAAAAACCCGTGCAACCGTCCAAACACACCACACATAATCCAGAGCAGGGAGATGGATTGGTCCTGTTTTTCGTATTCGTGGCAGGACTCGCATTCGGCTTACTAAAAGACATCTTTCTCCTCCTTTTTTAATCGTTCTTTTACTACTCAAAAAACACAATAATCCACACCTCACACTGCTCTGTGTGCATAACATTAAGCTCTAAAAATTAGATCAACATAATTTATAGAGCTTTACTTTGTTCTTTTCTTTATCTCCGTTGATAAAATGATGGCTTCGGCGACTTCACGCATGGTCTTACGATGATCCATGCTACATTTGCGAATTTGCAAATAAGCCTCTTCTTCGGTGAGATTTTCTTCTCTCATCAAAATTCCTTTAGCCCGTTCGACTATTTTCCGCGCCTCCAATTCTTCTTGAATTACCCTGCTTTTCACCATCAATTCCGTATTTTCAATCGCCACCGCGGCCTGGTTGGCAATAGAGGTCAACACCTCAATTTCGGTTTCGCTAAAATCATGGGGCGCAGAAGTATAACAATTAATCACTCCGATAACTTTGCCCTTCACGGCTAAAGGAACACATAAAAGCGAACAGAGACCCTCTTTTTGAGCAATATTTTTGTATTTATACTCATCTTCTTTGGAAACGTCCTTGACTACTATTGGCTTATTTTCTTTGGCTACCTTTCCGGCAATCCCCTCACCGAGCTTCAAAGCCGGTTTCTGATTATAATCCTCACTAATACTTTGCGTTGCTTTAATCACCAGTGCATTTTTGCGCTCATCAATTAACATCAATGAGCAAATATTAGAACTCATGATCTCTGCAGTAACGGCTACAATTAGCCGTAGAATATCTTCTAAGTAAATATCTGAAACGATGGCTTTACTGATTTTTGTCAAGGCTTTCAACTGCTCTTCGAAAGGCATGTTCTGCATAGCATATTTTCCCTCGTTCTATTCAAAAAAATCTCTACTCAGTCGGTATTCGGACATAAGTTAACCTTCCCATACCTAATAAAAAAAGCGTTCCTCCTGAACGCAACTTTGTCCAAATTTTAAACACTAACCTTGTGCTTGTGGTTAAATATATTACTCACTTCTATACTTGTCAAGTATATTTTTTCATGCCGAAAAGTAAAAAAAACATCACTAAAAAATAGAAAAGCCTGGAATTCCAGGCTTTTTTAAGACAAATTAGGCTATACAAACTAAATAAAAACTTTTACTTCCCAATAATACCGTATTTTGACAATGATATTCTGCCGATAGAAGAGCTATACGGCCTCAATCGTTGACGGCGGCTTAGGTGCAATATTATAGGTAACACTAACAACACCGGGCACTTCGCGGATAATCTCCTGCGCCAGTTGTTCCAGAATTTCAAACGGTAGCCGGTTAGGCGTGGCGATGCGCGCATCAACACTGTCCCAGCAGCGTACTTCAATCTGCTGGCCGAAATCGCGTCGGCCATCACGCATTCCGGTCACCCGGTCTTCGTGCAAGATAGCCAAATATTGAAAAGCGCCGTAGCCCGAAAGCATTTGCTCCACTATCCGTGTTGCTTTGCGAACTGTTTCAATACGCTCCGGTGTGGCTTCACCTATCACCCGGGCGGCAAGTGCCGGTCCGGGAAAGGGGATGCGCTGAAAAATGGCAGCCGGCAGCCCCAATGCTTGTCCCACCTTTCTCACCCCGCCTTTACGCAGTTGAATAAGCGGCTCCAGGATGTGGTAGCCGAATGTCTTCTGCGGGTCAATCCCCAGCTGTTCGAAAACATTATGCTGTCGCTTGATCCCGGCCACGGTCTCATCAACATCGGTCAAGATCGTTCCCTGGAGCAAATACTTCGCCCCCCTCTCCCTGACAAGACGCCCAAAGACATCACGGTAGAAGGTTTGAGTAATTGCCTCACGCTTTGCTTCGGGATCGGTAATACCCTTAAGAGCTGCAAAAAACTCAGCCCGTGCCTCGACAACTTCGACCTTGACGCCGAGAGTGTGAAATAAATTGACAACCTGCTCAGCTTCACCCGCACGCATCAGACCATTCTCAATAAAAACCGTCCTCAAATGTTCACCCAAAGCCCGATGTCCCAACAGGGTAACGGTGGAAGAATCTACCCCGCCAGAGAGAGCATTGATTGCCCACCCATCACCCACGACGCGTCTGATTTCCCCAACCTTTTCACTGATAAAGCGCTCCGTGTCTAATTCTTGTGCGATAATTTCCCTAATCATGCCATCCTCTCCGTTAATGTATTAATTAGTTTGACAATACCCAATCAGTCACTGGCAGCATTAAGATATCTAAAGAAAGCTTCGTTAACCCAGACAGCAGTGATAGAAATCATTGAATCTGGCAACTCTTTCTTGAACCATTCCACTTTTTCCGGGGCTTCCTCTTCCTTAACATAAGAATGAACAATGTGGGTTTCGTCCCGAATACTGATATCTGAGATGCGGATGTACCCCTCTACCGGTACATCCAACCGATACAGGGGTTCATACCATGCTCCAAACAGGACTTTTTTCTCGGTCTTGAATTCACGTTTGGCGTAGGCTTCGATAACTTCTTTAAAGCGATCCCGGTGCTCGCGGTCTGTGAACTCCATGACCATATCGAATTCATCCGTATGGTTTATCCACACTCCATCCCCAAACCGCTCGAGTTGCAAATTCGCGGTTCTTTCCCATTCATCGCGGTAATAGAAACAGGACCGTTTTGGTTCAAGCTGCAGTTTTGCCTGGAGATTTTCACTTGCTAAGAGCCCAATTAATTGCTTGATGTGCTTGAAATTGCTGTGGCTGTAAGCAATTGATAAATCAGTATCGAATCGCGCCAGGTCACTCAAATTCTTGATCTGGTACCCAATGATTACCTGCCGGCTGGTTGCCTTGCGCATGACCGATTCCAATTTTTCACTGCGAACCTTAACACTACTTTCCCATTTATCCAACATCTTGCTGACAATATCGGGCTCGGTAACATAGCCCACGTAATTTTTACTGCTTTTGCGAAATGACTGAGCCCTTTCCAAGAGATGAAACGCCAGTTCACGGCTCAGCGTTGCATGGACATCCATCACCTTCAGTCGTCCTTTAAACAGGAGGTTGACATCAATTGCCAGGGCAAGAATTTGACGCTGCTCCTGAGACAAAGAAGCATCACTATTAATCGAATCCATGCCCGCTAAACTCTTTCCAATCTTTGCGTCGGAATAAGTAGCCGCGAGCTCTTTCAGACCACAGGCGGTAATAATTAGGGAAACGGCTGCCAGATTACTTAGATCTCGATCCATTTCCAGAATCACTTCATCCTTTTGCTCACCCAGGGCATCACGACCGAAAAGAGCAATTAATGTAATAATGAAGATACTCGTTCCCGAATCTCGGGCATCCAGAAATTTCATGCTCTTTTCCAACTCATCCTGGGATAGTTTCTGAGTCTCCCAAAGCTTCTCACTTAATAACCTGACAGTATAACTTAAAATGCCAACTTCGTCCTCCCGCTTGACGAGACCGGCAAGATGATCCACCGCAGCCGGGTCACCCCTGAGGGTACTAAAAACAGCTGATTCAAGCTGTTTCAAGGGGTTAATGATTGCCTTCGCCATCCAACTCGAAATAAAAAAACTCAAAATTAACATCGTCACCAACATCAGCGCCCACTGATTAAAAGCATCAACCAGGGCATTGCCTTTGGCTACTTCCAGACCGGCAGATGCAAAGAGAGTTTGATAGACTTGATCGGTCGGAACTAACGCCATCCAGACAATAATCAACAATAGCCCAATCAGATAATAATTCGCAAGCGCGAGTTTGAGCGGATAGTTCTTTTTCAGACGTCCCAGCGTTAATAATATAACGGGTAACAGAAGGAGGGTGCCCAGCACGTTGGACAGTGTCGCCGGAAGATAAAAATATCTGAAGTTAACCGCCGATGTTAGACTGCGATCCAGAAAATTCTCCATTCCGGCTGCATAGCTCAGCGCAACAACATTAACAAGGATCAGGAACAAAAGTAACCAAGCCAGTTGACCGATCTGATCGAGACGGATCCGTTTCCGATAAGGATAAAAACCGATCAAAGCACCTATTAAACCGTTGCCGATTGTCCAGCTGGGCAGATATCTCAAACCATTACTAAGCAGAATATCCGAAAAGAAATTGCCGACGAAACCGGCAATGAAACCGTAAATTGGTCCGTAAAGGTATCCAATCAGAACCAGAAGCACAATCTGCGGGCGCAGATCTATGTTCGATACACCCGGCAGATGAATCCGCATAAAGTAGTTCAGCAGGCTGTATGCGATAATAACTGCTGTGGTAGCCAGAATTTTTCTCAATCCCGGCTTGTGGTCAAGTATCCGACTTAGGGAAAATTCCATTACATAATCCAAGTTGACTGAATATTATGGACACCCTTTTACTACATTCATAAAAATATCTCGCTCTTAATTTACATTTTTCTATAAAAAAACAACCTCCAATATCAGCGCGAACCGCAATAAGTTTGGCATTATTACGAATCATCCAAACCTGTGGGATTACTTTTGATCAACAGTGCTTTTACTTGTGTTTAGAAGTCCACAGTAATCCCAATAGTCGGCAGGATCGTGCCGGAAGTGTAGGGAATGCTTCTAAGATCATGGTGCTGTTCGTCCAGAGGTGCATCGCCGATGAAGCGCCACTTGGCCCCGGCCTGCCAATTGCCTTCGAGGGGAAAATATAAATATTTAAATCAACTTGTCTTCCGCAAGATCGGAGCTAACCAATCTCCAAAGTAACAACCGACTTAGCAGGAAGTGACACTTTAAGGATGTTTTTATCTAACTTATAGTCCGAAAATGCTTTAATATTGACTTTCTCCGGTTTGCCAAAATCATTATAATCATTCATTGCCGGAGCAGTAATTATTTCGCCCTTTACTTTGGCTAATTTATCGGCGCCCCGCAGCTCAACTTTGATCTCTAATTGATTATTGGGATTTAGATTACACAGTGAAAGGTGGATTTTCCCTTCGCTGTCTTTTGAGGCAGATGTGCTGACACCCGGGAGAGTCATTCCGTTAAACGAATAATCCTCACACTCAACATTAATTGGCAGGAGGGTTGCATCCTGATGAACTTTGTACATTTTGAAGACATAAAATGTCGGGGTTTTGACCAGTTTATCTCCCTGGGTAAGTAGCATGGATTGAAGCACATTAATCGTTTGGGCGATATTCGCCATTTTAACCCGACGGGCATGATTGTTATAAATATTAAGATATAGAGCCGCCGTAACTGCATCCCGCAAAGTATTCTGCTGGTAAAGAAAAGCCGGATTGGTGCCCGGTTCGACATCATACCAGTTGCCCCACTCATCGGCAATCAAACCAATTTTATTCTCCGGATCGTACTCATCCATCAAGGCAATATGCCGTTCGAGGCGTTGCTCCATGACAAGGGTATTTTTCAAAGTGTGAAACCAGTCATCCTCATCGAATTTTGTCGCCGAGCCTTTTTTATTCCAACCATGGCAGACCGTGTAATAGTGAAAGGAATAGCCCTGGATCAAATGTTGATATCTTTGAGTTTTTTGGAGCAGGACTTCAGTCCAATTATAATCAGGGTCAGTTCCACCGCTGGCCACCCGATATAAATTTCCGGATCGCATATAGGTCGAGTATCGCTTGAACAGATCCGCATAATATTCTGGGGTCATGTTTCCACCGCAGCCCCAGCTTTCGTTTCCCACCGCCCAGAATTTGACGTTCCAGGGTTGTTTGTGCCCGTTTTTCTTGCGCAGATCCGTCATCGGACTGATTGTATTTGAGTTTACATACTCCACCCACTCGGCTGCTTCCCGGACTGTCCCGCTGCCAACATTCAGGCAGATATAAGGTTCGGCACCAAGCAGCTCACAAAGATCTAAAAATTCATGAGTACCGAAGCTATTATCCTCGGTAACTCCACCCCAGGTTGTATTGATAATCGCAGGTCGCTGACTGCGTGGTCCGATTCCGTCTTTCCAGTAGTAAGTGTCGGCAAAGCAGCCACCGGGCCAGCGGATTACCGGAGGGTCAATCTCCCGGAGAGCGGCAATGACATCGTTCCGGATACTCCGGGTATTCGGTATTTTAGAATTATCCCCAACCCAAAATCCACCATAAATACAATTACCCAGGTGTTCGGCAAAATGACCATATATCTCTTTATTTATTGTTTCGGTTCCAAGATCGGTATTGACAATAATTCGATTTGTTCCCTCCGCAGCAATCAGGCTAGCAAGGCTTAATATCAAACATAAAACGAATACTTTGACAAACTGCATAAGACACCTCTCTTTTTTTCAAAGTTATAATTTTTAAGAGAATCAAGAAACTCCTTATCTGATGATAACCATTTTCTTGGTCTCGAAAAACTCCGAATCTTTTGCCTTTAGGGTGTAAAAATATATGCCACTGGCCAAGCGTCCGGCATCGAATGGAATGGAATGTACGCCAGCAGTAAATTCCTTCCCCGCTAGTTCATCCACTTCTTCACCGCATAAATTGTAAACCTTGAGGGAAATAAATGATTTCTCGGGAACTTTGAATCTGATCAGGGTAGCCGGATTAAATGGATTGGGAAAGTTCTGCTCTAAGCCAAAGCTTTGTGGAATTACTGCATCGGAAGCTTTTCCTACCGAGGTACAGGTATCACCCAGCACAGTAAAATACAACCATTGCAGCTGGAACAACCGGTCGGTTTCCGTGCCGGTAAATTTTAAATAGATATCATGCCGACCGGAGATAGGTTCTAC
>Ga0315554_1000618_pt1 | contig 21136 bp, 16 predicted proteins | sample SalMarSW160370MG_FD_202114 | JGI IMG/M metagenome (GOLD analysis project Ga0315554, IMG submission 202114) | Salt marsh sediment microbial communities from the Plum Island Ecosystem LTER, Massachusetts, United States - Salt Marsh Sediment SW1603-70 ... | reverse complement strand
CGGTTTGATAGAGCGTGTCTCCCTCGGTGTCGGCCATAGGGCTGTTTGGGAACGCAGCGACATTACCGCCTTCGCGTCCCTCGGTGAGTTTCGGCTTAGGCGGTTCGTACTTTTTGCCGAAGTCCGGATTCCAATCCCTCTGTTCCCAGCCGGCACGTGCCAGCGCTGAGACATTGGGCCCGAGGATGCGTGTTCGCCAGTGGATACCCATCAGGCCCGTGCAGCCGTATGCCAGTGCGTCTGCTGCATCACGCCGCATTCGGCCTGCCCAGAGCTGCGGGATAATCAAAGCGGGGTCATCCTCCATCCAGGGGATGGCCCATTTAGGCCGGCCTTTAAGCCGGGCAAAACTCGGTTCGACGGGCTCAAATCCCACCTGGCGGTTGATACAACTAAAAGGCATCTCTTTCGGTAAAACATTATCAAACTGAGCACGGTCCTTGGGCGGACCCAATACCCAGCCGCACGTAGCAAGACTAAACGGGGCATTGACCTTCTTGGCCGCCGCAAATGCGAGCAGTAAGTCATTTTCCGTCGCCGCGACCTGCTCATCTTTCGCTCCGCCCCAGGTCCATCCTTCCGGGGTCCAAAGCCAGTAGTAATCAAGTGGATGCGCGTTCTTTATCCGTTGGAACATACCCTCATAAATATGCTGGATAACTTTCGGGTCATCGGGATTTATGCCTTCTGCTTTGAGGTGCTCCTTGACCATTTTGGGAATTGTAAGTGGCGCCTCCGTTCCGATGCAGGTCTTGATTCCCAGTCCCCTTGCAAAACCAAACGCTTCATTGAGCACATCACCGAAGCGATTGAATACCTCGTTGCGGTCCTGGGCGGTTTTCGGCCAGGGAGTCATATCCTTCATATAATCCGGGCCATAGTTATTGCGCTTGAATAACAGGTCGGAACCAAAACTGTAATCGGCAGTATCTTCGGATTTATACCCCCAGGTGCCGCTGTGCGTAGTAAAATGGCGTGACTGAGAACTGAACTTGACCCGCCCATCCGGATAAACGTCCCCGGGTTTACCAATCCAGACGCCAGGCTCGGGGCCGACTCCGCCCTCGGGATAACAATGCAGGCCGAAGAAGTTCATTCGCAGCTTAGGTAACTGGGCAAGGATGGCTTTATAATCATCAGCGTTCCACCAGTCCGGCCCCTCCGGAAAATCGTGGAAAGGATGGATGCCGCGCAGTTCAAATAACGGCTTGCCCTGCTCATCCAAATCCGGCATCTGCAAGCTAATTTTGTTATCAGGCAGGACGTCTCCGTGGAGATAAAAACGAACGCCAAAATGTTCAATAAACCGATACGCGCCGTAAAGGGTCCCGAACTCATCACCGCCACAAATCAACACGACCGGCTTCTCCATTTTTTTCAGTGTTTTTATCCGGTACTGTTGAGATTTCAGAGACAACACAGAAGTTTTAAGCGTCGGATTTTTCTGTAACAGATTCTGAATAATCCGATGATCCTTTTGTCCAATTATTATCAATCCATTTGCAGAAGATGATTTGTCGTCACGCTGAAGCAGCGGTATCAGCTTACCTGTTCGCAGATACAGATAACGACGAATCTCTTTTGCCGCCAGACGTTCGGGTCCGGAAGCCTGTGACGAATACACGATGGTTATCGGGGTTTGTTGTTGTGCGGAAGCCAGCTTCGCCTTTTGGCAACTGGCAAGTGCCATCAGGAAGGCGGCCAGTAATAAACAGCTTTTTTTCATACCTTTCGCTCCTTTCCAACTGCAAAACCTATTATTTAAGCTGATTACTTCGAATATACCAACGGCGGCATTTTAGCATTTCTGTGCCCTTGTCGCAAATTGTTTCATGCAGAGGTAGTACTTTATGACAATTGAACTTGTGGCTTCCATTGTATTCGCTGCCCGTCATTGCGAGCGAAGCGAAGCAATCTCAACCTTTCGGAGGTTCGAGATTGCCGCGGCCTGCTTCGCTGGCCTCGCAATGACAACTTACAAAATCAAATGTCATGGAGCAGTAGTTACAAAACCCGAACATTATGAAGTGACGCTTTCGGACATCCCAGGCGAAACTCGTTAGAAAATCCGAATTATCCCTATGGCATGACTTTAGAGGATAAGCCAATCATTTAAAATCTACTTTGATAATGATGCTGCCCTGCTTCAATTCCATCTTTGTTTTCTTTATAGGTCGCTGGAAATGCTCCAGATGTACCTTTATTTTTTCAGGCGGGTCGCGGCGGGGTGGAGTGATTTCAATAATGGCAGATTCTCCCTTGCTGTCCATTTCCAGAATTAAGCTCAGCGGCCCGAAGGAGGTCGGGATGTCCAGCATTTTAGTTTTGTTTTCCAGCTGGGTCCAGGCGTGGGGCAGGCCGTGCAGCAGATGCAGCTCGTCGCCGCGTTCGAGTATCAACAAATGACGCACCATACGGATGAATTCGGCGCTGGCCCAGTTATGGGGCATGTCACCCACTTGATATTCCTTTTGTCCCTGTGGATTCTGTTCCTCGCGCCAGCATAACAGAGGGCAGGCATGGTTGCCAAAGGCGTAGAGTGTGGCGGCAGCCTTTTTGCCGTGATCGAGCCATATATGGGCATGGCCATAGAAAGAGGCGGCGTAATTCCAGATACCGTCAGCAAGCCAGCCGGTGCCGTAAATCAGACCTTCCTGCTGATTCGAGTCGAGCATAGATAAAGTACCAAGCATCAGTCTGTCATCAGGGTCAAAGATGCGTCCGGGGAAAATGGATTGGAGAAAGGCCCAGGCGCCGCGCTGAGGCAACTGCTGCTGTTCACCTTTCATGGTCACGGGGACATAGACGTTGCCGAAGCTATCGGTAAGCTTGTCCCGATTTCTGGCCTTGTCGAAGACCTGCCGGTAGTCCTGGTATTCGGCCTGCCACTTCGAACGTATTTGCTTGTTCAATTTTTCAGCCATTTCGATGGCGGCGCGTAGGCCGGCGAGCGTCCAGTAGACGTTTGTGTATTCACGGTGAATGCCGCCGAGGCCGCCGTCACCGAAACCTGGGGGCATAAGCCCATAATTGGCCTGGTCAGGGTCGTCGAGGGTCATCCGTCGATAATCCATTATCTGGTTGACATTTTGTTCGACTTTAGGCCACATACTGTCCAGCCATTTCCAGTCACCGGTGAGCTGAGCGTGTCGCCAAATCATCCACAGCCGCAGGCCGGACTTCTTGGAGAACTGCACACCGCCGGGGCCCTCGTCCTTGTCCACCTGCACTTGCAGGCCGGCTCGGGTTTCTTCTCCGCGACCGAGATAAGTAATAGATTCGAGGATGAAGGGACCATCAGCAGCCCAGGTGCCGCGATAACAAGTGGGACCGACCTGGAATGCAGGCTGTCCGTTCCGCAGCTCTCTGGCCTGGTAGATATTACGTATGCAGGAATCCAACAATCCCTGGACGGCCGGGTCCGGCACAATCATTCGGTCGTAAGGCAGGTCGACGTTTTGCCAGTATTTGATTGCCCGGTCCCGCTCACGTTGCGCCTGTTTCTCACCGGTTTGAATCGAGGCTTGATCTCCCTGATAAAAAGTAATAAGCGCACGATATTCTTCGCCTGGGCCAAGCCGCTTCTCCGCGAACAAAAGCTTAATGGACTTGCTCGTTTCCTTGGGAAACATCACAGCCAAAGCTTGGTTATCAAGACCCCCTGCAAGAATATCTTTTTCAGTGGGAGCATCCTTGGCATTGAAAATCCACAAACCGCTTAGAATCGTATTTTTGTCTTCGGCGTTCTCCGGAGAATAAATTCCCATCTCAATTTTGCCATCGCCGTTTTGGTCCTTTGCATCAAAGAGAAAAAGCACAGGAGTGTTCTTGCCATACTCGCCGACGAGGTCGACAGAACAAACGGCTTTGCCTTCGATGCGAATCTCAAGGGGGCGAACACCGGCTTTAGCGTGCCATCCTTCGATTAAGCCGAAGGCCACACGATATTTTTTGTTCGGTTCTGCACGATACTTAAAAACCAAAGGCCTGGCGTTGCCGACCATCACATCACGGAAACATCCATTGCAAGCGATATTCGGCTGGGCCCAGTTCCTGTTGACACCGGGCGAATGGTCCACCTCGATGCCTGTTCCGGAAGTAACATCTTTTGATAAGTCGGGAGGAGAAAATTCAGAGCATGCCGGTGAAAGAAAACAAAAAGGTTTTCCGTCAAATCCCCTCTCGAGAAGGCGTGTTTTGGAGTCATTTATTATCAAGCTGTCTTTGGGGTCAATCTGCAAAACAATTCGTCCGGTTTGCGGCCGGGCACTGCCGTTGGTCATCTTGAGCCAAAGATAATCTGCCCTGCGCAGGCTCCACTGTGATATGTCCTCAGAATAGGGTGCGCCCGCCCAGGCCTGCTGCCTCAGGGTCAGGTCACCAAAAATCTGCTCAGTAATAACAATGGGAATACGAGGGTCTAAAAGTGACTGTTTTATCTTGCCTTTTTGTCCCTGTGTATCCAGACTTGCCAAAATACGGGTACCAAAACCGTAAAAAATTCCACTGCCGTAATCATAGTACAGTCCTCCATTGGAGCCGACGATGCTCTTGTGCGGGTCGTCGGGCAAACCGATACACACCTGCCAGCGTCCCGGTGCGTAGCGAAAGTCCAGTTTCTGCGGCTCCAGTCCTTCCGTCGGACCTTTGAAGGGAAATACTTTGGCTTCCACTATAGCAGAGCCGGAACGAAAAGACAGAGGTCTTTCTTCGGCACAGACGATGGGTAAATTGAGCCACATCGATAATACGACAGCTATAATAGTCGAACGCTTGTGCATATCTGCAACCTCCTGCGGCTTGTTATGATTATGCTCGACGCTTTATACATCGAGGTGTTCAGGTACATTGCCGAGCTAATATTTGCAACTATACTCAAAACTCCCGACAATGCAAGCTCTTTGAGGCTCAATTCCCCTCAAAGAGAGCTGAGTTGTGTTTTAGGGGCAGAGCGGCATTTTTAACGGGGCCAGTCGGTACCCTTGATGCCTCGAATTGTCAGGTTCGCATCCGGAAGTCCATCACGTGCCGGGCGAATCTCTGTGGCTTGAAGGAAGCGGACTTGTCCGTCAGCAAAGAGGTAATTGCGCCTGCCCTGCCAGCACCACCATCCATTATCTTCACCGCTTATAGGCGAATGATTGCTCGACCATTCCCCGATAAGGATTTTGCCGGATGGGTTGTCCACTTCATCACATTGCTGCGGAATGGATGGCTGCGGATTTGTATAAGTGTCGCTCTTATCGTTCATATCATCGATCTGCCGGGGGCTGTGGTAGAAGGCCATCGAGTAGGCGTAACTGGTGGCCTCGTATTTGTCCTTGTCGGCAGGGTCTTCGGGGCAGAACAAAACCGAAGGATTGACATTATTAATCCTGGTGCTCAAATAAGGCTCGAGAAAAGACCGCCAGCCGCGTCCCATCCACAGCCAGTAGCCGGCCGGCAGCGGGTCCTGGGCACAAGGATACGTATCCTCGTTTCCATTAAGGTACATATTCACAGCTAAATTGATTTGCCTGAGGTTGTGGGCACATTTAAGACGGCACGCCATCGACCTTGCCTTTGCAAGCGACGGCATAAGTATGGAAAGCAAAAGGGCGATGATGGCTATAACAACAAGCAGCTCCACAAGAGTAAAGCCAGGCCGATGCACCTTCATCTCTGAGCCGGGCCAAAGCCGACCTGTATCGGATATTTTGGGTCTAATCATCAAGCAAAAAGTCTACTCGACGGTAACGCTTTTTGCAAGGTTTCGAGGTTTGTCGACATCGTGGCCGCGAAGGACAGCGGCGTGATAGGCCAGCAGTTGCAGGGGCACAACGGTCAGTATCGGCTGCAAAAGCTCCGGTACATCCGGGATGGTAATCAAATGGTCGACGTGTTCCTTGATATTTTCATCGCCTTCGGTTGCAACGGCGATAATTTTCCCGCCGCGCGCCCGCACTTCCTCGATGTTGCCCATAATTTTGTCATATTGCGGCCCCGCCGTGGCAATGAAAACGGCGGGCATGCCGTCGGCAATTAAAGCAATCGGGCCGTGCTTCATCTCCGCTGCCGGCAGGCCCTCGGCGTGAATATAGCTAATTTCCTTCAGTTTCAAAGCCCCTTCGAGGGCGACCGGATAGTTAAAGCCCCGGCCTAAGAAAAGCCAATTATTCTTATCGATATTTGCTGAGGCAATTTCTCTAATATGGTCGGACTGCTGCAGTATCCGGGTTATCTTATCCGGTATCTCGGAAAGCTGGTCGATATAGCTGGCAGCTTGGTCGCTGCTTATATGTCTTCTTCTGCCCAGCTCGATAGCGAGCATTGTCATTACCGCTACCTGAGCGGTAAATGCCTTTGTGCTGGCGACGCCTATTTCCGGGCCGGCATGAAGATATATCCCTGCGTCGGTTGTCCTGGCGATGGAAGAGCCGACGACGTTGACAATGCCGAGCACCGTTGCCCCCCGTTCCTTGGCCTGCTCGACCGCTGCAAGGGTATCGGCGGTTTCTCCGGACTGGCTTATTGCGATAACGACGGTGCCGTCCTCAATGATTGGATTGCGGTACCGAAACTCGCTTGCGTACTCGGTATCCGTCGGGATACGAGCCAACTGCTCAAACAGGAATTCTCCCACCAGGCCGGCGTGGAATGCGGTACCGCAGGCAGTCAGGATTAGATGTTTTGTTCGCGTCAGTTCACGCAGGTAATCGTCTATGCCGCCAAGTTTAATCTTTCCGTTTTGCCTGTCAACTCTGCCGCCCAAACAAGTGCTCAAAGCGGTCGGCTGTTCAGAAATCTCTTTCAGCATGTGATGCCGGAAGCCGCCCAGCTCAATTTGTTCCAGTGAAAATTCAATCTGTATCAGGTCCTTGGCGACGGTAACATTGTCAATCGTTTTTGTATGAAAGCCCTTTGGATTGACGGTAACCATCTCGTTATCGGCAAGATATATTGCCTGCGTTGTATGCTCTACGATTGCAGCCGCATCCGAGGCGAGGATATATTCATTGTCTCCGACTCCCAGAATCAGTGGGCTTCCTCTTTTTGCACCGATAAGAACATCAGGAAAGTCTGAACAAACAATCGCCAGGCCAAAGGTGCCGTGCAGCTCTCGAAGGGCCCGCTGAACCGCGCATTCAAATTTGTTATGCCCGTCGGATTGATTACCACCTTCACCCCCGTCGCCTTTGGCGTAGAAATAGCCGATGAGGTTAGCTATCACTTCGGTGTCGGTTTCACTGACAAATTTGGCCCCTTCATTCTGCAGCCACGTCTTCAGTGTGCCGTAGTTTTCGATAATGCCGTTATGCACGACGGCGATTTTACCTGTATAGTCGAGGTGCGGATGTGCGTTGACGGCGTTCGGCTGGCCGTGCGTAGCCCAGCGTGTATGGCCAATGCCGAACGTCTCAGAAGTGGAAGGCTCATCTAAAATCTCTTCCAGTGCGCTGATTCTGCCGCTTGCCTTTTTTATTTTTATCGAGCCGCTGCCCAGCAGCGCCACACCCGCCGAGTCGTAACCCCTGTACTCCAGACGTTTTAGACCCTCTATGAGAATCGGTTGTGCAACCTTTTTACCAAGATAAGCTACTATGCCACACATTCATATCATCCTTAATCCAACCAGGCTCAACAAAGTAAATCGGCAAAAAATACACCTGTCAATAGTATAAACCATGATGCCAACGGAAAACAAATAGTGTGTAATTTTGCTTAAAAGCGGGCCTGTTATAGACGAATTCGCCACATTTCACAAATCAATTCTACTTAATCAACCTATTATATATTATCATTTGACGGCTCAACTTGTAGTGAATAGTATTTTCTGAACGGTATAATGAGCCGCGAGTCACGAAATATGATAGTTGTTATTGATTATAACGTAGGTAACGTCAAGAGCGTATGTAACGCATTTCAGCATATCGGCTGTGATGTGAAGCTGAGCTGCGAACCGAAGGAAATCGAAGATGCAGCCGGCCTTGTTCTGCCCGGAGTCGCGGCATTCGGGTATGCTGTCAGCGCTTTAGGAACTACGGCTGAGCTGATAAAAAAAGTCGCACTAAGCGGCAAACCGCTTCTGGGTATTTGTGTCGGCTTCCAAATGCTTTTCGAGAAGAGCAGCGAATACGGCGAGCATAACGGCCTTGGTTTAGTTTCGGGAAACGTCATCCCCATTCCCTCCGAACAAACGGTCCCGCATATGGGCTGGAATCAGGTAAAGATGCCCGAAGCAATGAATTTATTCGCCGGCCTGGGCAGCGAAAAACATTTCTATTTCGCACATTCCTTCTATGCCGAAGTTAACGACAGCGAAGCTAAAGTCGCATTTACAGATTACGGTTTTGATTTGCCCGCATCGGTACAAAAGGCAAATATATACGGCACACAATTTCATCCGGAAAAGAGCGGTCAGGTCGGCTTAAAGGTCCTGAAAAATTTTGCTCAACTCTGTAAGGGGACAAATTCCTGATGTTGGCCACAAGAATTATTCCCTGTCTCGATGTCAAAGATAATCGCGTGGTTAAGGGCGTTCATTTTTTGAATCTTCGTGACGCCGGTGACCCCGTAGAGCTCGGCGCAAGATATAGTGAGGACGGTGCCGATGAGCTGGTTTTCCTTGACATCACCGCTACTATTCGCTCCCGCAAAACAATCATCGAGCTTATCGAAAAGGTCGCGGAAAATGTTTTCATCCCGTTTACCGTGGGCGGCGGCATACAGACGGTCGAGCAAATCGATGAGCTTTTGCGGAGCGGTGCCGAAAAGGTTTCGGTGAACACCGCCGCGGTCCAAAATCCGAACCTGATTACCGAAGCTGCTAAACGCTTTGGCAATCAATGTGTCGTTCTGGCAATTGACACACGTAGGTCAAAGGAACACTCGAACAACTGGCAGGTCTGCGTAAAAGCCGGCTCAGAACCGACCGATATTGACGCTGTTGAATGGGCCGCCGAGGGCGAAAGGCTGGGCGCAGGCGAAATACTATTAACCAGTATGGACGCCGATGGCACCAAGGCAGGTTATGACATTGAGATTACCAAAGCTGTAACCGAAGCAGTTAATATCCCCGTAATCGCATCCGGCGGAGCCGGGAAACTCGAACACCTCTACGAAGCCATAGTCGACGGAGGCGCAGACGCAGTCCTTATGGCATCAATTACACACTTCGAAAATTACACGCTCAATCAAATGAAAGAATACCTCGCCGGCCGCGGCATACCTGTAAACCTGTAATGCTTCGCATTCAGCAGGTTCAGTTAGTCACTTCAGCCATTCGTACATCTCGTAATGGTCCTTGCTCATACCCAGTTTTTCATATATTTTTTGTGCTGATTTGTTTTGCTTATCCACGTACAGGCGGAGACCAACCAACTTCGGTGACTGTTCAACCTGTTTTTTCAAGTTCAAATACAACTTTTTGAATATGCCGTGCCTGCGTACCTCGGCAATGACATAGAGCGAGTGTATCCACAACACGGTCCCGTTTCGCCAGTCGCTCCATTCGGGTATTGCCAGAAGTACGCCCAGAATCCGGCCTTTTTCCTCCGCCACCCAGTAGGTCCCGTATACGGGTTTGCGAAAAACGGCACGCACTCCCCGTGCTGCTATCTTTTTGTTCAGCCTCAGTCCCTCTGTCTCCTGCGCCATCTGCAGTTGCAGCTCAACGATCCGTTCTAAGTCACCTGACTTTGCCTTGCGAATCTTAATCATGCTGCCGGGCCTATCGTCGGCCAATGATTATCTACTTTGCCCACAGTTTCGACCGAGAGATTTAGAAAGTGTCTAAATACGTGTCGATTTCCCAGGTTGTTACCTGCTTTTTGAACTCGTCCCACTCCTTGGTCTTTACATCGATGTATCTTTCAAACAAATGCTCTCCGAGAACGTCCTGGATGAGTTTGTCTTTTTTCAATTCTTCGAGTGCTTCCCGTAACGATGTCGGTAAAACAGCTATATTTTTCTTCACCAGGCTTTCATCGTCGAGTGTGTATATATTTTCCTCGACCGGCTCAGGCGGTGTAAGGTTATTTTTCATCCCATCCAGGCCGGCTTTCAACATAACTGCAAAGGCCAGGTATGGATTGCAGGCAGGGTCGGGGCATCGCAGCTCGATTCTGGCGGCTTCCTTTTTGGCCTTGAACCATTTGGGCACCCTCAAAAGAGCGGAACGATTCATAGCGGCCCAGGTGACGTAGACAGGCGCCTCGAAGCCGGACACCAATCTTTTATACGAATTTACCGTCGGACAAAGAAGCGCGCACATTGCGTTGATATGTTTTATCTGGCCGGCAATGAAACTATAGGCTACTTTCGACAAATTATATTCGTGGTCTTTGTCATAAAAGGCGTTTTTTTTGGTTTTAATGTCAAATAGACTCTGATGAACGTGCATTCCGGAACCTGCCATCTCCATCATCGGTTTCGGCATAAAGGTGGTGTGCAAATTGTACATTTGAGCAATCTTCTTGGCGGTGTATTTTAACGTTACTACCTTGTCGGCTATGTCCAGACAGGGACCGTAATGAAAATCTATTTCATATTGACCGGGGCCAACCTCATGATGAGAGGTTTCAACTTTAATGCCGAGATTCTCAAGAGCCGCTATTATCTTCTTAATAACCTTGTATCCTTCGTGGGATGACAAGTCGAAATAACCACCGTAATCTATGGGCGATGTCCTGTTTTCACTATCTGCTCTGAGCAGATAAAATTCCGGCTCCGGCCCGACGTTATATTCAAAGCCCTCTTTTTCCGCTTCAGCAGCAGCCTGTTTGAGAATAAATCGTGGGTCCCCTTGAAAAGGCTTTCCGTCCGAGCGGTAGATATCGCATATCAGTCTCGCTGTTATTCCGTCTTCTGTCAGCCAGGGCACAACAGCGTACGTTGCCATATCCGGCTTCAAAAACAGGTCGCTCTCCTGTATTCGAGCAAAGCCTTCAACTGAAGAGCCGTCAAACCAGACCCCGTTGCGTGATGCATCTTCGAGCTGCTCAACCGGTATGATGAGCTCTTTTATAACGCCAAGTAAATCTGTAAACTGCAAAGTAATAAATTTTATATTGTCCTTTTCTACCTGCTCTAAAACCTTTTTAACTTCCATTTCGACTCCCTTCTTTGAATCGGTAATCGACAATCAGCCTTACGGTATTCTAACGCCATTAATTCAAGAAGCACTTGTATTATGATATGGCGTATTCTGGCCTTTACACGGAAAAGTGCAAGAGAAATTTCAAAAAATAGAAGTCGGAGTCGATTGTCATCGCTGGACGATGAAAGTAACGTCTTCAGGGGCAGGTGGGTCGGTTCTTTTTCGCGGTTTCTCTTTGCCGCCGTCGTCGTTTCCATCCTCGCCTATGCTGTAGACGACAAAGCCGGTCTCAAGTTTTTTGTATCTCAGGTCCTTGCCGTCAAACGGGTCTTTAGGAACGGCATCAAGGTAGGTCGGTATAAGCTCTGCGAGGGTATCGGGAAGCTTGCCGGCGGCAAGACGATAACGCTGGACTGCGAGACCGGTTTGAGCAGTTCGAAGTTGTGCTGCAATTCTTACATCAATGGTGGTGACGCGGGAGAGTGCGGGCATTATTATATGCAAAAGCACATGGATCCTGGATGTTTCATCAAATTTACTGTCGACAGCACTGGCAGCTTCTTGACGTTGCTCCGGGGGGAGTTTCAAAGCTTCAATGTAATCATTCATAATGTCAAGGTAAATGGCAGCGTCCATATCAGCCAGGCCTGCGAACTTGAACAGGGCAATAGCAACAACAGCCAATGGTGACGAACCGCCGTTAACAAGCTGAAGGATTTGTGGAGAGGGTGCTTTGAAGATGCTGAGTCCCGCGCAGCGTTCGCCGATAAGCGCGCGGCTCATACCGGAAGCGTCCTCGGCATTGATGAGGGTCTGACTGAGTTCGACCAACAGCTCATCCGTAAATTCGGTTCTATTGACAGTATGTTCGATAGTCGATACGGCAAGCGCCTGACAGGCGATGCGAACAAGCTGGGAGACGAGTATGGGCTCTTTGGAAAGCGAGCGGGCCAGGCCAAAGGTTGATGTTATTGAGTCAACGACCTCCTCCGGCTTGCCATTTTCAGCATGAAGGATGGCTTCGAGTTTGAGCAGAAAGGCGCCCACGCGTATATTGCTCAGGTCCGGCATCAGGGCTTCAAAACCTTTGCTAAGATCCACAGGATAGCGGCTGTGCTCTATTGCTGCGCCCTTATGGAGCAGTTCAAGGGCCTGCTGGTTGTCGGCAAGGTACTGAGCGATAAGGGCTTTGGTCTCTTCAGTTAGAGGTTCTGTTCGCAGGGGCAGTTCCGCCTCACCTACTATCGGCAGCAGTTTCCGTTTATCATCATCTTCCCACTTGTTGTAGTGTGAAAAGGAATCTCTGAAGGTGTCGGCGGCGTTCTCGGCTGACTCTGGTATTGTGTACCAGGCGTCCATCTCGGCACAGGTGGCAGGGTAGCCGGCAGCCCTTATGGCGTCCAGCCTCGCATTGAGTTTTGACCTCACGATGACTCTGAAAAACACAAAGCCCGCGATAATAATAACCAACAATATTACCAGTGTTTGAAGAACTTTACGTTTTCGACGAGGTTTTTCGGTATTTTCATTTTGAGCCATTTCAAAATCTCCTTTCAGGATTTATGCTTGTTTGACTTGTTGGCCTTTTTGGGATTGTAGTCAGGATTCGATGCCATCATCTGTGCGTTTACTTTCCTTCGCCAGATTGCCAGCATTCTACTCAAATCTTCAGTCTTTTCGGGCATTTTTTTTGCGAGGTTATTCCGCTCACCGATGTCGTTTTTTAGGTTGTAAAGCTCAAACATGTTACCCGGACCGCAGATAGTTTCATCATACCATTCAATCAATTTATAATCGCCGCAGCGAACCGCTCCACCGGGCCCGATGCTGCTGCTGTGATAATGCGGATAATGCCAGTGCCGCGGCTCCAAAGCCGGCTGATTTGATAAATTGCCTGCGATTCACCCCGTTAGAAATCTTCACTTTTTGTACCATATCCTTACCTCCGTCGGAATTTCTAACGGGGTTCACCAGGAACATCCTTAACTACATTATGAAATCTAACTCTCCCAATATGATAAACAATTTGCCGGCTGTAGTTAAGAACATTCAAACAGAAATTTGCTTATTACGTCCTTACCTTCTCAAACTGGAATTTGTGTGCGTCGGCATCGATTTTTATGGTGTCGCCGTCGGCGAACTTGCCGGCAAGAAGTTCCGAGGCAAGCGGATTCTCCAAACGCTGCTGATAGCTGCTCGCAAAATCTCCGCCACAATACTGAAATCGATAGTACTGTTTCTGAAACGCACATTTTCGTGTTCGATTTTATGTTATTAGAGTTAAAAGGACAAATAGGCCGAAAACTACGATTACTATGCCGGAGATTTTGTTCAGCCAGGCTGGTCTGCTATAAAGTAGTTTCCCCAGAAATGTGGCGGCAAGGCCGCTCAATATCAACCACCAAAGTCCGGCGCCGACAAATATGCCGGCAACCAATAATAGAGCGGCGATGTGATGCTCAATTAGGCTTACTAATCCCAAGCCGGCAAATGTTGCTGCGAAAGCAAAAAATGTTATCGGATTTGCAAGTGTAAGAAAGAACATGGACACATAATCTCTAACATAACTGGTACTATCCGCTTGGGCTGTTCGCCGTTCCGATTTGAACAGGAAAACCCTTACACCCATATAACAAAGAAAGATGCCCCCAACGAAACGAAGCCACATTTGTTCTTTGACCAGAAAATTTGAAACAAACGTTAGCCCGAAAGCGGCAACGAAGCCGTAAATAGCATCCGCAGTAGCCGCTCCCAACCCCGATACTATGCCGTGAAGCCTGCCCTTATTCAGGGTTCGCTGTATGCACAGCACCCCGATTGGTCCTACTGGAGTCGAAATCAGAAAGCCGACAACCAAACCCTTAAAAAATAGTCCAATATCCATAAATATTTCTGGATAAGCATTAAACGCAACTTATATTCACTCTGTCTTGTCAACTGGCCCAGAATTCTACGACAATTCTTCCGCTTTGGCAAACACTCGACTTGATTTAGTACAAGAATTTTAATGAAAGGGATGTGAAATGACCGCTTTCGAATTTTTTCAATAGAGTAGATTGAAATTACACTTTTTCAAACATAAATTTGTGGCTGTCGGCGTCGATTTTTATTGTGTCGCCGTCAGTGAATTTGCCGGCCAGAAGCTCGGAGGCAAGCGGATTCTCCAGCCGCTGTTGAATTGTCCGCTTCAAGGGCCTTGCACCAAAGACAGGGTCGTACCCCTCATCCATAATCTGATTACGTGCAGCATCGGTAAACTCGAGCTTTATTTTGCGTTCGTCCAAACGGTCAGCAAGGTAATTGAGTTGAATATCGACAATCTTTTTCAAATCGTCTTTTTTGAGCATGTGGAAGACGATTATCTCGTCGATGCGATTCAAAAACTCCGGCTTAAAAATCTGTTTCAGGGCGTCTTTGACGTGGGCCTCGATTTCCCAGTCGGCACCGGATTCTTCGGTTAGTTGTTGAATTTGCTGGCTGGCGATATTACTGGTCATAATGATAACGGTGTTCTTGAAATCCACGGTTCGGCCTTTTCCGTCGGTCAATCGGCCATCGTCGAAGACCTGCAGCAGCACGTTGAAGACGTCCGGATGGGCCTTTTCAATCTCATCCAACAGAATCACCGAATAGGGCTTTCGGCGAACGGCTTCGGTCAGTCTGCCGCCCTCTTCGTAGCCGACATAGCCCGGCGGCGCACCGATGAGTCGGGCGACAGAATGTGCCTCCATAAACTCACTCATATCAACCCGAACCATGGCGGACGGGTCGTTGAACAGAAAATCTGCAAGTGCCTTGGAAAGCTCGGTCTTGCCCACGCCTGTCGGCCCGAGAAACAGAAATGTCCCTATCGGCCGCTCCGGGTCCGAAAGGCCCGACCGGCTTCTGCGAACCGCATTGCAAAGTGCTTCAACCGCTTCTTTCTGCCCGACGACTCGCCTGGCGATTGCCTCTTCCATTTGCATCAGGCGTTCTCGCTCGCCGCTCAATAATCTCGAAATTGGTATCCCCGTCCATTTGGATACAACGTCGGCAATGTGCTCCTCGTTGACTTCGTTATGAATTATCTTGGCCCTGTCGGATTGGGCCAGTTGTGCCTCTTTTTCTTCAAGCTCCTTTTTCAAATCGGTAATCGTCCCATATTTCAAGCGGGCAGCGGTTTCCAAATCGCCTTTGCGCTGGGCATTCTCGAATTCCATCTGCGATTCTTCGATTTTTTGTTTGAGCTTCTTTATCTGGTCGATGTCACCTTTTTCACTTTCCCACTGTCCGGTGAGTTTCTTGTCCTGTTCCTGCAATTCTTCCAACTGCTTTTCTGTCTTTTTTAACTGTTCTTTGCTGGCATTATCGGTTTCTTTTTTGAGCGCCTCGCGCTCTATTTGAAGCTGAACAATCTTTCTGCGGATGCTGTCCAGTTCAGCAGGCAGGGAGTCATTCTCGATGCGCAGCTTGGAAGCGGCCTCGTCAACCAAATCTATGGCCTTATCCGGCAGCCATCGGTCGCAGATATAGCGGTTTGACAAAGTCGCGGCTGCAACAAGGGCCGAATCCGTAATCCGGACGCCGTGATGGGTATCATAGCGGTTCTTCAGGCCTCGAAGGATTGCTATGGTCTCCTCAATGCTTGGCGGGTCAATCAGAATCGGCTGAAAACGCCTCTCCAGCGCCGCATCTTTTTCTATATACTTTCGATATTCGTCAATCGTAGTTGCGCCGATGCACCGCAATTCGCCGCGCGCAAGCGAGGGCTTTAGCAAGTTGCCCGCATCAACCGCACCTTCAGCCTTGCCCGCTCCGACGACGGTATGTAATTCGTCGATGAAAAGTATTATTTGGCCTTCAGCGGCGATGACCTCTTTGAGCACGGCCTTGAGCCGGTCCTCGAATTCGCCTCTGAATTTTGTTCCCGCTATCAGTGCCCCCATATCCAGGGCAATAATTCTTTTATTCTTCAAGCCTGTGGGGACGTCACCTGCAACTATCCGCTGGGCAAGTCCTTCAACGATTGCAGTCTTACCCACGCCCGGCTCACCGATTAGTACAGGATTGTTTTTCGTCCGGCGATTCAGGACCTGCATACATCGCCGGATTTCTTCATCCCTGCCGATAACCGGGTCGAGCTTTCCCTTTCGGGCCATCTCCAAAAGGTCAATCCCGTACCGCTCAAGTGCCTTATATTTATCCTCCGGACTTTGGTCGGTTATCTTTTCGGTGCCGCGAACTTCTTTCAGAGCGCTTTCAACCTGTTCGGGCGTAATCGAGTTAAGCCGTAGAATCTCTTTTGCGTCACTTTGTATCGAGGCAAGCGAAAGAAACAGATGTTCGACGCTTAGATATTCATCCCCCATCTCGTCGGCCCGGTTCTGGGCGTCCAGAACAATCTGATTAAAAGCCGGCTCAGGGGTAAGCAGACTGCTGGTTTGGCCCTTCGGCAGCCGACCAAGCTCGCTTTCTATCATCTCTTTTATTCGCGAAATATTAGCGCCGATTTTTTTCAAGACCATAACCACGATGCCGTTATCATCATCGCAAACGGCGCTTAGTAAATGCAGCGGCGACAGAACAGTATGCGATTTAGCCATCGCAGTCTGCTGGGCCGTCGCCAGTGCTTCTTGAGCCTTCAATGTGAATTTGTCGAATTTCATAGCACAATCCTTAAAACTAAAATATCGGACATACTCTAAGCTATATTAAACCGCAAACAACGTGCCCGGCAAGGCCAAAATTCTAACTATAGTGTTAAAAAGCAGTTACAGGCTTCCGCCGCTTTGGGGTTTATGCCAATTTGGCAGTTGTCTTGTTCGATAAAGCCCTCAATCATCACTACTTGGAATTGTCGATAATGGTGGTTTCTATAGATTATCGGCATCCTATCATCCGGTTAGTCGGTGATATGAAATGGTCGTAAATGTGCCAATCACTGATGGGAATTTTGATTACTCTCCAAATCCGCTCTTGCCTGACGGACAGTTGCTTTTTGTCGTCTTGACATTCACGCTGCATTCATATACACTTCTTAAGCCGCACTTATACAATAGTGTCATTCGAAAAATCTATTCTGTACTACTGAAAGGAGAAACAATGGCTGCAAGAATTGTTTTGAGGAAACTGTCGTATGTCGTTTTTTGTGTTTTGCTTTCAGGCTGTGTACCCTTGCAGCGGCCGGTGGATATCGTTGCGGAGCCGTACCTGCTCGATACCGGCCTGCTTTCGCGTTCGATTTGTTTCGAGAATCCCACCGGTGCACCGGGGCAAGGCGGCAAAACAGCCAGCAAGCTTGGTGTGGGCAGGAAAGGCAAACCCGCGATAACATTGAATGCCGGCAAAAGCACGCAGCTTTGCGACATCAAGGGTCCAGGGACGATTCGGCATATCTGGATGACTACAAGTAACAACCCACTTAATCTTAGAAGTCTTGTGCTCCGCGCCTGGTGGGATGACCAGAAACATCCAAGTATCGAATGCCCAATCGGTGACTTCATGGGCTTCGCACACGGCAAAGTGATGCCTTATTATTCGGCTGTTCACTCGCTGGGGACAAACGCCGGTATGAATATCTGGCTGCCGATGCCGTTTGTTAAGCGGGCAAAGATTACGCTTACAAACGAAGGTGCGGAAAATGTACCGCTGTTTTATCAAATTGACTACACGGCCGGTGATAAACATCCGGAAGATGTCGGCCGGATGCACGTGCTGTTCAGAAGAGAAAATCCAACGACCGAGAAGCAGGACTTTGTTTTGCTTCCGCAGCGAAAGAACAAGGGCCGGTACATGGGCGCAATAATCGGCGTGCGAAATATGCATCCCGGCCAATGGTGGGGCGAAGGGGAAATCAAGATTTATATGGATGGTGACACGGACTTCCCGACTATTTGCGGCACGGGAAGCGAGGATTACGTATGCCTGTCCTACGGTATGCAGCAGACACCGTACCTTTACAACGGCTGTAACCTGGACAAGAACAACTTCATTTCGATGTATCGCTGGCACCTGCCTGACCCTATCTCGTGGCAAAAGGAATGTCGAATCACGATTCAGCAAATCGCATGGAAGAACGGCTTAGCCGAGACACAGGACGACTGGTCGTCTGCCACGTTCTGGTACGAGCCGGTCCCGAGTGAGCCGTTACCGAAAATGCCCGACCATAAAGCACGAACCAGTGATATCTGGAAGGATTAAACGTATACCTTCACCTTATGATGAATAGAATTCCGAAAATCACGGATTGGCTTCATTGGTTTTTTTTCTGTTTGTTCGCGACCTTCGGATTTTGCACATTGCTTGATGCGAAGCAGAACCATCCGCTCTATTTTGATGTGAAAGATATCGGCGAACCGGCAGACAACGTCCCCGTGATTGAGCCCTGGAAAATCGTCGCTCTCGACCCTGAATACGGCGGGCAGTGGGTAGTAGCCGGTGACGTGGATGGGGACGGCGAGGTTGAAATCATCAGCGCCGAAAACGTAAACAAAAACGATGTCCACTACACCAGTACTGCGGTAGCGCAAAAACTGGACGGCTCAACTCTGTGGCGCTGGGGGAATCCCGCCATCGGACGTAAGAAATGGAGCTACGATGTAGCGTGCCAGATTTACGATTGGGATAGTGACGGCAAAAACGAAGTGGTCCTATGTACAAAAGGTTACCTGGTCGAACTGGATGGTGCCACCGGTCGGGAACGCAGAAGGATTGTCATCGCCGACGAAGCCACGGATTGTCTGCTGTTTGTCAATCTGACCGGCGGTAATCGGCCGACCGACGTTCTGGTCAAGACGCGATATCATCAGATTTGGGCATACGGCCAGGCTGGTAATCTTCTCTGGACTATCACAGACCCCAGCGGTTATCGCACCGCCCATCAGCCTCGGCCGATAGACCTCGATGGCGATGGACGCGATGAGATTATGGCCGGCTACGCCATGCTGAACTCGGATGGTTCGGTACGCTGGGTTTTCAAGTCTAAAGAGGTTGAACAGGGACGCGGGCATCTGGATTGCTGCCGGGTCCTCCGCCGGGGCAAGAGGCCGGAAGACTTTCGGCTCGTGCTGACCTGCTGCGGAGCCAATAATATTGCTCTCGTTGACGGCAACGGCAAAGTATATTGGGAAATCTCAGGCCATCACTTCGAATCTATAGATGTGGGACAAATCATACCCAAACACCGGGCCGCACAACTGCTCGTTGACATCGACCACCAGCCCCGTGGTAAAAGTCCTCTTTGGGTGTTCGACGAACAGGGCAATCACCTCGGTCAGATTGTGACCGACTACAGTCGGCATCACCACCTGCTGGATTGGACGGGCGACGGAGTGAATGAAATTATGGTCGCTCACAATGGCTGTATCTATAACCATAAGGGCAAATGCATCGGAGTATTCGCCACGCCCAAGCCGACTAAAAGCGGCTCTGCTGCCGATGAGAGCACCTTCGAGAGGAGTATCCTCACGGGTGATATGACCGGGGACGGTATCCCCGACGTGGTCCTGGCAACTCCGGAAGCCGTGTACCTTTTCAAAAATAAAAACGGGCTTAAACCAGACAGGATTGTCCCTCTTGGAACCGGACTCAATTTTTCGCTGTATTAACGTGGGGATTCAGACTCTTGTCGATGAAAACCTTATGGAGAAAAGGCGAAACACCATTTTTGCTCTCGGTATTCTAACAGCCCTGTTCGCAACAGACGGCAACACTATGGCGGTTGAGTCTCCTAATTGGTGGAAGGAAAACAGGGCAATATATGCCTCCTTCGACCTTTCGGGCGCGGGTGGGCCTCTGATGAAGTTCCCCAGTGAAGATATCAAGAAAAAGCTGGGGACACTTCGCAACCTGCCGGTGCTTTTACAGGATGCCCGAAGATTGGGCTGCAACTGCGTTTATCTGGTGAGTTACTGGGAGCCTGACTACGCCGGCAATAAAGGCGACTATGAAATACGGACGGATCTTGGCGGGCCGGAAGCTTTCAAGGACGGGGTCGCGAAGATTCATTCGCAGGGCGGCAGGATTATACTGTATCTGGAACCCTTTATTATCACCAAGACAAGCAAAGTGGGACAGACGCACGGCATGGACTGGTGTATGAAGGATGGTAATGGTAATCCTCAGACATATTACGGCAGGTCCAGATTTTTCCTTATGTGGCCGGGGGCAGGCTCCGGCTGGACGGAATACATAAGCGGCGTGGCGGAAAGACTGGTGCGCCTTTATGGATTGGACGGCTTTCATCTGGATTCTTACGGCTGCCAATGGGACCTTAAGGACAGCGACCCCAGACACATCGGCTCCTTCAATGAGGGAGCAATCAATCTCGTTCGCACGATGAGAGAACGAATCCGGAAGATAAATCCCGATGCGATAGTCATGCTGGAATGCTGCGAACGCACGGAGCTTCTGGATGTCTGTGATGGCGGGCAAATCGAATCCGGGGCCTGGCTGTACTCGCCTGTGAAGGTCCTCAATGAGAAACCATGGGTATCTCAGCGCAAATATAAGGCCTTTACGTCCCACTATTCGATGCAGGAGATGGATAAAATTCTTGAGATGGGCTACAACTTTTCGCTGTCGCCTTGGTGGTTTGAAAACAACACGACCGAAAAGGACTTCGAGAAAATGCGAGAGCGCATTAAAAAATCTGATGACTGGATAAAGCGAATGCGTATCCTGTGGAACTGGGACAATCTGTTGTATATCAACAGGTTGCAGAGACCGGCCAACATTGATTTGTTTCAATTGCGACGTGACCTTGAAATGCGCCGATATGCAAAACCCAAACCACGGTATTACGACACTGACGCTTATTGGGAGGCAGTAAACGTGTATGAACCACTCGTAAGAAGGCTATTAAACAGCGATAAACCTGTAAAGACACAGGAACAATATTTAGGCGAGAAACTTGGAAGCAAAAAAAAGACGTCAACTCATCACGAAAAGCTGGATATATACAATTAATTAGTGTATCGTTTTGTTAACTTTCGCACTTTTTGTAGGCATTTAAGCTGCTGCGGCTAATGCTTCTATTAAAAACTCGAAATTTTTGTTATGTACGAACCTTTTACCGAACAT
>Ga0315554_1000614_pt1 | contig 21219 bp, 20 predicted proteins | sample SalMarSW160370MG_FD_202114 | JGI IMG/M metagenome (GOLD analysis project Ga0315554, IMG submission 202114) | Salt marsh sediment microbial communities from the Plum Island Ecosystem LTER, Massachusetts, United States - Salt Marsh Sediment SW1603-70 ... | reverse complement strand
AGAAGTGATGGACTTGGGGGTGTACGCCATCGTACACTGCGGGAGCCCGAAGTGGCTCAATTCGAAAACGTCGAATGGCTCAAAAGCTGAGCGTCGCCAACACCATTGCGAAGAGCAACGTCTGCAAAGCTCGTCGGGAGTTTCTTCATGAGTGGCTTCGAGGTGTCGTTGACGTGTCGGAAGTAGGATGAGACGACCCGGGAGATCACCTGGAGAGACTCAAATAGCGACCTTGATACTACGAAGAGCTGGCCTACCAATGACTGCGCAAGCTGCGAAGCTCCCGGATGTCCATCAGCGTAGAGGTCCGAGACTATGCGGTAGAACTCAAGTAGCGATGATGCGTTCTCGATTGCATCCTCAAGACCCATCATCGGGTTGCCCATCTTCGCAAACGACATTCGCTGAAACACTAGATCGTGAAGAGGAAGACAGAAGTCACGAGCCTCGTCGAGGGCAGCAGGCGCCAAGTATGCCCCCCTCTCGATGTCGACCAACGCGACTCGCTGGAACCGGTTCTTGCCTGATGGGAAGAATGCGAACCATTCATCCGATTTCGCGTCGAAGAACGGGAGCAAGAAGATGCTCCTGCCCTTGGAGTCAAGGTCATCCTTAACGTAGGGTAGGTTCCTCGCTCCCTCGATGTGCTGTCCCAGTTCAACCACCATAGCTCACCAGACTCAAGGAGTCAGCGTACATGAACATACGATAGACCGTCGGCTAGCAGTGTGGCAAGCGGGCCGTTTCCGATTGCAGCTCTGCGAGTTGCTGGCTCTTCCGGCAAGGTGGCTGCTTGCTGCTTCGCAGGGGGTAGCTTGACGAAGGGGGAGCGTCTACGCTCCCCCTCGCGTCCGGTTTGATGAGCTATCCGAATCTGGATCTGCGTTCTATTCGTCGCCGGCCATCTCCTTGTAGAGCTGGTACCGCTCCTCAGTACTCCGGGATCTCAAGCTTCGGGCTTGAGTTCCTTGAGAGAAACGAGGTCACCAATGTGGTGACCTCGTTCTCTTGCTCCAGCTGAATGCCTATCGGCTGCTACCCAGCCTCTGCCATTCTCTTGTAGTCCTCGTACCTTTCTCGATACTCGTCCTCCAAGCGCTTGTGAAGCTTCTCAGCCTCGTCGGGGAAGCTCTGCACTAGAGACGAGTACCGCACCTCGCCCATGAGGATCGATCAGCAGAAGCCTGCATCGAAGCTTCTGCCGACGGACTGCGGAGCAGTACGCAGTGGCGTCAGTGGTTGGCCACGTCTCCCCTTCGATCTCTTGCTGCCTCCTTGCTGGAGGAGTATGCTGGCAGCATGGACTACTCGAAGATCATCACGATCGAGCCTGGCAAGCGAAGCGGCAAGCCATGCATCCGCGGCATGCGGATCACGGTCTCCGATGTTCTTGAGTATCTTGCATCGGGCATGTCCGAGGAGAAGATCCTGAGTGACTTCCCGGAACTGACGGGTGAAGACATCCGGGCGTGCCTCGCGTTTGCGGCCGATCGCGAGAAGCGATTGACCGGATCCATCGTATGAGGCTGCTGTTCGATCAGAACCTGTCATTCAAGCTCGTCGAGTTGGTCTCTGCTGTCTTTCCGGATTCGAAGCACGTACGCGACTTCGAGTTAGTTCGTGAGTCGGACGATGCGGTCTGGGCCTTCGCGGCGGAGGGCGAGTATGCAATCGTCTCCAAGGATTCCGACTTCCTCCACCGCGCGCTCCTCCTTGGGCATCCTCCGAAGTTGGTTTACGTGAGAGCAGGCAATGCCTCGACAGAACGGATCGGGAGACTGCTGCTTGACGCGCAAGACGCGATCGAGGCTTTCCTGAGCGATCCGATCGAATCAGTGCTTACGCTCGAATAGATCGTTGACTTGGCGCGACGAGGTCAAGAGAAAGGGGGCGCTTGCGGCGCTCCCTTTCTCTCGGTCTGGTGACCAGTTCAGTTTGATGAGCGTTTCTACTCAGCGAGCTTCTTGTACGTCTGATATCTCTCGGCATATTCGGCTTCGAGCTGAGCGTTGAGTTTCTTCGTTTCCTCAGGGAAGGTTTGATGCAGACTTGCGTACCGCACTTCGCCCATGAGGAAGTCCTGGAAGTCGCCGGCGGGGTCCGCGTCAAATCGGATCAGGCGAATGGACCTAGCATTCGCCCGAGCTACTCAGGGTCACGGCGCTGAGTAGCCTGTCGAGATCTGGGAAGGGTTCTTGCCTTCGGCGGCGAGGCGCGGGTCTCGGACAAGCAGAAGCCCACATCGAAGCTTCCGCCAACGGACTGCTCGTGGAGCAGTACGCAGGGGCGTCAGTGGCCGGCCTCGACGGCGAGCTTCTCCTCTTCCTGGCTCTTGCCCATGTCCTTCTTCAGAGTCTGGGTTGATGCACGGGGCAGCAATGCCGAACGCAGCCAGATTTGCATTTGGTAGCACCATGCGCTAGAGTAGTTGCATATGTACTTGCGAGGCGAATGGGTTCAGCGGATTGAGACAGCGTTTCGCCATCGGTCGGTCGTCTGGCTCAAAGGCGTTCGTCGAGCTGGGAAAACGGTGCTCTGCCGTTCCCTGGCCGATGTCGAGTACCTCGATTGCGAGCTTCCGCGTACGCGAAGAACGCTCGAGGATCCCGAAGGCTTCCTCCGCGAGATGCGCGGCAAGCGCGTCGTGCTCGATGAGATCCACCGTCTGGCGAACCCGTCGGAGCTTCTCAAGATCGCTTCGGACCATTACTCCGATGTTCAGATTCTCGCGACCGGATCTTCCACGCTCGGGGCATCGTCGAAGTTCCGGGATACGCTGACGGGACGGAAGCACGCCGTATGGCTGACGCCGATGACGCTCGCTGATCTGCGAGCCTTCGAGAGGAATGACCTCAAGCATCGACTCCATCGTGGCGGCTTGCCGCCGCTCTTCCTCGCAGAGGAGTTCCCCGAATCCGACTACCAGGAGTGGCTCGATTCGTACTGGGCGAAGGACATCCAAGAGCTGTTCCGGCTGGAGCGAAGGGCCTCCTTCCAGCGCTTGTTCGAGCTTCTCGCGGCGCAGAGTGGCGGCATCTTCGAAGCGACGCGCTTCACGACCCCGTGCGAGATCAGTCGGCAGACGGTGTCCAACTACCTTGCGGTACTCGAGGCGACGTTGGTTTGTCATGTCGTGCGCCCCTATAGCACGCGGGGTGCGACGGAGCTCGTGTCGGCACCGAAGGTCTACGCGTTCGACACGGGCTTCGTTTGCCACGTCCGAGGATGGCTCGAGCTTCGCCCAGACGATCTGGGTCTGCTCTGGGAGCACTTCGTCCTGAACGAGATCCAGGCTCACCGTCAGACACAGCAGATCAACTACTGGAGAGACAAGAACCACCATGAGATTGACTTCGTGCTCCGGCGCCGGAGCCGTGCACCTGACGCAATTGAGTGCAAGTGGTCCGCGGGGGATTTCGATGGCAGGAACCTGAAGGCGTTCCGGCGCCGCTACGCGAATGGGCGGAACTGGGTGGTTTCGGCGGATGTCGATCGGCCCTTCGTGCGCCAAGTGGGCGGCCTTGAGGTCCGCCACGTTTCGCTCAGGGATCTGATCGACGAGATCTGACCCGCGATCTCGGGAGGCGCCGACGAGAAACGGGGCCACCCATTGCAGCCCCGTTCTCGTACTGCATGATGCATGAGCCTCGGGATCTTCTATCCCTTGGTCAACTCCTTGTAGGTCTGATACCGCTCTGCGCATTCCTCTTCCAGCTTGTTGTGAAGCTTGGCGGCTTCGTCTGGGGACGACTGCACGAGCGATGCGTATCTGACTTCGCCCATGAGAATCGATCAGCAGAAGCCGGCCCCCGTTGCTTCTGCCACGGACTGCGGAGCAGTACGCAGGTGCACGGTGGGCTGGGAACTCGCCAGAGCGAGTTCCCAGTCGAGGTCTGGAAGGGGTTCTTGTTCTCGGCGGCGAGGCGAGAAACATGGGTTGACATAAAAGGTCAGATATGCGAGGATACGATATTCTCTTTATGAAAGAGGACACAATGAGGATGCGAACAAGCTTGGCAGTTCTCGGGATCCTGGCATTCGCCGTCATGGGCACAGTGTATTGCGTGGGTGGGGCAGACGCTCCGCTGGAAGAGTGTCTGACCCGACTTGGGCTTGAGGTGATCGAAACGGCTCCAGCAGGAATCACGCCGCTGGAGCTTGGGTCACTCGGTGAGTTGAGGAGCTTCCTTCGGCGTTCGGCGACGGACGGGGCGCTCTTGAACGACCGTTCGGAATCCAGAGTGCGCCTGGATGGAACGGTCGAGTCAATCGCCATCGACATCCGATCCTTGCATTACAGCTACATCTGCAACCCAGTGTGGCGGACGCGGTTCAACCTGTGGGCAGATGTGTACGTTGCAGCGTCGGGATCATTCCACTGGATCGACGACGTGCGAGGGGTCAGAGTGGGGCTATCAGGCTTCCATCCCTTCATGCGCTTGGTCGACAAGTACACGGATGCCTACATCTATCCCAACCAGCAGAGAACGAGGATTGAAGGAGGCGGCACGCTGGAGTACTACTTGTTCATTCAGGGGATTCTCACCTACTATTCAGAGCCTGCATACATCATCGTCTACTACTCGATCTAGGCGACAAGGAACGGTGGGAGGTCTGAAAATGGAGACGGTCTACACTGCCCCAACGTCCGTACCGGCTGCGGTAAGTGCGGTCCAGATCCTGTCGGTTGTCGTGACGGTTGCGCTGATTCCGGTTGCCTTTCTTGCGCTCGTCAGACTGATCCGGTGGCTGGCGCAAGCCAGGCGCTAGGCAGCGGAGGCCAGAAGTCTGAGGATGCAGACTCGGTTGGCGTAGCTCAGAGTCTGATTGGACCTCGTTATGCTGAGGCGTGATACAGGAAGAGAGCTCCACTTCGGCGATCCTTTCCCCTTGGTTGATGAGCCGTTTTGGTACGGCTACGCTGGCCCGATTCCGCCGTATGCTTGTAGGTCTGGTTACAGTCTGCGGATTCGGCTCCCAGAGCTACGTGGCAACATGGCCTCTGCGAGGCGCCACCCTCGGGAAGCTCGCCAACCCGCTGTGGGACGTTGGATAGCTTGAGAGAGGGGACGCCGTTCGGCGCCCCCGTTCTCGCAATTGTGTAACATGTCCAGCCTTGATCACTGTGTTTACTTGGCCATCTCCTTGTACGTCTCGTAGCGCTCCTTGTATTCGGCTTCCAGTCGAGCATGGAGACGTGCAGCTTCCTCAGGGAAGCTTTGGACTAGAGATGCGTACCTAACCTCGCCCATGAGGAACTCCTGGAAGTCGCCTGAAGGTTCCTTCATGTCGAGCTGGAAGGGGTTCTTGTTCTCGGCGGCGAGACGCGGGTCGTAGCGGTAAAGCGGCCAGTAGCCGGCCTCGACGGCGAGCTTCTCCTCTTCCTGGCTCTTGCCCATCCCCTTCTTCAGCCCCTGGTTGATGCACGGGGCGTAGGCGATGATCACCGACGGTCCGGGGTAGCTCTCGGCTTCGAGGAACGCCTTCAGGCATTGGTTCTTGTTCGCCCCCATCGCGACCGAGGCGACGTAGACGTAGCCGTAGGTCATCAGCATCCGGCCGAGGTCCTTCTTCTTCGTCTTCTTGCCGGAGGCGGCGAACTTGGCGACCGAGCCGGTCGGCGTCGCCTTCGACGACTGTCCGCCGGTGTTCGAGTACACCTCGGTGTCGAGGACGAGGACGTTGACGTCCTTGTTCATCGCGACGACGTGGTCGAGCCCGCCGTAGCCGATGTCGTACGCCCAGCCGTCGCCGCCGATCGCCCAGACGCTTTTCTTCGTGAACAGATCCCGCATGGAGAGGATCTCTGCGTGTTTCTTCGGATCGAGGAGCGCGGCCATCTTGTCGCCGGCTTCTCTTGATTGTTCCGCGTCGTCGCGGCCGTCGAGCCATGCCTCCATCGCGGCCTTCAACTCGTCGGAGGCGTCCGGCCCGTCGATCGCCTCGGTGACGAGGCGGGCCAGCCGGTCGCGGCGCGCCTTCAGCGCGAGGACCATCCCGAACCCGTACTCGGCGTTGTCCTCGAACAGGGAGTTCGCCCACGTCGGGCCGTGCCCCTTCTCGTTCACCGCGTAGGGGACCGCGGGGGCCGAGCCGCCGTAGATCGACGAGCAGCCGGTCGCGTTGGCGATCATCATCCGGTCGCCGGCGATCTGGGTCGCCAGCTTGACGTAGGAGGTCTCGCCGCAGCCGGGGCAGGCGCCCGAGTACTCGAACAGCGGCTGGCGGAACTGCGAACCCTTGACGGTCTTCCAGTCCATCGCATCGTCGCGGATCGGGAGCGTCAGCGCGTAGTCGTAGAGCGGCTGCTCCTCGAGCTGCGTGTCGAGCGGCTTCATCACGAGCGCCTTCTCGCCACCCTTGCCGGGGCAGACGTCGACGCAGTTGCCGCAGCCGACGCAGTCGAGCGGATCGACCTGGATCCGGAACCCGTAGTCCTCCATTCCTTTGCCCATCGCCGGGACGGTCGTGAATCCCTTCGGCGCGGCTTCCTCCTCGGCCTCGGTGACGAGGAACGGGCGGATCGTCGCGTGCGGGCAGACGAACGCGCACTGGTTGCACTGGATGCAGTTTTCCGGGAGCCACTCGGGGACGTCGATCGCGACGCCGCGCTTCTCGTACTGGGTCGTCGCCACCGGGAACGAGCCGTCCGGACCGGTCCACTCGTACGACCCGTCGAGCTCGGCGTCGAACGCGCTGACCGGAAGCTTGTCGCCGTCCTGGAGGGTCATCGGCCGCATCACGTCGAGGACCCACTTCGGCATCTCGGGCTTCCCCGGTTCGCCGGTCGCGGTCGCCCAATCGGACGGGACCTCGATCTCCACCAGGTTGGCCGGATCGAGCGCGGCGTCGACGCCGTCGTAGTTCATCTGGACGACCTTCTCGCCCTTCCTTCCGTACGTCTTCTCGATCGCCTTCTTCAGGTGCGCGACGGCCTCATCGACCGGGAGGACGCCGGAGAGCTTGAAGAAGACGGTCTGCATGATCATGTTGATTCGGCCGCCGAGGCCGACGTCACCGGCGATCTTGACTGCGTCGATCGTGTAGAACTTGAGTTTCTTCTCGGCGATCGTCCGCTTGAGCGACGCCGGGAGGTGCTCGTTCAGCCCGTCGAGATCCCAGGGGCTGTTGAGGACGAACGTGCCGCCGTCCTTGATCCCGGCGAGGAGGTCGTACTTGTCGACGTACGCCGGGTTGTGGCAGGCGATGTAGTCGGCGGTCTTGACGAGGTACGACGATTGGATCGGCTTCGGGCCGAACCGCAGATGGGAGACAGTGGTCCCGCCCGACTTCTTGGCGTCGTAGGCGAAGTAGCCTTGCGCGTACAGGTCGGTGTTGTCGCCGACGATCTTGATCGCGTTCTTGTTCGCGCCGACGGTTCCGTCCGCGCCGAGCCCCCAGAACATGCACTGGATCGTCCCTTCGGGGCTTGCGTCGAACTCGGCAGGCGTCGGGAGCGACGTGTTCGTGACATCGTCCTCGATCCCGACGGTGAAGCCGTTCTTCGGCTCGTCGAGCGTGAGGTTGTCGTAGACGGCCTTCGCCATCGCCGGGGTGAAGTCCTTCGAACCGAGGCCGTACCGACCGCCGACGATGAGGACGTCCCTGCCCGTGCCCTGGAAGACGCTCTTGATGTCGAGGTAGAGCGGCTCGCCGAGCGCTCCGGGCTCCTTCGTTCGGTCGAGGACACCGATCCGCTTCGCCGAGTCGGGCAGTGCCGTCAGGAAGTGCTCGGTCGACCACGGCCGGTAGAGGCGGACCTTGACGAGCCCCACTTTCTCGCCTTGGCCGTTCAGATACTGGACCGTCTCCTCGATGACGTCGCAGGCGGAGGCCATGGCGACGACGACGCGCTCGGCGTCCGGCGCACCGACGTAGTCGAACAGGTCGTACGTTCGACCGGTGAGCTCCGAGACCTGTTTCATCGTCTCGGCGACGATCTCGGGGGTCGCGAGGTAGTACTTGTTCGCCGCTTCCTTGTTCTGGAAGTAGATGTCGGGGTTCTGGGCGGTCCCGCGGAGGTGCGGATGCTCGGGGTTCATCGCCCGCTTCCGGAAGGCCTCGACCGCGTCCCACGGGGTGATCTTCGCCATCTCCTCGTACGGGACGACGTCGACCTTGGAGATCTCGTGCGAGGTGCGGAACCCGTCGAAGAACGCGAGGAACGGGACCTTCGACTTGAGCGCCGAGACGTGAGCGACCATCCCGAGGTCGATCACTTCCTGGACCGACGCCGCAGCGAGGAGCGCGAAGCCGGTCTGGCGCGTCGCCATGACGTCGGAGTGGTCCCCGAAGATCGACAGCGCGTGGCCGGCGAGCGCGCGGGCCGAGACGTGAAAGACTGTGGGGAGAAGCTCGCCGGCGATCTTGTACATGTTCGGGATCATGAGAAGAAGCCCCTGCGACGCGGTGAACGTCGTCGTCAGCGCCCCGGCGACGAGCGATCCGTGGACCGCGCCGGCAGCGCCCGCCTCCGACTGCATCTCCGTGACCTGCAACGGCTGGCCGAAGAGGTTCTTCCGACCGTGGGCCGCCCATTCGTCGGCGACCTCACCCATCGGTGAGCTCGGGGTAATGGGATAGATGGCCGCGACGTCGCTGAACGCGTAAGCGACGTGGGCCGCGGCCGTGTTCCCGTCGATGGACATCATCCGCTGCGCATTCCCAGACATGCCGCTCCCTCCTCAACGGTGCGAAACGTGAAGTGATGGATTCCGTTCGTACTCTGTCCGGATTGTATCGGTCGGCTGGCGGTCTCACAACGCGTGGACGCGGGATTGGATCGGCCGGATCCGATTTCCGATCTTCGGTGTCCTTCTTCGGCGGGCGCGTCGAACCCCGCTGCCTCCGGGAGGTATCGGCGGTCGATCGATGCTTCTCCTCGACAAAGGAAGAGAGGCTAGTATACTGTATGCGTAATCATGTGGACTCCGGAGAGATCGCTCCTGCGCAATCGGGACTTCCTGCTTGTCTGGGGCGGGCAGAGCGTCTCGATGCTCGGAAGCCGCGTGTCGTACATCGCGCTGATGTGGTGGGTCCTGGAGAAGACCGATTCCGCGGCGGCGATCGCCGGCGTCGGGATTGCCGCTGCCCTTCCCAGCCTGCTCCTCGGGCCGATCGCCGGCGCGTACATCGACCGCCTCGACCGACGGCGCGTGATGGCCGCGATGAACTGGATCAGCGGCCTGATCGTCGGAGCGGCCGGCTTCCTCCTGGTCGCCGGGGCGCTCCGCGTCTGGGAGGTCTACCTCCTTACGGCGCTGTCTGCGACGGCGATGTCCTTCCATCGCCCGGCGCTCCAGGCGTCGATTCCGAACCTTGTCGAGGGCGATCAGCTGACGCGGGCCAACTCGTTCTACCAGGTCTCGCGGAGCGTGAGCGGGCTGGTCGGCCTCGCGCTGGGAGGCGTGCTCGTCGGACTGATCGGGACGGCCCCGACGCTCTGGTTCGACGCGGCGACGTTCCTCCTCGCCGGGGGCTCGCTCTTGCTCGTGTCGTTCCCGTCGCCGAGGACCTCCGAGGGGCGGGGGTGGAAGCCGATCCTGCTGGATACCGTGGACGGGTTCCGGTTCCTGGCCGGCAAGGGGACCCTGCTGTTCATGCTGCTCCTCTTCGGTCTGGTGAACTTCCTCCTTGCGCCGACGAGCGTGCTGTTTCCGATCATGGCGAGGGACGTCCTCCACGCCGGGGCCGAGGGGTACGGCCTGCTGAGCGCCGCCGTGTCGGCCGGGATGCTCCTCGGCGGCCTCCTCACGGCGAGCCTGAAGCGATTCAAGCGGCACGGGCTTGGGATCCTCGCCGGGCTCGTGGCCGTCGGCGCGCTGCTGGCCGTCTTCGGGGTCTCGCGGAATCTGTTCATCTCTCTGGCGGTCCTGGGCGTCCTCGGCGTCTTCGTCGCCGTCGTGAACGTGTTCGAATCGGTCATCTTCCAGTCCCACGTTCCGAACGAGCTGCAGGGCCGCGTCTTCGCCGCCCAATTCGCCGTCTGCGACGGCCTCCAACCGGTCTCCCTCGCGGCGATCGGCGGCCTCCTCGTCCTCATCTCCGCCCCGGTCGTCCTGGTCGGAAGCGGCGTGGCCGTGGCGCTCGCCGGCCTCAGCGGCTTCACCATAAGAGGGATGAAGGAGCTGTAGGGGCTTTCCGAAGGCCGAGATCAACGTCGGATGGACGCGTCGCCCTCGTGTTCCGCGCCTTGAAGGGATCCTCGTGAGTTGGGATGTCCTCCATCGCGCGTGTCTACGATTCCCCACGGCGAGGAAGAATTGTCAGTGCATCGATGTCTGCCCGAAAGGGCAAGGAGGTCCTCTGATGAAACGGTGGTTCGCAATCCTGGCGATCGCGCTCATGCTGACGGGGGTTGCCCTCTCCGTGAGCGCCGATCCGATCAATGTTGGCGGTACGTCTGCCTGTTTCTCGCCGATCAACGTCGGTGGGACCTGCATCCAGCTGAGCCCGATCAACGTCGGTGGCACGTCCCTGCTGTGCAGCCCGATCAACGTGGGAGGAACCTAGGCGCGACCGAAGCACCGATCTTGAAGAAAGTTGTCGTTGGGCGGCCGAAGCGGCCGCCCAACTCGTTTTGCCCCCACGCGGACTCGGTGTCGATGATGGGTATCGACCGGCAGATCCAGGAAGAATCAAGTAGTACAATCTCCGCGGGCTCCGGCCGGATGACGGGCATCGTGTTCACCCATTCGGGGACTGCAGATCAGAAGGGAGGCGTGTGGTCAAGGGGCTGAGTATCGGACACCGCGGGGACGCAAGGGACAGGGTTCGGAAGCGATCGACGACTCTCGAACTGCTTGCGGGAAGCGGAGCTTTGGAGGTCACCCGGCAACGGATCGAAGCCGGCAAGCATTTCAACCTGTATGCGGCCGACGAATGGTCGGGGTTCGAGTTCATCTACCTTCTGGAGGGCTCGTTGACGCTCGAAGATCCGGAGGCCGGGGAGGTCGAGCTTCAATCGGGGGACTACCTCTTCCACCAGGGGCTCCCCGAGAAGGTCTACTTCCGGGTGAAGACCGATGCCGAGATGCTGATGGTGTGCACGCCTCCGAGCTTCCATCTCATTCGCGACGACATGCAGGAGATGATGACCCTCGCTCGATCGGTCGAAGAGAAGGATCCGACGACGGAGGGGCACTGCTCGCGACTGGAGCGCTTCGCGATCGTGACGGGAGAGCGGCTGGGCCTGCCTGGGGAGGAGCTCATCTCGCTCTCGTACGGCGCCTACCTTCACGACATTGGCAAGGTGAAGGTCTCCGATAGGATCCTGAACAAGGGGAGCACCCTGACCGAAGAGGAATGGGACGAAATGGAGCGGCACCCCGAGTACGGGGCGGCGATGCTCGGTGAGAAGGACTACCTGGGAGGGGCCGCGGAGATCGTCAGGGCTCACCATGAGCGGTTCGATGGGACGGGGTATCCGAAGGGCCTCAAAGGAGACGCGATCCCGATTGGCGCACGCATTGTTGCCGTCGTCGATACGTACGACGCGATAACGTCCGCGCGTCCGTACCAGAGAGCCCAGGCGAAGCGCAAGGCCGTCGAGGAGCTGAAGCGGGGTGCGGGGACGCAGTTCGATCCGCGCGTCATCCGCGCGTTCCTCGAGGTGATCGGCGGCGAGGGTGAGGGGTAGGCTGGCCTCCTCGCGCTGGCGTCATGTGCTGTTTCTCGTCCCGTTGGGGCTGGCGATCGGGCTCGCAGTCGGCTGGATCTTCCGCGACCTGCTCTTCGGCGTCGCCGTCGGCGGCGGCATGGGCGCCGCGTTCGGGCTGCTCCTCGCGCTGCGGAACCCCAGCTAGAAGGACGGGACCGTCCCTGCGGGTGACGGAGCGGCTACTTCTCTGTCCGGTCCCGTTCCTGTTTTACAGGTTCGGCATCCCATCGATCACGCGCTCGAGGTTCGGCAGTCCGATCACCTGCAACTCGTAGCGGACCCGGGTCGTCGGAACGTGGAACGTCAGCAGGCGCCCGAGGTCGATCGGCGTCCCGATCACGACGGCGTCGCACTCGGCGCAATCGATCGTTTCCTGAAGATCCCGGATCTGCTCCGCGCCGTAGCCCATCGCGGGAAGGAGGTTCCCGATCTCGGGGTAGACGCGATACACCTCGGCGATCGAATCGACGGCGTACGGACGCGGGTCGACGATCTCCGCGGCGCTGAACCGGCGGGCCGCGATGACGCCGGCTCCGTACTCCATCCCGCCGTGCGTGAGCGTCGGGCCGTCCTCGATCACCAGGACGCGCTTGCCGCGGATGACGGAGGGGTCTTCGACTTGGATCGGGGACGCGGCCTCGATGATCGTCGCGCGCGGATTGTGGTCGACGACGTTCTCCCGGACGAAGTGGATGTCGTCGAGGGACGCGGTGTCCACCTTGTTGATGACGACGACGTCGGCGAGGCGGAGGTTGACGCCGCTCGGATAATAGAGCAGCTCGTGGCCGGCGCGGTGGGGATCGACGACGACGATCGAGAGGTCCGCCTTGTAGAACGAGAAGTCGTTGTTCCCCCCGTCCCAGACGATGACATCGGCCTCGGCCTCCGCCCGGCGGAGGATCTTCCCGTAGTCGACACCGGCGTAGACGATCGTTCCGTTGGCGATGTGCGGCTCGTATTCCTCCCGCTCTTCGATCGTGCAGTCCTGGCGATCAAGATCCTCGTACGTCTCGAACCGCTGCACCTCTTGCTTGACCAGGTCCCCGTACGGCATCGGATGGCGGATGACGGCGACCTTCTTCCCGCGCTCCTTGAGGATCTGGCAGACCCGGCGCGTCGTCTGGCTCTTCCCCGATCCGGTCCGCGCGGCGGTGATCGAGATCAGCGGCTTGACCGGCTCGATCCGGGTGGAGGCCGGACCGAGGAGCATGAAGTCGGCGCCGGCCGCGTTGACGATCGCGGAGCGCTCCATCACGTATTGGTTCGAGACGTCGCTGTAGCAGAAGACGACGATGTCGACGTTCTCCTCGTCGATCAGGGCGGTAAGCTCGTCTTCGGACTGAATCGGGATTCCCGCGGGATACAGATCGCCCGACAGCTCGGGGGGATACGTGCGGCCTTCGATGTCCGGGATCTGCGTCGCGGTGAACGCTACGACCTCGTAGTCCTCATTGTCGCGGAAGTACGTGTTGAAGTTGTGGAAGTCGCGCCCGGCAGCCCCCATGATGATGACGCGCTTTCTCATCTTCCGTCCTCTCTTTGCAGGTGCGTGCCGGGATTATATCGACCGCCCGAAACCCCGTCCACGAAGCCGGTTGTCGATTCCAGGGGGGCCTCTTATGATCGGGGTATGTCGATCGCTAACCTGATCACGCTGTCGAGGGGAATCGCGATTGTGCCGATCATCGTCCTGCTCGCCTCGGGGCACCGTTGGGCCGCGTGGTGGCTGTTCGGATTTGCGTGTGCGACCGATCTGATCGACGGGCTGGTCGCCCGCGTGCGGAACGAGGTCACACGGCTGGGCAAGGCGCTCGATCCGTTGGTCGACAAGGCGCTCTACCTCGCCATCCTGTTCACCCTGTTCGTCCTCGGGGACGTCCCGACGTGGGCCCTCGTCCTGTTTCTCGTTCCGCAGGCGGCTCTCGCGCTCGGAGCCCTCGTCCTCCGCGTTCGGCGAAACGCGGTGCAGGGAGCGCGCGTTCCGGGGAAGGCCGCCTCGGTCCTCTCGTTCGTCGCGATCGCGTTTCTGATCGCCGGGTGGCCGGCGGGGAGGGAGATCCTCTACGCGGCGATCGGGCTGACGTACGTCGCATCGATCGACTACGCCAGAACGGCGATCTCGCTCCAGGGGGGCTCGCCGAACGCGTAGCTCGCGAACTCAGGCCGCTCCTCCGCAGCGGCGATCGTTCCCGTACGACACATGCGGTCTTGGCCCGGTCCTCTTGAAACGGGAACAAGGCCGAGGAGGACCGGCCAGAGAGGGCAGGTCGTCACGCGATGTCGCGGTCGGTCCAGGCAATCTCACCGTACGGATAGCTCGGAAACTCGGGAGGGATCGGCGCCTCCAAGCGGAGCATCTCTTCGGTCTCCGGATGTCGCAGGACGATCCGCCACGCGTGAAGCATCAGGCGCGTGCGCCGGTCCGCGCACGCGGATCGCCCTTGGGTGTCGTGCGCTACTTGGGCCTGTTCTCTAGAACCTGGGGCACCGTAGATACGATCGCCGTGGATCGGGTGACCGATGTAGCTCAGGTGGACCCGCAGCTGATGCGTCCTCCCGGTGCGCGGCCAAGCGAGCAGGAGCGTCGAGCCGTCGAGTCGCCGGAGGACGCGGAAGTCGGTCCGAGCGGCTCGCCCTTGTGGCTGAACGCTCATCCGCCGCGGGGAGACCGGATCCCGACCGATTGGGGCATCGACCGTCCCCTCCTCCTCCCGGACGATTCCGTCCACGACCGCGATATAGGATTTCGCTACGGAGCGCGCCGCGAACTGACGCTGGAGGAGCGTCAGCGCAGCGGGCGTCTTCGCGACGAGGATGACGCCGCTCGTCTCCTTGTCGAGGCGGTGCACAACTCCCGGCCGGGCCGGATCGTCGCTCGGCGGTAGGGTCCGTTCGGCGAGGAGTCCCTCGATCAGCGTCGGAGAGTTCGTCCCCGCACCGGGATGGACCACGAGGCCGGCCGGCTTGTCGACAGCGACAAGGTGGTCGTCCTCGTAGAGCACGGCGAGCGGGATCGGGTGGGAGGTGAGGGGGAGGCGATCGCTGATTTCCCAGATGACTTCGTCGTTTTCGCGCAGGCGACGGGACGGCCGGTACGTCACATCGCCGGAGACGGAGACGTTCCCACCGCGGACGTCCCGCTGGACCTCGCCGCGCGACAACTCGGGATGCGCGTCGACGAGGAACCGGTCGAGCCGCCGCCCCGCGTGCTCGGCGCCGACGATCAACGCAATCCGCTTCATCCTTGACGATTCTCGTTTGTCCACATGTGGGCGTCGTCGTATAATACGGGGATCGCGATGGAATTGGAAGATGCTCTGTCGCCAATCTCGGCGGCATTGTTTTTGGAGGATGAGGACCGAGGCCGGGAAGGCCTTGCGAAGCAGGATGAGCGAAGATGAACATCGAGTTTATCGAAGCGCTTGAAGAGATGGCGAAGGAGAAAGGGATTCCGCGCGAGGATCTCTACGACGCGATTCGAAAGGGCCTGGCCGTCGCCTACCAGGAGGAGCACAACACCGAGAAGCACATAGACGTCGAGATCGATCAGCATTCGGGCGACATCTTCATCAACGGGGAGCGGATCGAACTGGCCAAGTTCGGGCGGATCGCCACGAAGAAGGCCGAAGAGACGATCCGCCAGGAGATCGTGCAGCGGCGCCGCGAGATCATCTACGGGCTCTACGTTCACCGTGTCGGCGAGATCATCAGTGGGTCGATCCACCGCTTCGAGGGGAAGGACGTCTGGGTGAACCTCGGGGAGGCCGAGGCGATCCTTCCTGACTCCGAGCGGATTCCCGGCGAGCGGTATCACGCGGGGCAGAGGCTGCGGAGCTACCTGGTCAGCGTCGAGGAGACCCAAGGGGATCCTCGAATCCTGCTCTCACGCGCGGCCCCCGAGTTCGTCGAGCAGCTGCTCCGCTTGGAGGTCCCGGAAATCGACGAGGGGACGCTCGTGATCCGGAAGATCGCTCGGGAGCCCGGCCGACGTACGAAGGTCGCGGTCGAGTCCCTCGATCGGAACGTCGATCCGGTGGGCACTTGCGTCGGAGCCGGTGGGGCGCGGGTTCGCGTCGTCACACGGGAACTCTCCGGCGAGAAAATCGATCTGATCCGCTGGAGCGACGATCTGATTCAGCTGATCAAGAACGGCCTCGAGCCGGCGTCCGTCCTCTCCGTCGAGCTGGATGAGGAGAACCGGTCGGCGAAGGTCCTCGTCCCGGATGACGAGCTCTCTCTCGCCATCGGCCGCGGGGGGCAGAACGTCCGTCTGACGGCGAAGCTGATCGGGTATGACATCTCCGTGACGAGCCCGTCCGAGTCCAAGGAAAAGGTGTGATCAGGGTCCGATCGACGAGACGATGAAACCCCTCAAGGAGAGGCTCCTCGGCGGCGTCTTCCGCATCGGCCGTTACTACGCGTGGTGGGTCCTCCTTGCGATGCTCGTCCTGACGGGCCTCGGTGTCTACTACGCGCGGAACATCCCGCTTCGCAGTGCGGTGTTCGACCTGCTGCCGAGGAACGATCCACTCATCGACGCGTACCGAGAGAACGAGCAGTACTTCGCGCAGAGCAACTTCGTCGGACTCCTTCTCACGCTGACCGGGGACGTGCCGGAGGATCAGAGGGAGGCGAAGCTTCTCTCCGCGGCGGAGGCCATCGCCGCGGAGCTGCGCAAGGATCCGGAGTTTGTCGAGGTCAAGTACCTGCAGGACCTTTCCCCTGAGATCCCCGACCAGTACGTTCACCTGTTCAAACTGACCCGCGAGGAGCTCGCGCAGATCCAGGAGAGCATCCGGGTTGCCCGGGAGATGGTCGCGGGGGGCAGCGACATCTCCGTCCTCCCGAATACGACGCTCGGGGAGATCTATGCGGGGGTGAGTCGCGAATTCACGGAGTCGCTATATGGAGGGGCTTTCGGCGAAGGGATCGGGTTCTCGTCGTCGGGGATCGCGGCCCAGCTGGCCGACTTCTCCGCACTGAATACCGGGATCCTGCGGACGATCGACGGGCTGCCTTCCCTCCCTGCGGTGTCCGATGCGGTGCGGTCGTTGACGAAGCTCTTCGCCCCGACGGTCGATTCGGAGTCGAGATCTCCGACCGCGATCTTCTCGGACGACCGGACCCGCCTGCTGATGATGGTTCAGCCTCAATACCCCTCGCAACGCGGGGTCGAGTACTCCACGCTGGTGACCCGCAAGGTCGAGGAGGCGATTGCGCGCGCCGACCCGGAATCGCTCGGTGTGACGGTCGGCGTTACGGGAGCGTATCCGTTCAACGCGCAGACGAACGTCGTCATCAACGCCGACATGCTGCGGACGACGATCATCTCCTCCGTCGGCGTCTTCGTCATCTTTCTGATCGCGTTCGGATCGTTCTACTACGGCGTCGTGGCCGTGATCCCGCTGCTAATCAGCGTGGTCCTGACGATGTGCTGGGCGAAACTGGCGGTCGGGGGATTCAATCTGGTGACGACCTTCCTCCCGGCCCTCGTATTGGGGCTCGGGATCGATTACGCGATCCACATCATCTCCCGCTACGCCGAGGAGAGGGGGAACGGGAAGTCGCTCAACCGCGCGCTGTACGCGGCGATCCTGTACAAAGGCGAGGCGTCGTTCTACGCTGCGTTGACCACTTCCCTCGTCTTCGTCGGCCTTCTCACGGCGCACTCTCGGGCCCTGTTCGAGATGGGAGCGATCACGAGCGTCGGGGTGTTGATCGCCTTTCTCGCGACCCTGATCTTGCTGCCTGCGCTGATCACGCTGTCGCACTTCCTGTTGCGCGGGCGCCGCAAGGAGAACATCTCGACCTACTCCACACGCCTGACCGGCCTGTTTCGCCACGTGACGGGACGGGGACGGGCAATCTTCGTGATCGTACTGGTTCTGACGTTCTTCGTGGCGTTCCAAGCGGCGCGGACCTCGTTCGTCTTCTCCAGCAACGATCTGGTCCCTCGGGTCGAGTCGCAGGAGGTGATGGACGAGGTCCTGAAGAGCGTCTCGCTGATTCCGACAGGGATCGGGAGTTATTACACCTTCTTCGCCTCGACCGAGCAGGAGCTTCGCACAATCGTGGACCGCTTGCCGACCAGTCCGATGGTCGAAGCGGTCGATTCGGCGGCGAGCCTTCTCCCCGTTGACCTGACCGCACAACAGCAGATCCTCAACAGCCTCGACATCGATACGTACGTCCAGCAACTGGGTGCGCTGGGGGCAAGCTTCGAAGAGCGCACGGCGGCGTTGGCCGAGATCCGGACGCTGCTCGCCCAGTTCGGGCTGCTGCAATACGCCGCCTCACTGAACGGGCAGATCGACTTGGCGTTGGCGAGCAGCGAAGCCATTTCTCAGTTGCGCGCGATTCAAGGGAAGCTGACCGACTTGGACGTCGAACGGACGACAGAGGAGATCGGTGGGCTGCAGGCGGCGCTGATCGATCTCGACGCGAATCTCGAGGGCCTGCGCGACCTCCCACCGGTGGAGACGCTTCTCCGGAACATTCTCCTCGCCTATCCGGAGGGGATCCGAACGCGGTACCTGACGCCCGATGGCGACTTCGTCATCCAGGTCCGCGTCAGCGAAGACATCTTCGAAGGCGACAACCTGGAGGAATTCAACCGATTCGTCGACTCGTTCGCCAACGACTACTTCGGGATGCCGATGGTCGTCCAGCACCTGGAAAGCTACATGAAGCGAGATTTTTACGTGTCGACGCTGATCGCCGCGGTGCTGATCGTCCTGCTGCTGAGGCTCAGCCTTCGAGGCTGGGTTCGGGCTCTGATTGCCGGGGCGCCGCTCGTCCTCGGTTATATCTGGATGCTCGGCGGGATGAGGCTGCTGTCGATGGACTTCAACTTCCTCTCGATCACGATCTCGCCTCTGCTCATCGGGATCGGTGTCGACAACGGAATTCACATCCTTCATCGGACGATCGAGGAGCGGGCCGTGAAGCCCGAGGGGGCGATCGAGCGGGGCGTCGGGACGACGGCCGTCGCGGTGATCGTCACCTCGCTGACGACGATGCTCGTCTTCGGAAGCCTCCTGTTGGCGCGTACCCCGGGCCTGAGGATGCTCGGCGCGTCGGCGTTGCTCGGGATCGGGTTCACTCTGCTGTTCAGCCTCCTCTTCCTCCCCGCTGTTCTCCGTGTCGAAGGCGGCAAGAGGGTATAATGCGCAGCGGAATGGGTGTTGAAGGAGAGTGAAGCGTTGTGATCGAATACATCGGTTGGGGGATGAGCCTCGTGGCCGCGGTCGCGATCGGTCTTCTGATCGGAATCGTCCCGCGGAAGCGCAAGGAAGAGGAGATCCTCAGGACCGCCCAAGAAGAGGCGGACCAGATCAAGAAGGAAACGCTCCTTGAAGCGCGCCAGGAGATCCAGGGGTTCCGCGAGGAGGTCGAAGAGCGGGCGAAGCGGCGCGAGGAGGAGATCGCCCGAGCGGAGGAGCGGATCCTGCGGCGCGAGGATCGCCTGAGCAAGAAGTCGACGTACTTGGAGAAGATCGAGGATTCCCTCCGCGAGGACGAGGAGGAGCTTCTCAAGCTGAAGGAGGAGGGCGCCGAATTCCTCGAGGAGAGCAAGGCGCAGATGGAGCGAATGGCCGGTTGGACGAGAAAAGAGGCTCAGGATCACCTCCTCAAGGTCGTCGAGACCGAGTCCCAGCGCTTCTTCTCCCGGAAGATCGAGGAGATCGAGCGTCGCGCGAAGGAGGACGCGGAGCAACGTGCCGCCCACGTCATCGCCACGGCGGTCCAGCGCTACGCCGCGGAGTACGTGGAGGAGAACACGGTCAGCTCCGTCCCGCTCCCGTCCGAGGAGTTCAAAGGGCGGATTATCGGACGCGAGGGGAGGAACATCAAGACGTTCGAGGCGTTGACCGGCGTCGAGCTCCTTGTGGACGATACGCCGGAGATGGTCGTCCTGTCGTGCTTCCATCCGATGCGGCGTGAAGTGGCCCGGATGGCGCTCAGTCGGCTGATCGAGGACGGACGGATCCATCCGGCACAGATCGAGGAGAAGGTGCAGCGTGCGCAGGCGCGGCTGGCCGAACGGATCAAGGAGGAGGGTCGAAAGGCCGCGTTCGACGTCGGGATCGAGCTCCACCCCGAGCTGGCGTCGCTCCTCGGGAGGCTCCGCTATCGGACGAGCTACGGCCAGAATCAGCTGGCGCATTCACTGGAGGTCAGCGGGATCGCGAAGGTGCTCGCCGACGAAGTCGGGGCCGACGCGACTCAGGCCGTTCGAGCCGGATTGCTGCACGATATCGGAAAGGCCGTCGATCACGAAGTCGACGGGCCGCACGCGTTGATCAGCGCCGATCTGGCCCGCCGGTACGGCGAGAGCCGGGTCGTCGTGCAGGCGATCGCGGCGCACCACGAGGACGTCGAGCCGACGAGCGTGCTCGATGTCTTGATTCAAGCTGCGGACACGCTCTCGGCGGCGAGGCCGGGCGCGCGCCAAGAGACCTACGAACGATACATCCAGCGTCTCCATGATTTGGAGGACCTCTGCCGGTCGTTCCCCGCGGTGCAGGAAGCCTACGCGCTCCAGGCCGGCAGAGAGGTACGGGTCATGGTCCATCCGGATCGGGCGAGCGACGATGTCTCGGCGAAACTGGCGTACGACATCGCCAGGGCGATCGAGGAGGAGCTGAACTACCCCGGTGAGATCAAGGTCAACGTGATTCGCCAGACCCAGTTCACCGAGAGCGCGAAGTAGGTGGTCGAGACGATGCAGACGTTGAAAGTGTCATCCGGCTCGGACCCGGGAGCGACGGCCGGGGCCATCGCCAACGGCATTCGGGAGCGCGGGATGACGGAGATCCAGGTGATCGGTCCCCGCGCGGTCAACCAAGCGGTGAAGGCGATCGCCATCGCGCGCGGGTACCTCGCCGCCGGGGGGATGGATCTCTACTGCGTGCCGAGCTTCACGAGCATCCGGGTGGCGGAGGACGATCAGGAGAGAACGGCGATTCACTTCTGTGTGAGGACCCGACACGGGGTTTGCGGAGCGGGACCGAAGCCACAGGAGGCCCCAACCGAGTCCTGATCTGCGAGACCGGACTGCTTGTTCGTCCCTTGCCGGGGCGGTACCATTCGCCGACGACTCAATTTGCATCCAAGGGAGTGACAGACTGCAATGCCCGGATTCCTGAAGCGTCATCAGAAGAAGGTTATCTGGCTCGTCGTTCTTGCGTTCTTCGTAGGAGGCGTGGGGCTCTTTTCACTCAACCAAACGGGTATTTTCCAGCGTACCCCTACGTCCGATGGCGAATCGGCATACGCGGCTTCGGTGAACGGGGAGAAGATCTCGAACGAATCGTATTCCACGGCCTTCACCAATCTGGTCAACCAATACTACGTCTACTACCAGCAGGCCGGGCAGGATGCCAACGAGATCTTCTCCGGGGCGAGCGGGGCGTTGATGATGCTGCAGTTGCAGGCGGACACGCTCCAGAGCCTCATCCAGCAAGTCCTCTACGATCAGGCGGCGGACGAGCAGCACATTCGGATCGGCCGTCAGGAGGTCGATGCGGCGTACGCGACGGAGTACAACAACCTCTTGC
>Ga0315554_1000613_pt1 | contig 21231 bp, 25 predicted proteins | sample SalMarSW160370MG_FD_202114 | JGI IMG/M metagenome (GOLD analysis project Ga0315554, IMG submission 202114) | Salt marsh sediment microbial communities from the Plum Island Ecosystem LTER, Massachusetts, United States - Salt Marsh Sediment SW1603-70 ... | reverse complement strand
TCTATTCTTTTTGTTTCGTAGTCATAACCCAGCTGCGAAAGTGAGTACATCATAAGGTTTATTGCCCTTTGCGCATCCTCTATGGTGATTTTTCTATCAAGTCTTATCTTTGCAGATGCCTCTGCCAGCCTCAGCAATGCCTCGTACTGCCTTAGTGTTATCGCCACTGTTGGTATCTCCTCGCCAACATAGCGGGACCTCATATCAACATAAAAATCCTTTAATGCTGTAGCTGCCTCTCTTGTCAGTTCTATATCATTTATCTGCTTTGCATAAGCCACATATTTCTTCAGAATGTGTAATGGAATTGCCGGCTCAGTGCTCTCCGGCGTTATCCTGCTGCTTGTGACAAAATCAGCAAGCTTCTCGTCAGTTGCCTTGTCAGGCCTGTCCCTGATTGCAAATTTAAGGTCAAACCTGCTCATTAGTGTTTCCGGTATTTGAATCTGTTCTGAAATCGGCATAAAGGGATCGAATCTTCCAAGCTTAGGGTTCGCGCCTGCAAGAACAGCTGTCTGGGCAGGCAGTGTGGCAACAATCGAGGCCTTGGCAATGCTCACCGTTTCCACGCTTGTGGCCTCGTGCATTGCTATCTGGTCGTCCTTGCTTATCTTGTCGAATTCGTCTATTGCTATAAGCCCCTTGTTGCAGAGTATGAGTGCTCCTGCTTCCAGAACCCACGAGCCAATAAGCTCGTCCTTCCTTACAGTTGCTGTCAGGCCTGCACCAGAAACACCAGAACCAGAAACGTATCTGCCGCGTGGAACAATGCTGGATACCAGCTTCAGTATCATGGTCTTGCCAACACCAGGGTCTCCTGTAAGCAGGATATGGATATTTCCTCTTATCCTTGAGCCGTCAGGCATGTAGTGAGGAATGCCGCCGAAAAGCTGCATAACAAGAGCCTCCTTGATTTCATCAAACCCGTATATGCCAGAAGCAACAGAGGCCTTTAGTTTGTCGTATATCAGGGGGTCAGAAGCAAGCTCCTTTATTTTCTTTTCATCCTCTTCTGTTATGTCCAGCTCCTCGAATTCTATTTCAGCAGGCTCAACATGGTTTGCCTCAATGTAGGTATCAAGCTTTGTACTTATTCGTCCCTTTATCCTCTTTGGCAGCTCTTTCAGCACGCCTACTATCCTCAGCCTGTTGCCAGGGTCTGTTTTCTTCTGCATCCTTGGTGTTGTCAGGTCCTCTTTCAGGTATATTGCTATCTCTCCTGGCTGCTCGCCTGAGGTTATCTCAAACGGCTCCATGCCGTTAAGCCATCTGGCATCAAACATTTTCTTTTCGATAAGTGTAAAATCCCCTCTTCTTCCGCACTCACAGACAAAAGGAGCCTGCAAAAGGTTTGTAAGCTGCGGAACAGTAATCCGTGTGGAGCAGTCAGGGCATTCAAAAACTGCTTCATATACCTGAGGCTTCACCTCGCTGGCGGATTTTATTATTGCGTCAATGCACCATAACCTGCCTATGTGCTTTGCCCTCAGGTTCCTTATCCTTATGTTCCTGCTCTCAGGCAGGTTCTTTATCCGAACCCTTATCTTCTCGCCAAGAACTATGTTGCTTGAGGCAGTTTGTAATGCAGTTATAACAGACTCAGGATCCTCAAGTAGCTGGTCAGCTATGATAGGGTCGAATATATCAAGCCTTGAAAAATCAATAACCAGTACCTTGTCCTCCTTTGCTGCCTTGAGTAATTCGTTATAATACTTCTCCCTGAGAAACTCATCCATCCTGTCTGCTAGTTCCATGGCCACACCCAAAAATACAGAATAATTAGATACAAGAAAACCTTTTTAGTATAACGGCTATATTTCCATTGGAGCTTCATTTAAAAGGTTTGCCCAAGCTACACGCCTAATGAGCGGAGCTTGGCTTCCAGCTTCTTCACAGCTGTTTTTACTGAATCCAGGCTCTTGGCACCTGCGCAGACAACCCTGCCAGAAGAAAAGAGAAGGAATGCAACCTTCGGCTCAAGTATTCTATAAACCAAGCCTGGGAACTGCTCAGGCTCGTACTCGCTGTTTTCCAGCTGGAATGCCAATTGATCCAGGTTAAGGTCCTTCCCGAGGTTCACAGCAACTACTATGTTCTCTATCTTGACCTTGATGTTGTTTTCGTTTATCCTTATCCCTACCTTTTTTATGTTCCTTACTGTTTTTTTCAGGGCAATTTTAGCATCCGAGGTGCTCCTTGCACCGACGCATATAATCTTTCCTGACCTGAATATCAGTGTAGCGACTCTTGGCTCATCCAAGCGATAGACAAGGCCTGGGAACTGCTCCGGCTCATATTCACTGGCCTCCAGAATGCCGAGCAGCTTGTCAAGGGATATGATTTTTTTGATGTCAGTAGAGGCTACAACGTTTTCTATTTTTATTTTCTCAGCCATGTACTCACCAGAATCGAATATTTAAATATAACGCAAAACATTTAAATAAGTGTTTATCAGTCGGTGGTTTTGTTGTTCAGGAAAAACCTAAAGATAGAAACCATGAAGAATGAATTTGTTGACATAACAGAGGATATCAAGAAGATAGTCAAGGAGAGCAAGGCAGATGAAGCTCTGTGCCATGTATTTCTGCCAGCAACAACAGCAGGCCTGATCATGAACGAGAATGAAAAACTGCTGATAGAGGATTTCAGGCGATTTTTTAGCAAGCTTCTGCCAGGCGACAAGCTCTATAACCATTCCAGCAATGCCTTTTCCCATCTAAGGGCAAGCCTTGCGTCAACAGAGAAAACAATACCTGTGTCAGGCAGCAGGCTTCTGCTTGGGACATGGCAGAGCATCATGCTCTGGGAGTTCGATATAGAAAATAGAACCAGAGAGGTCGTGGTTACAATAATCAGTGAAAAAAAGCCTAAAAAGGAGAGTCAGTATGAAGGAGAGTATCAAGGTCTGCCCGAAATGTAATTCTCTGGACATTAGAATGGACCCGTTCTTCTGGGGAGGCAGAATATACCAGTGCAGGAAATGCGGTTTTCGCTCCCCACTGTTCCCGGAAACGCCTGTAAAGGAGCTAGAGAAAAAAGCCAGAAAGGAATCCAAGAGGAAATAATTTATCTGTTTTTCTTAAGGTCATACATGATATCTAAAGCATCGTCTGGGTAGGCATCTATAAACTCAGCTGCAACACGTTCCATGACAGGCCTTTGATTAAAAAATCCTAATCCCAGCCCGTAGTGCTTAATTGCTTCTCCTTCACGCTCAAAAACCTTTGGATATTTCCAGGGGTCTCTCCTAAATTCTTTATACAGTTTCTTGATTTTACCAAAGTCAAGCGTCAATCAAATCACCTAGAAATTCATGCTGCAAAGGTTTATAAAACTAACCCTTTATCTTCTCAGCTATCTTGCCTGTAACAGATATTTCTGATACAGGAGAGTCTATGGTATCTGTTGCCAAAAATCTGGTAACCATTGGCGAGATCTTTTCATAAGCGCCTTTTGCAAGAACAGGGTGGACAGCAGCAGCTATTATCTTCTCTGCTCCGGACTGCCTGCTTATCTCTATCGCCTTTATCATGGTTCCGCCAGAGCTTATGATATCATCCACTATGACGACGTCTCTGTTCTTCGCATTCATCTCACCATGCATTGTGATATTGCCTGTATCCAAATCCCTTTTCTTTTCAAAGGCAAATTCATCTGCATTAAGAATGCCAGCTACTGTGCCTGTTGCCCTGCTGACACCCATGTCAGCTCCTGTTACTATAGGATTTTTTAGTTCAATTTCTTTCAAATACTCGCCTATGGCAATGAAGCCGTCTATATTGTAAGCCGGCATTGCTGTCATAGAGAGCATCTTACTGTCTCTTTCAGCATGGCTTGAGACAGTAAAGAACCTGTCAGCGCCGGCTTTTTCTAACAGTTCAAGAACATGCTTTGCTGAGAACGGCTCGCCTTTTCTGAACACCTTGTCCTGCCTTGAATAAATAAAATAAGGCATTACCACGTCGATTTGCCTGACGTTCATTGCTCTCAGGTTCCTTATTGTAAGGAGTATTTGCACTAAATACTGGTTAGGGTCTGTTGGCAATGCCATTCTCTCTGCCAGCACAACGTGCTCATCTACATCACCTAGTATTCTTGGGCGAAGCTCGCCGTCAGGAAAGACAACTTTCTCAAGGGCGACAAAACCAGAGTCAAGGCTCTTTGCAAGCTTCTCTGCAAAATCATCAGAGCCCAATACTATCATTATCATCCACTATCGTAGTCTATAAGTGAGAATACATCATACTTCTTTAGTTTCTCCCTTCCCTTCAGGTATGACAACTCCATAACAAAGCCAAGGCCAACAACCCTGCCGCCCAGCGATTCAACAAGCCTTACAGCTGCTTCTGCTGTACCGCCCGTTGCAAGAAGATCATCAATAATCATGACGTTTTGGCCGCCAAGAATGCCGTCTTTGTGCATCTCTATGTGGTCCTTGCCGTATTCTAGTTCGTATTCCGCTCGCACAACCTCCCTTGGCAACTTGCCTTTTTTTCTTACAGGAACAAAGCCAACACCAAGCTCGTATGCAATTATACCGCCAAGAATAAAGCCCCTTGATTCTATGCCGACAATCACATCTATCTTCCTGTTGCTGCATCGCTTCTTCATTTCCTCTGTTGCATATTTCAGTGCCTCTCCATTCTTCAACAGTGTGGTTATATCCCTGAAAAGAACGCCCTTCTTTGGAAAGTCAGGTATCTCTGTAACACATTTCCTAAGCTCTTCCATATTCATGATTACACCTTGGCATCCTTCAGCGCAGTTGCACAGATGCAATTCCTCTCTTTAGGCAGTTTTGGTATAATATTGAATATCAGCTTCTTCAGCTTTTCATTGTTTTTCTTGAATACTTTTATAATCTCTTCTATGCTTACTGCCTTGATATCGGAGTTGCCTTTCATGCCTGTATCATAATCTGTTACTATGGCGATGTTTGCGTAGCACATTTCCAGTTCTCTTGCTAGTACGATTTCTGGGTAGGACGTCATATTTATAACATCCCAGTTATTGTTGCGGAAGAAATCACTCTCTGCACCACTTGCAAACCTGGGTCCCTGTATTACAACAAGGGTTCCGCCACTATGTATAGTTAGACCCATTTTCCTGCATTCATCAACTATTATTTTGCTCAAGTCCGGACAATACGGAGTAGCCGGAGAGATGTGTACTGTGCCAGGCCCGTTGTAGAAGCTGTCGTCTCTGTGCGTGAAGCTGATAAACTGGTCAGGAACAAGGAAATCACCTGGTTTTATCTCCTTCTTCAGGGAGCCAACAGCTGTAGGCGATATAATCCTCTCAACACCCAGGTCTTTGAATGCCTGGATATTTGCCTTATACGGGATTTTATGCGGAGGTATTTCGTGCTTCTTGCCATGGCGTGTGATAAAGGCGACATCACTGCCCTCGATCTTTCCTATAGTAATCTTTGAACTTGGTTTTCCGAAAGGAGTCTCTACCTCTTTTTCATCAGCCTTATCTAGTAGCGAATAAAACCCTGACCCACCTATGATGCCTATCATTGTACCAAAATAATTAGCATAACAAGATTTTTATAGTTAAGTGCATTGTTAAGTGCCTTCGTCCCAAGAATTGAGATATCTGCTCTGCTCCTTTGTGAGCGTATCAATCTCTACGCCCATTGCCTCTAACTGGATTTTTGCTATCATATCATCAACCTCTTTAGGCAGTGTATAGACCTTTGGTTCAAGGCCCTTGTTCTTTACAAGGTATTCTACTGCAAGGCATTGATTCATGAAGGACATGCTCATTATCTCTGATGGATGGCCTTCAGCTGCTGCCAGATTTATCAGCCTGCCCTCGCCAAGAACAAATAGTTTTTTACCGTCAAAGGAATACTCATCCATGAAAGGCCTTATCTTTCTTTTTTTGGCAATGCCCTCAAGTCCTTTTATGTCTATCTCTATATTGAAGTGTCCGCTGTTTGCAACTATTGCGCCGTTTTTCATTTTTTTCAGGCTGTCTAATGACAGTACATGCTTGTCTCCGGTAACTGTAACAAATATATCGCCTATATTTGCTGCTTTGGCCATTGGCATGACACGGAATCCGTCTGTAGCTGCCTGCAGTGCCTTGAACGGGTCTACTTCTGTTACAATAACATTTGCCCCCATTCCCTTTGCGCGCGTTGCAACACCCTTGCCGCAGTTCCCGTAGCCAGACACCACGAAATTCTTTCCTGCTATAAGTATGTTCGTAGCGCGGAGTATGCCGTCTATTGTGGACTGACCAGTGCCGATATAGTTATCAAAAAGATGCTTTGTTTTTGAATCGTTGACAGCTATTATGGGGTATTTCAGTGCATTATCCTTCTCCATGGAACGCAGTCTTATAATGCCGGTTGTTGTTTCTTCTGCACCGCCAATTATTTCTTTTAACAGGTCTGTTCTTTTCAGGTGTATCTCTGACACAAGGTCGCAGCCGTCGTCTATTGTTACATGGGGCCTGAAATCAAGGACCCTGTTCAGGTTTTTGTAGTACTCTTCTTTTGTTTCGCCTTTCCAGCCATAGACATGAAACCCCTGTTCTGCCAGTGCAGCTGCCACGTCATCCTGCGTGCTCAGTGGATTACAACCGGTTATTGCAACCTCTGCTCCGCCTGCGTGTAAGGTCCTGACAAGTGCTGCAGTCTCCTTTGTAATGTGAAGTGCCATGCCGACCCTGATGCCTGAAAGAGGCTTTTCATTTTCGAATCTCTCTCTTATCTTCATCAGCCCCTTCATCTGCATCTCAGCTAATTCTATCTGACGCTTGCCCTGGTCTGCAAGCCCTATATCTTTGACTTCGTAATCCATCTTATCACTAAATATGACATTAAAAAGTCATGAGATTCCTGAATTCCTTATAGCGGTTTTCTATATCATTGATTGTTATCCTTTTAAGATTATTGAAGCTGAAATCCTCGACATTGAAAGAGGCAACAGCTGATCCGTACACAACTGCTTTGCGTAGGCTCTCTTCATTAATACCGTTCTTGGATAGATATCCTGTAAATGCACCTGCAAAGCTGTCGCCTGCGCCGGTTGGATCCTTAAGGTTTTCGCACGGATACCCAGGCAGTGAAAATACTCTATCTTTAGTGAATAGAAGAACTCCGTGCTCGCCTTTTTTTATGACTACTGCCTGTAACCCGATCTTCAGTGCCTTTTGTCCTGCTGTTATCAGGTTTGTTGTTTTAAAGAGCTCTCTTGCCTCTGAATCGTTCATTAAGAGTATGTTGCACTTCTTCATAACGTCAAATAACCGGTCTCTTGTTCTTTCTATCCAGTAATTCATTACATCCATTATTGCTATCGGGTTATTCATCTGCTTTAGTACGTGCAACTGCAATTCCGGTCCTATATTCCCGAGAAAGACATATCTGGCATTTTTGTATTCTTCAGGTATATCAGGTAAGAAATCCTTGAAAACATTCTCCTCTGTCTGTATGGTATGTGCCTGGTTCATGTCGTATTCGTAATAGCCGCTCCATCGAAAAGTTCTGCCCTCTACGGTCTTCAGGCCCTTTGTGCAGATATTGTTTGTATGGAATACGTTATGATTATTAAAATCGTTGCCAACCACAGCAACAATACCGGGTTTTGAAAAAAAGCTTGCAGCCAAGGAAGCATACGTAGCAGAGCCGCCCAGAGCTTCTTTGACAGAACCGAATGGTGTTTCTACTGTATCAAATGCAACTGACCCGACAATAACAATATCAACCATGATTAATTAATAAAAGAAAAATTTTTTAAAGGAAAGAATTATAAAAGTTTCTTTCCAAGGTTATTCATGCTTGTCGGCAGCGAAGCATATAGAACTGTCTGGTTTGAGAACGGGATTGTAAAGATGATTGACCAGAACAAGCTTCCCTTTTTCTTCAGGATCCAGGAGTGCAAAAATCATGTAGAAACAGCTGACGCTATCAGTAAAATGACTGTTCGCGGTGCAGGAGCAATAGGCTCTGCAGCTGGTTTTGCAATGGCCCAGGCATTCTTTGACTGCGGCGATAAAGATGCACTGGAAAGGGCAAAGAAGCTAATCACAGAGTCAAGGCCAACTGCACAGAACCTGTTCTATGCTGTTAACCGTGTTTATAATTCCAAGGTCCCGTCAGAAGAGGCTCAGAAAATTGCTGATGAGGATGTAAAGGCATGCGAGAAGATCGGCGAATACGGCAACACACTGATAAAGGACAACATGAAAATAGAGACGCACTGCAATGCCGGCTGGCTTGCGTTTACTGACTGGGGAACTGCTTTATCACCGATATACAAGGCAAAAAGAGCTGGCAAAAAGGTTTTTGTCTATGCTGATGAAACAAGGCCGCGAAGCCAAGGCGCAAGGCTTACTGCCTGGGAATTGAAGAACGAAGGCATCGCGCACGCAATAATTCCTGACAATGCCGGCGCATACTACATGCAGAAAGGCATTGATATGGTAATTGTTGGAGCTGATCGCATAGCAGCAAATGGCGATGCTGCAAATAAAATAGGCACGCTAGAGAAAGCAATAGTTGCACGGCATTTTAACGTACCTTTCTACGTAGCTGCAACTCTATCTACATTTGATATTAATTGCAAATCCGGCAGGGATATCCCAATAGAGGAGCGCAGCGAAGAAGAAGTGCTCTATCAAACAGGCCTTGACGAGGGCGGAAGTTTGAGAAGAGTGCTCGTCTGCTCAAGGTCGCCTGCCAAGAATCCTGCTTTTGATGTCACGCCTGCAGGCCTTATCAGCGGCATAATCACAGAAAAAGGCATAATCAAACCAGACAAGATAGCAAGCTTAGTATCTAAATAAGGGCTATTGACTATTATCAATCTTGGATAAGCCATGTTTTTAATAAATTTCTGTTACTAGATAATCGGTAATATGGACTGGGGAAAGAAGAACCGGCTATCGCAGCTAACACCTGATGGTCATTGCTTATTCATGCCTATAGATCATGGCTACTTCCAGGGACCTACAACAAAGTTAGAGAAGCCTGGAGAAACAGTAAAGCCATTGATTCCATACTGTGATGCCCTTTTTGTAACAAGAGGGGTTCTGCGCAATTGCATAGATCCAGTTAGGACGAAACCAATAATCCTTCGCGTATCAGGCGGCACAAGCATGGCTCTGCCAGATGAGCTGCCTCATGAGGGGATAACAACATCAGTGAAAGAAGCAGTGCGGCTAAATGCAGATGCAGTAGGCATGTCTGTATTTGTCGGCAGCAGCAATGAGCATCAGTCCTTGCTGAACTTAGGAAACCTTGTTAACGAGGCTGAAGAGTATGGCATGCCTGTTATGGCTGTTACTGCTGTTGGAAAAGAGATGAAAAAGATAGATGCTCGTTATATTGCACTGGCATGCAGAATAGCAGCAGAACTTGGTGCCAGCATCGTCAAGACGTACTGGTGCGAGAACTTTGAAAAGGTTGTAGACGGCTGTACAGCACCGATAGTAATGGCAGGCGGGCCGAAGGTGGACACAGAACGAGAGGTCTTTGATTTTGTCTATGACGGCATACAGAAAGGCGCTATTGGCGTGAACCTGGGCAGGAATGTATGGCAGCATGCTTATCCTGTTGCAATGGTCAAAGCGCTCAGAGCAATCATCCACCTGAATGCAACAGCAAGAGAAGCACAGGAGATATTTAATAGGGAGAAAAGTAAGAGTTAGCTAAATACATTAGAAAAATTGTCAGAATCTATTGCCTATACCTCTTAGTAATTTCATGGGATCTTCTTCCACCAGGGTCATTTTCTTCCATAGCTCCTGTTATATAACGAATAGGTAATGAATATCCACTGTTCCTTATTTCGCATGAGAGAATTTCATCCATTGAACCGTGCACAATTTCACGTTTCCAGAAAGGGCGTTTAGAAGAATCCTGAGCATCTTCCATAAGAAGTGGATGCAAGAAAAGTTTTTAAAAATATTGTGTTGGAAAACTCTTGCTTTGTTTTAAATTCTTGCATGCAATAGCTTATCCAATGCGCGTGGCAATGTACTACAATAACAGTGATGTCCGCCTAGAAGAGATGCCAAAGCCGATTATTGATGAGAACGAGTTGCTGGTAAAGGCAATGGCATGCGGTCTCTGCGGTTCTGATGTTCTGGAATGGTATCGTATAAAAAAGGCTCCGCTTGTTCTTGGCCATGAGATGACCGGCATTGTTGAGGAATCCAAGAACGAGAAATACATGGTTGGTGACCGTGTTTTTGTTTCGCATCATGTGCCTTGCGATGCCTGCCACTACTGCATCAATGGCCATCATACTGCATGCGAGACTTTGCATAGAACAAAGTTCTACCCAGGCGGCTTTTCAGAATTCGTGAGAATACCAGAAATAAATACGTATAACGGTATATTGATGCTGCCGCACAGCGTCTCCTACGAAGACGGGACATTCATCGAGCCATTGGGCACTGTTATCCGTGGCCAGAGGCTTGCAAATATAAGGTCGAACGATGACGTGCTGGTTCTTGGTGCTGGTATTGTCGGCATTCTTCACATACAGTTAGCAAAGCTAAAGGGAGCAAGGGTAATTGCAACTGACATAAGTGATTACAGGCTGGACATGGCCGAGAGATTCGGCGCAGATCACGTAATTAATGCCAAAGAACTAGATGAAAAACTTATTGAGGCAGACCGCAAAACTGATAAAGTCATAGTCTGTACAGGTGCTGAATCAGCAGCAAAGCAGGCACTGCTCTCAGTAGATAAAGGCGGGACTGTCCTGTTCTTTGCAGTGCCGATGTCTGATATCTATGTACCTATAAACGATTTTTGGAAAAACGAGATAACAGTCATGACATCCTATGCTGCTGGACCAAGGGACCTGAAAGAGGCGCTGGGCATGATAAGGGAGAAAAAAATAGATGTAAGGGGCATGATAACCCACAGGCTAGGCCTGGCTGAAACAGGCACTGGCTTCAGGCTGGTTGCTGATGCAAAGGATTCGATGAAGGTCATCATCGAGCCGCAGAGATGATTGTATAGCAATAAAAACCTTCTCCTGATATTAGAAGCATGTATCATCGTATCCCTGTATATACTGATAAGAAACTGGATGATTTCTATAAAGGGTCATTAGGAGATTCTGTAGAACTCAGATTAAATCCTGAGCCTGATTACAAGAATATTAAACTGAGGGAATTTGACGAAGAAAGATACCATCCGTTTGCATTTGCACATACAGATGTAAATACTGAGATTGCCATTTTACCAAGGGAAAAGATACCATATAATCTGGTGGGTAATGCTTCCATTAAAGGCTGGGGATTTGTTCTGAGCCATGAAGAAGAGCATATACTAAACCCTAATGAATACAGAGAACCTGTAATAGATCTACTCGGAGGCAGGGTAGAAAGAGAGGACATTCGTTCTCTTAAGATAAGGTTGTATTAATTAAATCTTTCCTTGTAATTGATTTCTATGAGAATCTACATAGAAACATACGGCTGTAGTTCAAGCAGAAACGACAGCGAGATAATGGCAGGCCTGTTGAGCAGCTATCAGCTGGTAGATAACATAGAGAAATCTGATGTAATAATTATCAACACCTGTATTGTCAAGGAGAGGACAGAAAACAAGCTGATAAGCAGGATAAGGTCTGTTCAGGAAAAATATCCTGAAAAGAAGCTCATAATAACTGGCTGCATGCCAGAAGCAGAGCCTGAGCTGCTGAGAAGGATTGCACCGTCTGCAAGTCTTGTAAGCACAAATAAAATAAACGAGATAGGAAACGTTGTTGAAAACACAGAGCGAATAGAAATAATAGGCAAGGAGAAGATAAGCAAAGCCTGCCTTCCCAAGCTAAGAAAGAACCCTGTTGTTAATATAGTAGAAATCTGCTCTGGCTGCTCTCAGAGCTGCTCTTACTGCATAACAAAGCTTGCAAAAGGCTCCTTGTTCTGCTATCCGCCTGAGGAGATTGTAAAAGAGATAGAATCTGCCTATAAAGATGGGTGCAGGGAATTCTGGCTAACAGGCCAGGATGTTGCTGCATATGATTATAACGGAATAACATTACCACATCTTTTGAAAAAAATAATTGAGGTGGATGGAAACTATTTTCTTCGCCTGGGCATGATGAACCCCTCGAGCGTGTTGCCTATACTTGATGAGCTGATAGATATCTATAGAAACGAGCACGTGTTCAAGTTCCTTCACCCGCCTGTTCAGTCCGGCAGTGATGAGGTACTGGAAAGAATGAACAGAGATTATTCAGCTTCTGCTTTCAAAGAAATAATCTCAAAATTCAAAAAAAATATTCCAGATATCACGATATGGACAGACGTAATAGTAGGATTTCCAGGCGAGAGTAATGATGATTTTGCTTCTTCTCTTGAACTCGTAAGAGAAACAAGGCCTGATTTTGTAAATGTATCCAGGTTCGGGCCAAGGCCAAAAACAAAAGCAGCAGCTATGCGGCAGCTACCAGTACAGCTAAGAAAGGACAGGAGCAGGGTTATTTCTAAGCTCGTTGATGAGATAGCTCTGGAGAGGAACAGGAAATGGCTTAACTGGTCAGGCCCTGCACTAGTAGATGAATACAACAAGCAGAAGAAAAACTGGATTGCAAGGAATCATGCATACAAGCCAATCGTGATTTCAGGCAAAACTGGCTTCGGAGAGGCAGTGAACGTGAAAATAACCAGGGCAGAAAGAAGCCTTATAGGAAGCCTGATAAAAAGCTGAAGATATATCCAGCCAGGAACAGGGAAACAACATAGTACACAACAAAACCTATTGCCAATACCTTGAGCTTCATCATTGAGTCAGATTCTAGCAGCAGTTCCCCAAGCCCTATCCATACTACTGCAGAGACAACAATCGTAGCGCCGAGAGCACCAAGTCCCAGCAGCGGCAGCAGAAATGGTACAACAAAGAACGAGGCCAGCGAAAGTATCAGCGTTTTCTTGGCTTCTATATTATGCGCAATAAGACTGTCTGCAATAATAAGTGCTACCCATGCTATCAGTGCATCTATCAGGTAGAGCAATACGCTGCTTATACTCAGGGAAAGCCCGAATATATCCATAATTATATTTGTTTCATGTACTTAAAATCATTTAGTTATTGCCTGGATTTTTTCCTAAGTAGTTTTAGAACACGTTCACCGCTTGTTCTGTTTCTGATCTTTTCCATTACCAATCCCATGAGCATTGATTCTTTCTTGCCGGGATTAGCTTTAACAACACTGTTTATTATTGCCTGCAGCTCTTTTTCATCTAGCTGCTGATATTTGTTAAGCGTGCCTGTTATGCTCTCTCCCTTTGCAAGAGCCTCGATAACTGCAGGTATCGAATCCTTTGAAATTAGATTCTTCTCTACAGAGAAAAAAATTTTCTCCAGGTCCTGTTTACCTACACGCTCAACAGCAAATCCCTTTCTCCTGAGGTCCTTCATTGTTGACAGCAGCGTGCCTGCTATCACGCTTGGTTCAATTCTAAATCTCTGGAATTCCTCGAAGAGCGGGTAGTAACGCGACCTTATCATCTGAGATGCAAGCTCTTTTGACAGCTTCTTCTCCAGGTCTTTCTCCTTATCTAGTAATGTTCTAGGTGCTGCTATGCCTTTGAGATCGGTTTTTATAGCAGGCACGTCCGTCTCAGGATACATTCTCTCTGCCCCAGGCAGCGGTCTTGTGTATTTGCTGCCAATGCCATCGCTAACCCTTGTTTCAGGCGGCACTCCGATTATGCAGTATTGTGCTCTTTCAATAACAGAGCTCATTGCCTTTTCAGGGTTCTCTCCTGCAATTATTAGTATCAAATCCTTATTGCCGGCTTTCATTTCATCCCTGAGCTTCTGGAACTCCCATGACAGAGAATATTTTTCTATATCTTCGTCCGAATGCATTATCCCATAGCCATAAGCCTCTGCATATGAAGAAAGCTCTTTGCCAAAGGTTCTGTCACCGCATTCTTTTTTCAAGAGTCCTGAGAATTTCGGCAGCAATGCTGCAAGTACCTTTCCATGCTGAAGTGCCTTTCTTATGAAGTTGCATTTCGTGCTTTTGAACAGTGCTGTAACATCATGGTATTCATTGATTTTAGCAAAGCCCCTTTTTCTTAACTCATTCTTTATCTCAATAAGACAGAGCTGCCTTGCTACCTCGTTCTCAATCAATTTTTCTATTCTACCAAGCTCCTGAAAGCCCTTTATCTCGATCCTTGTTCCCTCCTTTATAGAGATGTTTATATCCTGTCGTATAGAGCCGATGCCTCGCTGGACCTTGCATGAGCGTAAAATCAAGCCTAGCCTTTCAGCAACATCCCTTGCCTGATCTGGCGAAACAATGTCAGGCGAGGTTGCTATCTCCACCAGCGGAATCCCAAGCCCGCTTAGCTTATAGAAAACCCTGCCATTGCTCTTTTCTTCTATCCTTGCTGCTTCTTCTTCCAGGCATACAGTAGGTATGCCTATCTTGCCCAAGTTCGTTTCTAAACAGCCATTAAGGCCTATTATTGCTGTTCTCTGGAACCCGCAAGTATTAGATCCATCTATCACAGTCTTCCTCATTACATGGATTTCTTCAGGTATAGTGCATTTCAGTAGCTTGCATATCTGCAATGCAATGCCTAATGCCTCTTTGTTTATCGGATGCGGCGGCTCTTCATCACATTCCACTAGGCAAGATTCTCTAGGCGATATCCTGTAAACAAATTCCTTGCTTCTCAGGAACTCAAAAAGAGCAGCAGGATCAACCTCACCAAGCTCCCCAGGTACTGACCTCAGCCTGCGGTTGATAGAGGCATTGCTTTGTTCTTCCTGAGTAGAAGAGCATTCACAGAACAGTTTCTTTGTATCCAGCCTCTGGTGGATTTCAATACCGCATTTCAGTAATTTCTTGTAATCCATTATATCCATAATAATATTGAATATGACAACTTAAAAGAATTAGCTGGTTCATGGAGTCTAATTTAACCTGGTTGCGAATTCGTCTTCCATCTCAGAAGCAAGTTTCCAGTCAATGTCCCTGGATACCTCAGCAAGCAGTGTCTTGAAGAACAAGCCCTTCTTGTAACTGCCGTTGCAGTTCTTCAGTAGCTTTCTTGTTGACCCTATTCCATACCTGAAATCTTCTGAACTGATATTAAATGCAAAGTTTCTTAGAAACCTTAGAACCATTTTCTCTCCTTTGGTAAGAGGCTGCATATAACTATATACACAGATATAAATTTAACGATTTTTGGTTGAATATCTAACCAAAAATACGTTATTTTTAAATAGTTTTGGAATAATATTCCGTTATGCTGGATGAAAAAGATTCAAAGATTCTAGACATGCTGAAAGAAAATGCAAAGCTGACAACAAAACAGATATCAAAGAAGACCGGAATACCAGCAACAACAGTGCATAACAGAATCAAAAGAATGGAGAAATCAGGCATAATAAGGAAGTATACAGTCAGGTTAAACGATAAAAAACTAGGGAAGACCATATCTGCCTACATTCTGCTTACTGTTGATTACAAGGTGCTGAAGCAGTTGAAAACAACCCAGCATGATGTTGCAAAGAAGCTCAGGTTGCGGGAACCTGTGCAAAGGGTTGACGTGATAACAGGCACCTACGATATGATACTCAGGGTAACAGTTGCTGATATCGAACAGTTGAACGAATTTATCATCAAATACCTGAGAAACATGGACGGCGTCGCTAAAACAGAGACACTGGTCATACTTTCAAAGTTCTGATAAAAAAGACTTTATATTAAGGTCCCCAATATAGTTATATGAATTTCCTTGCAGAAGGGGAGAAGATATATACCAGCTTCGGGACCAGCAGGAAATACCCTGCAGTGCTCAAATTCTTCCTTGGGGGTTTTCTTTTCTTCGCTGTTTCAGCTGTCTTGTTCTTTAATGTATTTGATATTCTTAGTATCATCCCTGGGCTTCCAGGCAGCCAGTTCATTGCGTACATAGCTTTCTTTCCTGGTGTTTTTCTCTGCCTGATTGGGGAGACAAGGAGAAAGAGAATAGGAAAGTATTACGTAACCAACTACCGCGTAGTTCTTATGAGAGGTTTTCTTGCAACAAAGATGGAGTCGCTGTCTTATTCCATGATAGTAAATGTCAAGATATCGCAGTCCTTCATAGAAAAGCTGTGTGGCCTGGGTGATCTTGAAATATCAACAGCAAGAGGCACCCAGGAGATGTACATGACAGGCATATCAAACCCGAAAAAAGTAGAGAATTTCATCTACAGGATGCTGGAGAGCCACACAGGTGCTGAGCGTGCGCCTCAAAAACCGCAGTACAAAAGACCGCAACAAAGGCAGCAGTATCGAAGACCACAATACCGAAGAAGATGATTGTGGCTTGTACACAACATGTTGATTTTTATAGATTTACTGTAATAGACTTAGTATGGTTACTACTTCATATTTCAGGGTCATTGAAAAAGAGGAAACCATATTCTTAACAGAAATTAATGGCCAGATAGTCAGGGGAGGGAAGGAAGTTCTCGAGAAAGCCAGAGATGCTGGCTTTGGAAAGGTCTATGAAATACATTATCTTAAACCACCTGGAGCAGGAGCAGAGTTAATACTAACTGAGCATTCGCAAACTGTTAGTTCTGAATACCCATGGAGTATTGATATGATGAGGCTGCCATCTTATGTAACAGACGGTATTGCAGAACTGATTTCTAAGCATAAGAGAAGTGGTTAGAACAAGAAAGCCCTGGTGTCTATTCTATCTAATAGCTCGCCGACAAGGTTTTCAGAAAATAATTCCTTTGCTTTTTTGCCGTGGCCAAGAGCCCAGATAAGCTTTACAAAGGCTGTTTCTGTTGTCATGTAAGCAGGTATCACCCCTGCTTTTTGCAGGTCCCTTCCAGAAGAATACACATTCATATTGATTCTGCCGTAAGGGCACTGGGATGTCATAACAATCAGCATGCCTTTCTTTACGAACTTCTCTATTGTCCTTAGCAGCTCAGGATGCTTTTTTGTTATCTCATCCAGTTCTGTTACAGATGCATGGCCAAGTCCTGTTCCCTCTATAACAATTCCACGATAATTCCTGTACAGTTCCAGCTCCTTGTATGAGAACCCTGGATATGTCCTTACTATTGCTACTTTCTTGTCGAATTTTGTGTCTAACCTCAACTTCTGGCTGCTTTTTTTCGTGTAATCCTGCATGAATTCTATTTTTCCTGTTCTGTAATCGACCTTTGCAATGGGTATGTCGTTTATCGGCCTGAAGGTGTCCCTTCTTGATGTGTGCATCTTTCTTGTCTTGCAGGACGGCAATATATAACAGAACTCATCGCTCATTGAGCCGTGCATACATATGGCAACACCGGCAAAATCACTTTTTACGATGAAATCTGCAGCGCAGATAAGGTTCATTGCAGCATCGCTTGATCCCCGGTCAGAGCTTCGCTGCGAGCCGACAAGCAGTACAGGCAGCTGCAGGCCCTGAAGCATAAAAGACAGGGCAGCGGATGTATAATGCATGGTGTCTGTTCCATGGGTTAGTATGATCCCGTCACAGCCATGGTCTATCTCTTTTTTTATCTCCTCAGCTATTTTTACCCAGTGTTCAGGCTCCAGCTCCTCTGAAAGCATCTGGAATAGAAGGTGGCTTCGTATATTGGCTATCCTGTTGAGCTCAGGGAACATCTCTACCAAATCCTCTGGCGTGAAAGAGGCAAAGGTCCCGCCTGTGCGGTAATCAACGCGGGAAGCAACGGTGCCTCCGATGTGAAGTATCGCTATCGTCTTTTTTGATGGATCATGCTTTACAGTAGAAGTTTTTTTTGCCCTTGATAATGATCTTTTCTCTTTCAGCTTCTTTATCTTTGCTTTTTTGAGTTTGATGCCGATGTTGTAGCCGTTGTCCAGTTTAATTACAAGGCAGTTAGGATCGCCGGAGCTCTTTGGCATGAGAATGCCCTCGTATTTCTCCTTGTTTTTTTCTATGGCGATTTTCTGACCAATTCCTATCCTATTTTTCCTGAGAAGCTGCTGTATATTCTTCGAGTAGTTCTCGTACATATTAAATAACTTGTTCCCGGAAGATATAAATTTAAACTTTTCCTGGATAGAAATGCCTATGCCAGATGTTAGTGATCTGAGAATTGGATTTAAGTATGCGAAGACATGAGTAGATGGCATAAGCGGTCTGCCAGCTGGTATAATCACTAATAGTTTAATAAATGAAGTTGCTGTTTCTGACCTGCCAGAAAAAGCAAGAAACTATTTCAATTCTCTCAAAGGCGATAACATCGGATTGGAATTTGGGAAATATCTTATCGAACATTCAGAATACGTCATAGAAACAAGAAATAACATGGAATGTATGTAAGTCTTTAGAGTAAACTGCTATATAAGAAAAAATGACGTTCTGGATTATAAAGAGTGTCTCCAATGACTTTAATCCCAATGCCGTATTCATCAATATTGGATTCCATAGGGCTTGATTCTTTTATAAATTCAATATTCTGGTATAGCCTGTCGCGCTCCTGCTCTATAGGATTTTTTCCTACAGCACTTTCCAGTTTTCTCAGCATTTTCTCTGTTTTTATTTCAATCTCAATCGGCTCAACTAAGAACACGGTGTCCACATCAGAACCGAATCTTCCTTCTATAGTATACCTAACTGGTTCTTCCATGGAAAATGCATAGTTTGTAGGTTTATAGAAGCCCTCAATTTCCGTTGCTGTGTTACCAAGATAACGTTGTATTTCTAAAGGTTCTTTCAGAACATCTTTTGTATTCTCTTCCCAAAAACCGGATGTAACAGCGTCAACAGGCAGTGTATATCTAACTATTTTGGGTCCTGTATGCTTATAACCTGTTAAAAAAACTCCCTTGTCTTCACTGTTCATTATTTTTTCAATGCGATCTATCATAAACTCAAATCTGTCTTCTTGGAACTTCTGTGTATCACCAGACTCTTCTTTTGAGAATAGCTCAATACCGTAGAGTTTTATTCCATTCTCCTGAATATAGCTTAAAAAGTCTTGCAGGCTTTTGTCCCTTGACCACATGTTACCGGAGTTATAGTGATTAAACATCTGTTCTGGTGTTGTTAAACCGTTGTTAAAGGATTCTACAACAGGGTCTCCATATTCCAGGAATTCCAGACCAACTGCCCTGGTTCCTGATTCCTTTACTATATCAGTCATGCCATTGAAGTCGCCGCCCCTGTATCCGTGGCTCTCTCCCACAGCTATTATTGGTTCAGTATAGTGAATTTTGCCATGCTTTATCATCTCAAGGTTTTCATTCCAGGCATTCAAGTACTCTCTTGCTATAAGCTCTTCTGGACTATCTTGAAAGAGGCTGCAGCCATACAACCGGGATAGAAAAAGCGTTAACACAAAAGCTGATGCTCCTTTAATAAATTCCCTTCTGCTCATAGGTTTATTCATATTAACACGCCTAATAGTAGCCAATAATCTTAAATTTCTTTAAACCAGCTTTCTCCAGACAATAATAACAATTACGATGCCTGCAATGATAATGACAATAGCCAATGTTGTATAATCTTCAGGCGGCTTTTCTCCGCTCCAGTCGTACATGAAGGCGTCTACAAAATACTGTGCAGCCTCTCCGCTGACAATAATTCCTACCTCTCTATTGTTCCGCGGCGAGTTCTCGTTCCAGTTTATGGATGAGATGAAGGCGGTATTGTCCACAATCATGCCTTTAACATGCAACTTCTCTACGCCTATCATGGAAAGGTCAGCAAGCCTTGATTCTAAGTTCAGGTTCTCGCTTTCTGCTATTTCATTTACATATTGATTGGTGTAGAAATTGCTTGCTATATCGTTTTTATCCAAATTGTACCAGTAGCTGTCCAGCAGGATTTTGACATCAATGCCCTGGCGTGCCTTTTCTATAAGGGCCTCGAGAAAAAGATTAGGGCTCTTGGTCTGCCTGTCCCAGTACCTGTATATGTAGAACTGCTCCACGTAGATGCTTTTCTCGGCTGAGTTAATGATGTCCAAAACAGCATCAACAGCATCAGGCGCAATTAAAGTTTCTACTAGCTGGTTGGAATAATACCTGGTGCCGAAGATCGGTTTGTAATCCCCTTCTTCTTCATAATCGATTTCATAGCTTTCTAAAGAGCAGACAAATGCCTCAGAATCAGCAAGGTCTTCATAAAATACATCTAAAAATGCCTCTGTTGTTTCCTCATCTTCTACTATAATGCCCCAGCCGCGGTTGCCTTGCTGGTTACTGGAAAAGCCGGTATTGCCTAAGTTTTCAGTGCTTACTAAGACCGAGCTTCCTTTGATGATATACTTTGCATGCATGTACCTGTATGGACCGTTATAAAGCATTACCGCTGCTCCATGCTCAGCAAGCCTACAAAGCACCTCTTCGCCAACAAAACCGCCTACAGGGCTTTTTTCCACGATTATCGTTATATTCGCGTTTGTATCTAGCAGCTTGTTCATCACGTCAGTCGAGTCAAAGGTGTAAGTTGCTATTTTGAGTTCGCTGGCTCCTTCCAGAAAGTTACTTAATGCAGAAAAGCTGCTGTCAGGGCTTGTGAAAACAGCGACATCAGCTGCAGAGGCTGTTGATATCAAGACAAGAAGCATCAGGCCGTAGCTAAGCCGCATGAATAATAGTTTCAAGGCATTTTTTTAAAGGCTGTTTATATTTCTGGCTTATGGATGATTCTGCCTGCTTAAATACATTATGATCGTATCAAACCGCATTGCCTAGGCCCATAGAATATTTTTCCATTTATTAGCCTATAACAGGGTTATTTATATAATCTATTTGTAAAATTTCCCACAAATATGCCCATCAAAGGCTTATATTTCCATTAGCGTATAATTGTAATATCAGCGTAAATAGTGGTGAGATTATGAAAATAGATACAAGAGAAGAGAGAATAGAGAAAGATAGAATCCGTTTTATCAAGAAGATGAAAGAGGAAAAGTATAATGAGGCGTTATACTCATTCTTTAACGGCGACACCGTCGGCGGTTAATTGAGCATTCTGCATGATAAGTTTTAGCCAAAGCTTTGCATGCCTATTTCTGAGTATATCCCGCACTACAGAAATCTTTAAATACCACTGAGAAGTAGTGATAAACACATTATAGTAATGTTACTGTTAAGTGGTAAAAGGTGTGGTTATGAATAAAGCTAAGGTTTATAGAGAACTTGCAAAACCTGAAAGGGGCAACGTAGAAACTGCTTATAGGGTAGTTGATGCAATAGGCAGAGGAGGGGGTATTTTAACAGGAGCCTCTGATATAGG
>Ga0315554_1000609_pt1 | contig 21292 bp, 24 predicted proteins | sample SalMarSW160370MG_FD_202114 | JGI IMG/M metagenome (GOLD analysis project Ga0315554, IMG submission 202114) | Salt marsh sediment microbial communities from the Plum Island Ecosystem LTER, Massachusetts, United States - Salt Marsh Sediment SW1603-70 ... | reverse complement strand
ATGCGGACCGCCGCCGTCGTACGTCTCGTCGAGCTCGATCGACCGCTCGAACGCCGCCTGCACGTCCCGCACGCCGCCGAAGAACGCGGTGAACCGATGGTAGTCGAGCCACTGGCCGAGGTTGTTACCGTACCAGAAGATGGCGGCGACGTCGCTCGCCGCGCGGAGGGCGGCGCGGAAGCCGTCCTGTTCGCGCGCGGTCACGAACGCCGGGTCGAGGGTCAGGCTAGCGAGCGCGGCGTCCTTACCGGCCTCGAACGCCGCTTCTCTCGCCCCGGACTCGTCGAGGTAGCCCGTGGCAAGCTCGAAGTAGGCCTGGGAGAGGAGATCGAGGATGCGGATGCGAGACTCGGCGTCTCCCTCGCCGAGAGCGTTGAGAGCCTCCTCCCACAGGTCGATCGCACGGCGCAGCGACGCTTCGTACGCGGCGAAGTCGAACGGCGCGCTCCACCGGTCGTACGCGGTCTCCGCCTCGGCGAGGAGCGCTACGACGTCCGAGTTCTGGGCGAGGCACGCGGTCCAGCCGATGCCGGCAAGCGCGCAGGCAAGGACGAGGCGCCTCATGGGCGCCGGGACGATCGCGATCCTGTTCGACGTGGGCACGTTCCCAAGGATAGCCGATGCCCGGCGCAGGGCGGAAGAGCGAGGCCGAGTTCCAAGGTGGTATGATCGCTTCGGAGGTGGGGCATGGAGATCGCGAAGCTGATCGAGGGTCGGTTGGGAGAGCAGATCGAGCTGCACAAGAGGCACGTCAATCCCGCCCTGGCGCGGGTCCTGCAGATCATCGACTACGACGTGACCTACACGCGCGGGGAGGGCGCGTATCTCTACGACGCGGACGGAAACCGCTACCTCGACTTCCTCGCCGGCTACGGCGTCTATCAGCTCGGGCGGAGCCACCCGGTGCTGAAGAAGGCGCTCCATGACCTCCTGGACCTCGATCGTCCGAACCTGATCCAGATGGACTGCCCGCTCCTCGCCGGCCTCCTCGCCGAGCAGCTGAAGGAGCACGCCGGGCGCGCGTACCCCGGTCTCGACGCCGTCTTCTTCACCAACTCGGGGGCCGAGGCGGTCGAGGCGAGCCTGAAGTTCGCCCGCGCGGCGACGAAGCGCGACCGCTTCGTCTACCTCGATCACGCGTTTCACGGTCTCACCCTCGGCGCGCTCTCGGTGAACGGGAGCGAGCACTTCCGCGCCGGGTTCGGGACCCTCCTCCCCGCAACGTCCGTCCCGATGAACGACCTTAACGCGCTCGAGCGTGAGCTCGAGCGCGCGGACGTCTGCGCGTTCATCGCCGAGCCGATCCAGGGGAAGGGCGTCTACATGCCGAGCGACGCTTTCCTCCCCGAGGCGCAACGCCTCTGCCGGAAGCACGGGACCGTGTTCATCGTCGACGAGGTCCAGGCCGGACTCGGGCGGACCGGCCGGTTCTTCGGCGGCGAGCACTGGGGACTCGAACCGGACATCGTCCCGATCTCCAAGGCGCTCAGCGGTGGCTACGTCCCGGTCGGAGCGGTGTTGGTCCGCCGCGACCTGCACAGGAAGACGTTCTCCGGGCTCGAACGGTGCGTCGTCCACTTGAGCACGTTCGGGATGAACGAGCTCGCGATGGGTGCAGGGCTCGCGACCCTTGAGGTCCTCGAGACCGAGAACTTGATCGAGAACGCCGCCCGACAAGGCGACCGGCTGCTCGCCGGGCTGTTGGAGATGAAGGACCGCTACGAGATGCTCCACGACGTCCGGGGGAAGGGCCTGATGATCGGGATCGAGTTCGGTCCTCCGGGATCGCTCAAACTGAAGGCGGCCTGGAAGGCGCTCGAGGCGATGCAGGCCGGGCTGTTCGCGCAGCTCGTCGTGATGGGCCTGATGCGCGACCACCGGCTTCTCAGCCAAGTCAGCGGGCATCGGGTCAACATCGTCAAGTTCCTGCCGCCGTTGATTCTGACCGACGAGCAGGTCGACGACGCGCTGACCGCGATCGACGCGACACTGGCGAAGGCGCACCGCCTCCGCGGCGGCCTGTGGGACATGGGCCAGCACTTGGTGAAGGCGGCGTTGAAACGGTAGTCGGCCTACTGCTCAGCATCCATCGATGAGCAGTAGCCAGAAGGCTGCACCGCCTCCGCGGCAGCCTGTGGGACATGGGCCAGCATCTCGTCAAGGCGGTGATGAAGAGGTAGCGGGCGCGCAAGATTGCCGCGCCGGTCTCTTGATAGGGCTGTTCCGTATCCGTAGGATCGGATGCAGGAATCTCAATGGGAGTATGAGTGCACCGATGAGACCGAACAGCCAATGCAGACTTGCCGGAGACGGCATAGGCAGCGGTCAACGCTAGTATGCACACTAGCAGACCAATCATAGTTCGGCAGGAGAGAAATGGGAAACGCTTCTGACGCATGGCAATGGCTTGATCCGGCGCACTGCAAGCGCACGGTCACGCGGACTGGCATGTTCCTGTTGGCCTACGAGATGCTGAAATCTGCCATCGTCGACAACGTCAAGGACTTCTACCTGTGTGGCTTCACGGAGGGGGCGCTACAGTATTCTCCCGACTATGAGAAGCGGGTGCTCAGCAAATCAAAGCACGTGTTCGAGGCATCCCTTCTGTGGTTGGCCGAAGGCGGTGCGATTACCGTGGAAGACGTCACGAGCATTCAGGAGCTTCGCGAGTACAGGAACACCATCGCCCACGAGATCCCCAAAGTGTTGTTCGAGGCCGGTGGTGTTGACGATGCGATGATCCGAAGGGCCATTGAACACGTTCGCAAGATCGACAGGTTCTGGGGAGGCATCGAGGCAGATACGGACCCGCAGTTCGACGGTGTCGAGGTGGACTACGATGGAATCACTTCGATTCGCACGATGGCACTTGACTACATAGCACAAGTGGTTTCCGACTCCGAAGAGGAAGCCGAACAAGGCGATCAAGCGGAACAGCAATAGCCGGCCGCTTCGCGTCCGCCTCTTTCTGTTCGCTTATCGCTGTCGTTGAGTCGCGCTGACGTAAGAAGCGAGGATGCTGAGTGTACAAGAAGAAGCTGAGCGATAGGGAGGCGAAGGACATTCTTCGGGAATGGCCGGCTCGTGCCACAGTGCTGTGGTCTACGCCCCGCGGCAAGGGCAGGTGGATTCGAGCTCAGCCCAAGGATGCCGGGAGCAGCGTCACAGCACCGAGAATCGGCTACCCCGGCGCCAAGCTCTTTCATACACAGCCTGATGGCATGTGGGTCTATCTTGCGGATGCAGAGTTCGCTGATGTCGTGTGTGTGGAATCATGCTGCAATTCGACCAACCTGAATGATAAGCGATCAAGATACGGGGCGAGGGTCGGTTCGATGGTTCTGCACGTGCCTCGCCCTTGGCTAAGGCAGAAGATGCGGGTTCAGCGCGGCGCAATGATGCCACGATGGGAGGCAGCCGAGAGCATCTCAACAGAACCCAAGCGCCAAGGCGTCTTGGTTCTGCCAGTCCGTTTCTGCCAGGTGCTGTTCGCCCTGCCCAACGACGAGTACGCGAAGTGGACTGCGAACAACGTTCCGGCTGGCCACGAGTACTTCTGTCGCCACTCATCGCTGAATAGCTGGAAGAGCCAGAAGATGCAGGACTTCCTCAATCGGATGTCCTTCGCATCTCACTTCTACACGGAACCGGGAAGATGATAAGACGAGGTGCCGGCGCGACCTAACTAGTCGTAGACCCCACACTTGACCCCGTATTGCTGCGTGCAATCGATTCCACGCTGGAGAAGGCGCACCGCCTCCGCGGCGGCCTGTGGGAGATGGGGCAGCATCTGGTGAAGGCCGCGCTGAAACGGTAGCGAGCGGTGCGGCATGAGCGTGCCAGGACGCTGGTCTTGATCAAGGCGTTGCGCAGCAATAGGATGGGCTGCGCGTATCCTGAAGGCAATAGGTTGAACAGAGGAGATCGAAGGATCGATGGAGACCGGCAAGACACGGCGGGAGGGGCCACCAGTGCTAGTGTGCATCGGCGCACACTAATCGTGCTTAGGCACACATAGAACACATGGGAAGAACGATCCGTATCGACGACCGAACGTATGAGCGCCATCCAGATGTCGATCGGTTTCAGATACCGGTCGACGATCTTGGAACGCTTCGGATGGCAGATATTCCGGCACACTCTCATCTGGAGGTCCTGGGCTTACCAATGCCGACATCCGGAGTGGGGTGTGAAATGTGGATCGTCAATGGCGGAGACGACGATAGTGACGAGTACCTTTCGGTGTACGGCGGTGCTTCGATCCCTGTTACGGAGGAGACTGCGAAGTACGCCGTAGCCCGCCTGAAGAGGGCTTTCCCTGACATGTTCGCATACGGCAACCGCAGAAATCCCCAGTTCAGCGTGGAGGACTTGCCTGGGCGTGGGCTCATCGCGCATGTGTTTCTAAGCCTGGGCTTTCACGGCAAGAGCGAAACGACTGTTCGTGAGGCAATCACTCCATTCGTCTTGGGTTTTCGTCGCCTGTCAAGGCCGGATGTTCGCGCGTTCATATGCCACGCGTCGGAGGACAAGCCAGTCGTCCATTGTCTCGCCAGCTTTGTTGAACAACAAGGTATTGACGTTTGGCTCGACGAGCGGGAGATTGGAGTTGGTCAAAGCATCGTTCAGAGAATCAGCGATGGGCTTGAAGCTGTATCTCACCTGATTGTCGTTCTTTCTGAACACTCGGCGGCGAAGCCGTGGGTGACGAAGGAGCTGTCGACGGCGCTGATGCGCCAGCTTGGTCAGCGGGCAGTTACGGTGCTCCCACTTCGGCTCGACAATACACCATTGCCGACGCTGCTCCTCGATACAAAGTGCGCGGATTGTCGGTCGAGTCTCGAATCTGGGTTCAAGGAGCTGGTCGACGCGATGCTCCGCTGTTAGCGGTGCCTAACAACGGCTTGCTACGGACGGCGCACCGCGCCGCCGCTGAAGCCGAGCGTTGACGCCCCCACTGAGCGAAGGGATGAAGCATGAGCGTAATACCGCAGGGTAAGCCGGTCCAAGCAATGTACCGTGAGTACCGCGAGCATGGGTCATGAGCATGGGTCACGAGCATGGGTTACGAGCATGGGTTACGAGCATGGGTCATGGGTTATGTGGGTCATGGGTCATGGGGTCAGAGCTTTATTTTTGAATTCGCGGGGCGCGCGAACCGCCTGCACAGCTAGACTCAGTGTCACAAGGAACCAACCATCCCTGCCATCCTCAAGATGCTCGGAGAGGCCCGGTGTGCTATCCTGTAGCGCCCGACGAACGGCTTCGCGTGGACAACAGGAGGGCAGGCATGACCAAGCAACTGACTACGATCATCGAGCGGGAAGGGGACGGCTACGTCGCCCTGTGTCCGGAGGTGGACGTCGCCAGTCAGGGCGCAACCGTTGACGAGGCGCGGGCGAACCTCCAGGAGGCGCTGGAGCTGTTCTTCGAGGCGGCATCCGAAACCGAGATCCGAGAGCGGCTGCACGGCGAGGTCTACGTGACACAGGTCGAGGTCGCACTCGGATAAGCTCAGGGCATGAAGACCACGGTTTCGATTCCCGATGATCTGTTCGAGGACGCGGAGCGGCTTGCGCGCCGCCTACAGACCTCGCGGAGTCGGCTCTACGCCCGGGCGGTCACCGAGTTCGTCGCTCGCCATGACGACGATCACGTCACGTCTACGATGAATCAGGTCGTCGAAGAGATCGGGGAACCGACCGACGCGTTTGCCCGCGAGGCCGCACGTCGCTCCCTGCAGCGGGTCGAATGGTGATTCCACAGGACAGCGAGTTATAGAGCGTCTCATACAGGCGGGTGCCCTGCGGAGCTATCGGGTGACGCACCCGTTTTCGCGGAACCACTCGACTGCTTTTGCCAGCGCGTCGCGCGCCGGGGTCTGCGGGAAGCCGAGCTCGCGGACGGCCTTGCCCGGATCGAAGTACATGGAATGGCTCGACATACGGATCGTCTCCGGCGTCATCCGTGGGGTGATCCTCGGGAAGAGCCGGCAGAACGCGGCGTTCAGGTACGAGAGCGCGAGAATCGGCCGGTACGGGACGCGAACGCGCGGCGCCGGGAGACCGGTGATGTCGGCGAGAAGCTCAAGCATCCCTTTCATCGTCACGTTCTCCCCGCCGAGGATGTACCGCTCGCCGATCCGCCCCTTCTCGGCGGCGAGCCAGTGGCCGAGGGCGACGTCCTCGACGTCGACGACGTTCATCCCGGTCTCGACGTACGCCGGCATCTTCCGGTTGAGGAAGTCGAGGATCGTCCGCCCGGTCGGCGTCGGCTTGATGTCGCGAGGGCCGACCGGAAAGCTCGGGTTGACGATGACGATCGGGAGTTCCTTCGCGTACTTGAGCGCGACCTGCTCGGCGAGGTACTTCGACTTCTTGTAGTCTCCGACGACCCGGTCGAGGCTCGTCTCCGTCGTCTCGTCGGCCGGGAGACCGTCGTCGCGCAGGCCGAGCGCCGCCACCGAGCTGGTGTAGACGACGCGCTCGACGCCGGCCGCCTTCGCGGCGTCGAAAACAGAGCGCGTCCCCTCGACGTTCACGTCGTAGATCAACCGCCGCGGCCGGACCCAGAACGAGTACAGCGCGCCGACGTGGAAGACGAACTCGCAGCCGGCCATCCCACGGCGGAGCGACGCCGGGTCCCGCAGGTCGCCTTCGACGATCTCGACGTCGAGTCCGTTCAGGTTCGTCCGGAGCGAGCCCGGCCGGCAGAGGGCGCGGACACCGACGTCCCGTTCGAGCAGAGTGCGGACGACAGACGATCCGATGAACCCCGTTCCTCCGGTGACGAATGCCTTCATGATCCTCCGTACTCCCATTGGTAGCTTTCCTGTTCCCCCTCGCCGACGATCTCGATCGTCCGAGACGTCGGATCGAGCGTGACGTACGCCCAGGTCGGCGGCTTGCCGCCGATCCGGCCGATCAGCGCGGTGAACGTGACGTAGTGGATCCCGTCGAGATAGGAATAACCTCCCCAGTGGTCGTGCCCTTGGAACACGGCGACGACGTCGCCGTCCTCGACGAGGATCGCCCGGACCGCCTCGTGGTTGAGCACCTCGGGTCCGCCGTGCCGCGCTTCGTACTCCAGATCCAATCGTTGATGGAGGCAGACGATCGTCGGGAGGTCGGTCGACGCGAGGTCGGCGCGGAGCCAATCCAGCATCGCCTCGGGGGCGTACCCCTGCATGTACCAGAACTCGTCGCCCCGGTCCGTTCCGTCCGGACGGAACTGCGCGTCGAGGAGGACGAAGTGGTAGCCGCCGGCGTCGAAGCTGTCGGTCGTGCGCTCCGCCCCGACCACTTCGAGGAACTCCGCCTTCGTCAGGTCACCGAGGTCGTGGTTGCCGAGGACGTAGTGCCGGGGCCCGTCGAACTGCGCGTACACGGCGTCGACGCCCGCGAGGATCCCCGGGATCCGTTCGGGGTCGCCGAGCTCGGCGCCGATCACGAACCGGCCGTTCACGAAGTCGCCGAGCTCGATCATCAGGTCGGCCGGCCAGGCGTTCATCGCGTCGACGCAGGCGCGAAGCCGATCGGCCCAGTCGACCATCAGGAAACCGTCGAGAGGGGAGTTCTCGTCGTGGGCGTGCAGGTCGGCGAAGATCCCGACGCGAAGCGGCTTCGGCTCTTCGTCCTGGCCGAGGGTCGGAACCGTGCACGCGATCAGAGCGACGATCAGAAGACAGCACCATCGGTTCCATACAGCAGGCATCCGACCTCCCCGCCCGGTCCTCGAAGGCTACCGGGAAGGATTCCGCCTGGCAAGGTCGGCCAGCCGGCCGGCCGGCTCGCGGGGAGGGCTTCGCTAGGGTGGGGAGGGCGCACTCAGGATCTCGACGCCGTCGGGGAAGAAATCCGAGCGGTAGACCAGCAGCGACCCGTCCCCGTCTCCGGCCCGGAACGCGAGGAACTCGTCGCCGCGGGCGAACAGCTCGCTCTCCCCGAGGTCGCTCGACACGAGGTAGCGGTCGGCTTCGAGGAGGATCTCCCCCGCGCGGAGCGTCGCGATGCCCGCCCGTTCGATCGTCATGACGGGCAGGTCGTCCGCGGCGGAGTCGTCGGATCCCTGGTTCGGCGGGCCGCCGAAGACGAGGACCTCGAACGACGCCGATCCGTCCTCGCGTCGGAGCGCGAACAGGCGAGGCAGGAGGACGTAGGTGCTGAACGTCCCGAGCGTGAACGTCCTCTCCGGCTCGATGGTGAGACGCTCCTCCACGTCCGATCGCTCGACGGTCACCCGGTCGTTCTCGACCGTCGCGCGGACGCTCCGATCGAAGCCGAGCGGCGCGTGGAACTCCGCCGTGTACGTCACCGGACGCAGGTCGCCGTCCCCCTCGAACGTCTGCTCGAAGGTCACGTGGACCGTGGCGACGACGACCTTGAACCAGAACCGGCCCGACGAATACAGCGTCGCCCGATCCTCGGCGATCGTCAGCTCGTACGCCTCTTCTCCGAACGGCTTCCCGTTTCCGACCAGCGCCAGCCTACCGGTGGAGACGTACGGGACCGCCGGCGACTCGGCATCGGTGTCGTCCGGCTCGACGGTCGCGCTCGCCCCCGGCTCGACCCAACTGGAAGGGATCTCCTTCGGCGCGACGTCGATCGGAAGATCGGTCATGGACGGAGACGACAGGACGAACGCCGCGATCAGGCCACCGATCGCGACGACGAGCCCCCCGAGGATCGAGACGACGATCTTCCGTCTGCGGGACATCCGTTCGGCCTCCCTTATGGCACCGAGACGATACTCCTCGGCTACGGGCTTGTTGTGAAGCGGCTGTGCGAAGAGGATGGGTGCTTCGGGGATGGCTCGGACGGTCCGGTTGGGCTATCGTAGGTCGAGGCGAAGGGGGAGTCCATGACCGAGGAGCCGCGGCGGATCGATCTCGACAGCTTCCCGCGACGGAAGCATTACGAGCTGTTCAGCGCCTACGCGTATCCGTACTTCAATCTGTGCGTCGACGTCGACGTGGCGCCGCTCGTCCGCGCCGCCAGGGCGAGGGGGTCCTCGTTCACGGCCCATCTGCTGTACCCGTTGGCGAGAGCGGCCAACGCGATCCCCGAGCTGCGGCACCGGATTCGAGGCGACGGGATCGTCGAGCACGCCGTCGTCCATCCGGCGACGACCGTGCTGTGCGAGAACGACCTGTTCGCCTTCTGCTTCGTCGAGTACGACGAGGACGGCGGAGCGTTCGTCCGATCGGCGGTCGATGCGCTCGAACGCGCCCGACGGGATCCGTCGATCGAGGATCCTCCGGACCGCGACGACTTCCTGTTCATGACGGCGATCCCGTGGGTGTCGTTCACCTCGATGATGCACCCGGTGCCGCTCTCCCCGCCCGACTCGGTCCCGCGGATCGCCTGGGGACGGTTCCGTGACGAAGGGGAGCGGATGCCGATGCCGCTGAGCCTTCACGCGCATCACGGACTGGTGGACGGGATCCATGCCGCCCGCTTCTACGAGCGGGTCCAGGCGTGGATCGACAACGTCGAACAGTGGGCCGATGGGACCGAATGAGGCGACCTTCCGGTTCTACGCCGAGCTGAACGACTTCCTTCCGGCCGACCGAAGGAAGGTCGAGATCCCGTACCGGTTTCACGTCCCGCCGTCGGTCAAGGACGCGATCGAGGCGCTCGGCGTCCCGCACGTGGAGGTCGATCTGATCCTCGTGAACGGTGCGTCGGTCGGGTTCGATCATCGGCTCGGGAACGGGGATCGCGTCTCCGTCTACCCGGTCTTCGAGAGCCTCGACATCTCCCCGGTCGTCCGCCTGCGGGAGGCGCCGCTTCGGCGGCCGGCGTTCGTCGTCGACGTGCACCTGAGGCGGCTCGCCCGCTTCCTACGGCTGCTCGGATTCGATACGCTCCATTCGAACGACTTCGAGGACGCGGAGCTGGTGGAGATCTCCGCAGGCGAGGGAAGGATCCTCCTCACCCGCGATCGGCAGCTCCTCAAGCACGGGCGAGTGACACACGGCTACTGGGTCCGCTCGACCGATCCGATCGAGCAGGCGCGTGAGGTCGTTCGCCGGTTCGACCTGACCGACGGCGTCCGCCCGTTCTCCCGGTGCCCGGCGTGCAACGGTCGCCTCGAACCGGTCGACAAGGAGACCGTGGCGGACGAGATCCCGCCGAAGACGGCGCGCTGGCTCGACGAGTACGTCCGGTGCGACGGGTGCGGGAAGCTGTACTGGCGCGGGACCCACTTCGAACGGCTCGAGCGGCTGATCGATCGGATCGTCGGCGATTCGGCTCAGGCCTGAGCGATCAGGTCGTAGCCGGCGACGTCGACGATCTGCGCCTCGACGAAAGCGCCGGCGCGGACTCCGTCGGCGCCGGCGTGGACGAACGTCACGGAGTCGACATCCGGCGCCTGGCTCCGCGTGCGGCCGATCCACAGGCCGGGCTCATCGGTCGACCGATCGACCAGCACCTCGACGACCTTCCCGAGCGTCGATCGATTCTTCTCCAGCGCGATCCGCTGTTGGGCGAGCATCAGGGCCTTCTCCCGCTTCGCCTTCGTCCGCTCGGAGACCTGTCCGGACATCCCGGCGGCGGCGGTTCCGGCTTCGTTCGAATACCGGAAGACGCCGACGTGGTCGAACCGGAGCCGCTCGACGAGATCGACGAGCTCGTCGAACTGCGCCCGCGTCTCGCCGGGGAAGCCGACGATGAACGTCGTCCGGATCGCGACGTCCGGCACCCGCGCGCGCAACCGGTCGATCAGGCGGACGGACTCCGCCTGCGTCACGTGTCGGCCCATCCGGCGGAGAATCCCGTCGCTTGCGTGCTGGAGCGGGAGGTCGACGTACGGACAGAGCACGTCGATCGACGCGTACGCCTCGATCAGTCCGTTGGAGAAGCGGGCGGGGTGCGTGTACAGGAGACGCAGCCACCGCAGCTTCGGGATCCCGGCGAGCCGTTCGAGGAGTCCGTCGATCCCGACCGAGCCGTCCAGATCGGCCCCGTACGACGTGGTGTCCTGGCCGATCAGGTTCAGCTCGCGGACGCCGAGTTCGACCAGCTGCCTCGCCTCGGAGACGATCTCGTCGGCCGGCCGGCTCCGGAACCGGCCTCGGATCATCGGGATCGTGCAGTACGAGCACCGGTTGTCGCACCCGTCGGAGATCCGCAGATACGCCGTGTGAGGAGGTGTCAGCAGGAGGCGCGCGCCGTCCTCCGGTTCGGCCCTCAGCCCGCACGCGGCGGCGATCTCATCGTGCCGATCGAGCCCGAAGACGCCGTCGACTTCGGGAATCTCGGTGCCGATCTCCTCGATGTCACGCTCGACGAGGCATCCCATGACGAGGAGCTTCTGGGAGGCGCGCTTGCGCGCCGCGTAGTCGCGGATCGTCGCCAGCGACTCGGCGATCGCCGGACCGATGAAGCCGCACGTGTTGACGATGATCACGTCCGCGTCTTCTTCGGCGGCGCCGACGAGACCGCCGGCCGTCGCCAGCCGCGCGAGGAGGCGCTCGGAGTCGACGAGGTTCTTGGCGCAGCCGAGGCTGGCGAGGTGGATGCTCAGCGGCTGATCCTGTCCGTCCATGTCCGTCCGTCTTCGCGATGTGGATGCCGGTGATCATACGGGTCGGGCGCGACGGACGCGAGACGCTTCCCGCGCACCCTCCGTGGGAGAAGGAGACCGATGTCCGACGTGAAGCGGCGGATTCCCGAGGCCTTGCGGGCGGAGCCTGCGTTCCTCTACGGCCTGGTGACGGCGACCGACGACACGAACTACACCGTGGTGAGAATCACGCCCTCCCGGATCGTCGCCCACCCGATCGGCGGCGGGCCGAAGGCTCAGGTGTGGGAACCGTAGGATCCCATCCCGCAATTCCGAGCGTGCGAGGAGTTCGAATCCCCCAGGCTCCAAAACGGCCTTCCTAGCTTGTTCTCGGAGAACTTCGTGTTGCTCATGTCCGCCTTCCTCCCCTAAGTGCCAGTCCATGCCGATTCCGACATTCTGTTTGGACCGGGCTACTGGATGAAGGTCAGGTTGCATCGTGTGGTAGCAGGAGTCGCCGAGGCTGTGCCAGAGGAAGAGCAGACACTTCGCTCCTTCCGATCTACGACGAGCCTCAACGACTCCCGAATGGCATTCAATACAGCGACTCACAGAACCCCTTGTCAGTTCGCCCTGATAGATTCCCCCGAAGCCAACAGCAGGTCAGCTGGCACCCTACCCGCCATGGCCCTTTGGGCCCCGTCTGCCTAGCTCCCCGGCTCCGATGCCGTCTGAAAGCAGGCCCATTAGGCGATCGAGGGTGATGGTATAAGGCTCTATCGGAATACCCATCCAGTCCGCGAGTTCCAGTATTGCCTCGGGACGCTCCAGGCTACACCTCTCGTAGAAGTCCAGAGCATCTAGAACGATCGCCTTGTCGTATCTGGGAAACGTCTCATTGGCCTTCGCGTCATCCCAGCCGGCGAATATAGCCTTCCAGTATTTGAGCCAACCCGGGGTGATCCAGTAGACCTTCTCTCCTCTAGCTATTCGTTCCCTGTTTTCCGCATCCACCAGCATGTCAATGCATCTAGTGGCTTTCGTCCTCGAAATGTTCCCTTCACTCCTGTTGAGCAGATCATCGATGTGTTCAGGTGGTGCCTTCTTAAGGTCTAGATAGCAGTTGCCGCCGTACACAACAATGATGTTCTTTGAGTACTCGACTGCTTGCTCTAACCCGTCAATGAGCTGCGCTTTGAGTTTCCTGTAATCCTCATGAAGACCAGGAGCCGTATACAAGATCTTTCTCGCATTCAGGAACCCAATTTCCTGCAGATGGTCAAGTTCCGGGCGCAGTGTACCGCAGGATATGACTATGTGGTTCTCAAACGATGCTTCGCAGCCCATGATCTCACCTACCTTGGGGCTGAACTCAGCAGCAGGGATGCTCCGTGTCTGGCTGACCTGGCCCTGTGGCCGGCCCACACGTGGAGTCAGTCTACCCGACCAACTCCCGTAAAGGCGAATGCTGGAACCAGCGTGCGTGCCCAACGTGTGGGAAGTCTGTGGCCGAGGCCACAGTGTGGACGGATCTCGCCGGGTCATCCGCTGTCAAGTGGTGTGGCGATGCGGGACCATCCTCAACAGATCACCCCACGAGTTGCTCAACGACTACCTCTATGGCCAATCGGCTAGCGCGAGTCATGAGCATGATCTCCGTACCCTGATTCCTTGATCAGCCCATCGGGTTGGTGGTAGACGGCCAATCCAGTGAGCCAATCGGCTCAAGCCCGCTCTGACTTGGGCCCCCGATGCGCCAACACCTACGGTACCGAACAACTGCCAGGGATTGAGTTCTGCATTCAGTCCCCAAGGCTCCAAAACGCTGTTCCTATCTCGGTATCGGAGAACACCGATGTGCGCATCCTCCGGATCGCTGCTCGTTATCAGAGGAACTTGAAGTCAAGAGACAAGCTCCTCTCTTGCAGCAGGCGCAGGACTCGGTGCCTCAACGCGTCCAGTCCAGACTAGTGCGGAATTCCAACCACATGTCCATGGCAAACGGGGTCGGTTCCTTGTACCTTACGGTGAGTCGGGTCATCATGCTGGCACCGGAGAACGATTGGGCCAGCCTGAGGAGGGTGTCTGAGCCTTGAAGCTGCTGATGATCTATGCTTGCGACTTCGGGTATGAAACGAGCGTGAAGGCGCTTGATTCGGAGGCGGAGCGGACCGAGAAACGGACGCTTGAGAACGTACTGGTAGGATTCATCCACGCCGAACCGCAAGACGAGGCACAGGCCAACTCAGTGGAGACACACCTGGTCAAGAACCTGAAGTGGGCCGCGCGGAAGAACGAGGCAAACCGAATCCTCCTTCACTCGTTCGCTCATCTTGCAGAGGAGAAGGCGTCACCCGAGTTCACCAAGCAGTTGTTGCAGAACACGGAGGAGCGGCTTGCAACTGCGGGCTACGAAGCAACACAGACCCCGTTCGGCTTCTTCCTCAACCTGCGTCTGGAGGCACCGGGACACCCGCTTGCGCGGATCTTCAAGAGCTTCTAACGACTTGGGCAGGTTGTTGCTGCGTGCGGCGATATGAGAACGGTGCGATGGCATTGCACCACTTGTCAGGACGTGACCTTGCGTCACTGGCCCTTACTCACTGAGTCCCGTCCGTTCGGTGAGGTGTCGCGAGACGAACTTCTCACCTACGGACTTGAGGTTCCGCACATTCCGGCGATACCTCCCTCTCTGCCAAGAACAAGGGACCCGGCGGTTAGCGCTGCAGAGACCAGGATGAACACCGGCAAGTAGCCGATTGACTGGATCAGGGCGCCTCCCAGAATAGGCAAGATCACGATAAGAATGTTCATCGTTCCTCGGATTCCCAGGTACACCGTCCTGTCGGCTGGCGGCACGAGGTCCAGAAGGTACGGCTCGAATCCCACCCTTCTTCCGCTCATGACGAAACCGACGAGGAGGAATACGATCGAGAACAGATTGGCACTTGCTTGAGAGAGGGCCAAGGTCACTATCGGGATCGTCGCACCCACGATCAAGCAACTACGTACGACACACTTCGATCCGAAGCGTGTAGCTGCCCACCCCCATGCGAAATTCGACAGGATCATGCCTGCCATCTGGAAGAGCAGATAGCGGCCGATGTACGCATCGCCTACGGAGAGCTGTTCTCTTGCGAAGATCAGGTAGAACGGCATAGCCATGAGTCCGAAGCTCGACAGATTCTCAACCACGACGAAGCGGAGGAATTCCGGGTTCCGTCTCAGGATTTCCGGGACTCGGCGGATCGCCGGACCTAAGGAGTGGCGATGTTTCTCAGGGATTGGAGACGCTGGCTCCCGGATGAGCCAGAACGGGATCGACGCGATCAAGAGACCGACAAACCCGATGAGGAGGATCGCTGCGTAAGACGTCGGCGATGCCTCCCTCTGGACAGCGATGATTCTGGAGACGATCAGCCCGCCTCCCATTCCGGCGAGACCGGCTCCGAACTGCTTCGCTGCGAAGAGCGCTCCACGCTTCCCCTTCTCGACCAGCTTCCCGATAATGTCGTTGTACGAAATCCCGGCCAGCCCTCCGCTCAGGGAGAACAGCAGGATCCAGAAGAAGAAACAGGCAAGCACAACTCCCGGGTAGTTTCCGCCGAGGAGATACGTGAATCCTGCCATGCCGAGAAAGGAGATGGCTCGAAGGTAGATTCCAAGAATCAGGAACTTCCGTCTGTACCGTTGCGTAGAGAGGTAGTGCCCGAACAGGAAGCTCAGGAGGTAAGGCGCGCCGAGCATGATCGCGTAGAGCGCGCCGAACATGACCTTTGAGCCGCCGAGATCCGCAATCAGCGCGGGGAAGACGGTGTTGAAGTCGATCATGGCTAGCGTGATCGCTAGGAAGACCCCGTGCCAAATGAAGATTACGTAGGCCATGCTCTTCAACTCTTGAGTTCCACTCTCAGAACGGCGGTGGGCAGGCGAACCCCAGACCGACATACCCCGTACCAAAGCCTCCGGGCTGCTCGCATCCCACCGGGATCCAGTTCCTCATCGTTCGTACTCCATCTTCGCGCAGCTTGGGCTGTTTGTCGACACACATTCGCCCTCCGCGGCAGCTGAGGCTGTCAAGGCTACCACCATCAGGACGATCACGGCCGGCAGGCTCCCCTGAGTCAACACTAAGTAGCTCTGCGACGTATCTGTCTCTCCGGAAGCCTCAGGCTTTCTGGTTTCGACACCATGTTGAGACTGAATTCAGGGGGGGCGAAGTCACTGCTCCCCTTAAATGAGCTCTAATAGTGCATCAATCCGTGGCCGGTTGAATCCAATCACCATCTCGCCATCAATGTCGATGACCGGGACCCCATATTGGCCACTCCTTTCCACCATCTCCTGGGCCCGATCCATATCAGCAGAGACGTCGACCTCTTCGAAGTCAATCTCGCGGGCACGCAGATAATCCTTTACCGCCTCGCACCAGGAGCAGATTGGCGAGGTGTAAACGGTTACCTCATGGCTCATCCTTGGCCCTCCCCTTTCAGCGATTCGATGAGGCCAATAAGGTTGCGGTCCAGCTGGTAGCAGTTCCGCGTTCCATGTTTCTCGCGGACGAGGATCCCTGCATGCTCAAGCTTACCAAGGTGATAAGAGATCGCCGGCTGGGAGAGCTTGCTGGATTCCAAGATCTCCTGACACTCCAGTTGCCCCCTGATTAGCATCTCCACAATCCGCAGGCGTGGTTCGCTCGCCAAGGCAGAGAAGATCCCCACCCACCGCTTTCGCTCCTCACTGTCCATCCTTGTCTCGTTGCTTCTCATTGAGGTTATCCACAGGATGATACCGGGCCTCGCTAGGGTTTCCAAGTATTTGAATACGTGGATAGGTGGCGGGGTGATGGGAGACAATGCTGATCCTTCTCGAAGGGACGCGCTCGCTGGGCATGGCGATGGCGGGCACGAAGTACATGTGGACGCGTCCCCGAAGGTTGGAGGAAACAATTCCGTCCGAGCCTGCTTGAGCTGATGCTGTTCGCGCTTGGCAGATTCACCGGAATGGACGGGATCATCCACGTAGCATACGCAGACCCTGAGATCTTAGGCAGCACACTCCCTAGCTAGGCTTCCGAGATTCACTCCGCCTTCTGTACCTCCCTTAGCGCTTCTGACAGAAGATCAGTGGCTTTCTCTATCTCATCCGCTGCCTGCAATGCCCTATTGTAAATCGGATCAGACTCCGGCGTATCGAGCTTCTCAGCCCGTTTCCTGAACTTATCTCTGTGCTTCCTGTTACTCTCGATCCATGAGGACAAGAGAACTTCGAGTCTAGCCTTTTCGTCTGCCGGGAACCTCTTTAGAATGTCCTCGACCTTTTCCCGGATGGTGGGCTCAGGAACAGCTCCAAGAATCTCGTCAACGTTCTGCCCATCAACGAAGAACATCTGCATCGGTATGCTCATAATGTGGTACTGCATCGCCGTCTTCTTGTTTTCGTCCACGTTCACCTTACAGAATCTGAACCTACCAGCATACTCCTCTGAAAGCCTATCGTATATCGGTGACACGATCCTGCAGGGACCACACCACGGCGCCCAGAAATCGACCTCTGTAGGAAGGTCTGCACCTAGAACCTCTTCCTCAAAATCCCGATCTGTGACTTCGATGACTTTACTCATACTGCCCCTTTCCAACTCCATTCCCGACCCGCAACTGCGTCACGGAGATGTCACCCTTCTGCGCGATTCAGAGTCTGGAGATCTCGCGGTTTCCATCCTCCTGAACCGATGTCTTGGGACATTCCCTCTCCCCTGGCCGCGAACTCCTCTGGCAACCCGAATGGTACACGTTACATGGAAACAGGAATCTGATACGATCTCGGGGTTGTCCGTCTTCCTACCATATGCCCTCCTCCGCGCTACCTGTTCTAGCCTCGTTTCCTCATGCGTTGGACATACTCGAAGGCGGACATGGCAGCGGCAGTGCCATCGCCGACTGCAGCAGTGATCTGGCAACGCGAATTGCTGCGAATGTCGCCAGCAGCGAAAAGGCCATCTCTCGAGGTCCCCATCGTTTCGTCAGTGAGAATACAGCCGGCATCATCGAGTTCCACAACATTGGAAAAGGGCTGGCTGTTCGGCGAAAGCCCAATGGCCACAAAGAGACCATCTACCTTCAAGATAGATCGCTTATCTGTCTTCACGTTGCGCAGTTTGAGTCCCTCCACTGCTTCCGCTCCAAGCACTTCCTCTACCACGGTGTCCCAGGCGAACTCCAAATCGGGATGCGCAAGGGCTCTCTCTTGAAGGGCTTGTTCTGCGCGAAGTTCGTCCCGTCGGTGTATGACAGTCACCTTCCTTGCAAGCTGGGCCAACTCCAGGGCATCGGTTATGGCAACGTCACCTCCCCCCACCACTGCCACCTCCCGGTCCCGGAAGAAGAACCCATCGCAGGTGGCACAGTACGAGACGCCGCGACCTGAAAGCCTCTCCTCCCCGGGAACTCGCAATTTGCGATGAACTGAACCGGCGGCAATGATTACGGTTGCGGTCTCAATGTCACCCTCATTCGTAGAAACGGTATACACCTGCCCTTCAGCAATCCCTGTAACCTCAGTGATTGCCACCTCCAGACCGTATCGGACGGCCTGTCGATGCATGAGCGAACCCAGCTCAGAACCGGCGATACCCTCAGGGAAACCAGGGTAATTCTCTACCAGCGGAGTATTGGCCATCTGGCCTCCCAACGCGCCTCGCTCGGCCAGTAGGCTCTTGAGGCCAGCCCGCGATGCATAGAGCCCGGCAGTAAGCCCAGCAGGTCCCCCGCCTACAATGATTACCTCATACGTGGATATTTTCTGCCCCATTTCATACGATCAGAAGGTACCGACCTTCTAACCTCCCGGCTCCACAGCCTCAGATAGCTAGCCGTTCTTCCCTATTCATCTCAGCTATCCTGATTCCAACTGCCCAATCCTCGCTTCATGTCCCACTCACAGGGAGATTAACCCCGTTGCGCAATCGCAGCAAGAGCGCGGAAACCGGGAATCAGGCGACTTCCTCGCTCGCTTGTGCTGGGCAGACATCCCTGACAGACCCACTGGGTCCTTCACAGGTCTGCAGATTGCTTCTGCTTGCCGCGCGCTAAACCGATCACGCCCACGGAGCGCGCGGGGTTGGCCCTCCGCATTGTGCTTAAGGATCCACGGGAGCCTTGGCCCGGTTCTTCAACCTGCACAGGAAGTCCGCTAGCTCCTGAATCCCTTCAACGCCAAGGCCAAGCTCCTTCCCCTCCAAGCCGCAACGGAAGAGCTCCTCATCCTGGGAGATGGCCGCAATGACCCTACTTGAATCCAACGCTCCGAGCAGGACGTCCTTGACCTCAGGCGTCACCTTATTTAGGACATAATAAACTTGTTTACTGATCCCTGTGACCATCTCGGCAATCCTCTTGGCTACGCCAATCGACTCCTGTGAGGGCTCAACCACGGCCAAGATGAGATCGCAACCCTGCTCGATCCCTCGACCGAGATGCTCAATCCCCGCGTCGGTATCAGCGATCAGTATCTCATCCGCTTCAAGCTCGAGAATCTCCAGGAAGCGGGATGAGAGCGCGTTAATCGGGCAGGCGCACCCTTCGCCGAAATCGTAGATCTTCCCCATTGCCAGAAGTCTTATGCTTCCCTTCTCCGTTAGATACCCTGCGGGAAGCTCGTCTATCCTCCATCTTTCCTGGAGGGTCTTCACCCTCTCGAAGAGGACCTTCTTCCCGCCGAAGTAGTCCATGAAATCCTCAGGCCGCTTCAGCCCCAAGTGTGTATGAAGCCCGAAGTTGGACTCATCCGTATCAACCACCAGCACCTTACTTCCCCTCTTGGCCAGTGCCTTGGCCAGGAGGGTAGTGATGGTGCTCTTCCCACAACCGCCCTTCCCCGCAACGACGACCTTCACCTAATCCTCCTCAATGAGAACCGTGGAGTTCATGAAGTCAATCTCCTTGATCTTGGCCTTGAGGACCCGGTCCTTGCCCAGAAAGGTCCGCAAAAGGATGTTCGGCCCCTCTAATCGGATCAACGCCACTTCCTCAGCGAGGGAATCCTCTTCGCCCTTCTTCTCAGTCATAACCCTTGCCAAACACATAAGCCCCCCCTAGGAGATCATCAATCCCCTTTGCCGGTTCATAGCTCCCCTCCCTTTCGTTTGCAGCTTCGGCCGAAGCACCCCCAAGACGGAGCCTGGCGCCTTTTGCCGACCCCGGTCGTTGATCATCGCCTCAAGCCGCAGCGCGTTCTCATCGCAAGGCTAAGAAGCACATCGACGCCTGAACGGCTCTTACGAGGCATGAGCATCGACATCGCCTGGTTGAGAGGTTGACTAGCCTATCAACTCATCGGTCCCGAACCAACTCGGGCAAATTGCGTGCCGGAATCTGCAATCGATGATTGGTTCCGCTTCTCACTGCCGGCTTCACCACGCCACTGCGAGTACCGGAGTTCTACATCCACTCCCACAGGCTCCAAACCGTCGCTCCTGTGAGTTCCTGTCTCAACCCCCTTTCCCATACTGAGTGACTTCCTTGACCTCGCAGCTTTCGTTTAGCAGACGACGCCCAGTCGCGAATCGCGCGGGTCGGACTGCGCGGTCAGTCGGGAGTCCCAAACCACAGCAGAAAGCAAGCATCGAGTAAGTGCCCCCTGGCGGTTGGTCCTCCCATTCGGCGCAGTCGCGGCGATCCCAAGCTCAAAGCACCGCACTGGGCATCGCCCCCTGTGGGCGTATGCACAGAACGAGCGCGATCGGAGCTAGGTTTCGTTCTCGGTCTCGCGTTCGCTCTGCAGCACCCGAATCTGCGCTTCGATCTGGGAGAGGCTGTCCTTCATCCACTGCGCCTGGTTCTGCAGTGCTGCCATCTGCGCGTCTACGTCGGCCCAGGGCTGCGCGTACGGGCCTCCAGCTGGCGGCGGGGCGTAGGCTCCGACGGGATACCCGTATCCCAGCCATCCGCGACCGAACCCTCCTCTGTGCCCGAGTCCACGACCTCCCCAGCCGGGAGTATTCGCGAAGCCGGGGGCTCCGTACCCAGCGCAGTACCCAGCAGCGCGCCCGGTCATTGGCCCCATCCCTGCCGGGCCCGTGCCATCTCCTCTTGGCATGATCCCTCCTCTCTCCGACTGATCGTTGCTGTAGACTACCGTCGACCTCGTCCTTTGCCTTGCCCCTGTCCACGACCCGCCCGGCGTCCGTTAGCTGATCGTGCGCCGTGACCTGCGATGCGGCCGTAGGACATGGCATTCGGTTGTGTCACGCCCGCAGCGGGCCTCTGGAACAGGCGGCGAATGCCTGTCCCGATGCAAGATCCCAAACCGCGTCCGGTCAGAGGTCCCTGCCCGGCTGGCCCGGTGCCGTCTCCTCTTGGCATGGTGTACCCCCTTCGCGTACTAAGTCATCCCTATGTGCATATGCACACTATACGAAGCAACCTTCACTGTCAAGGGGCCTGTCCGTTCCTTCTCTAGAAGCTCAGTACTGGTTGCGCCCAGACCGAGAAGGAGACTTGGCGTTCGGCGTTCGGTGCAGCATCTATCTCCTGTCCAGAACGCGGTCCGCCGTCCCTGGGATCGGAGCGATTACAGACAGGCCAATCTCTTCACTGGGGAGTCCGAACACTGTGACCTTCACCCCGAAATCCGGTCGAAACAGAATGTCGAAATCGACCTTGAATGCGTCGGTTCGGAAACACATCGACGCCTGAACGACTCTCCCGAGGCATGAGCGTCGAGAGTACCTAGTGTCATGTCATACGTGAACCGTCGCGTCGATTAAGGTATCATTCTCCCTACA
>Ga0315554_1000608_pt1 | contig 21313 bp, 22 predicted proteins | sample SalMarSW160370MG_FD_202114 | JGI IMG/M metagenome (GOLD analysis project Ga0315554, IMG submission 202114) | Salt marsh sediment microbial communities from the Plum Island Ecosystem LTER, Massachusetts, United States - Salt Marsh Sediment SW1603-70 ... | reverse complement strand
TCCTCCCTTGAGCGAAAAGCTCAGGACGCCCCCGAATCCCTTCATCTGGCGCGTCGCAATATCGTGCCCCGGATGCGTCTCCAGACCCGGATAGAACACTTGATCGACCTTCGGATGCTGTGCAAGAAACCGCGCGAGAGTGAGCGCATTTTCGTTCTGTCGCTGTACACGGACCTCGAGGGTTTTCATGCCTCGTATGAGCAGATAGGCGGACATGGGGTGAAGCGATGCGCCGGTGATCTCGCGGAAGTGAAAAATGCTTTTAAGAAGATCTTTGCTCCCACACACCGCTCCTCCCATCGCATCCGAGTGGCCGCCCAGGAACTTCGTGGCGCTGTGCACGACCAGGTCTACCCCGAGATCCAGCGGTTTCTGATTGATCGGCGTTGCGAAGGTGTTGTCGACGACCACGGTCGCTCCCGCTGATTTCCCTGCTCGTGCGAGCCGCTCAAGATCGAGGACTTTGAGGGTAGGGTTCGTGGGACTTTCCAGATAGAGAACCCGGCAACCTTTTGCCACCTCCCTCTCGATCTCCTCATGGTTCCCTGTATCGCAGAGCGTCACGTTTACGCCGAACCGCGGGAGGAATTCCAGGAACATCTTGCTCGTGCCCCCATAGGTATCCTTGATGGAGACAACCCGTTGGCCGGGAGAAAGCAGAGTAAAGAGGATATTACTGATTGCGGCCATGCCCGTGGCAAAGCTCGTGCTTGCCTCCGCTCCTTCCAGCACGCGGATTTTTTCTTCGAACACCTTGACCGTCGGATTCGTGTTGCGGCTGTAGATGTGTCCCTCTTTCTCTCCGAGTGCGACCTTCATCCACTCATCAACATCCTTGTAGGCGAATGTGACGCCGTGGACAACCGGGACCTGCGTTGCACCGTACGGGGATGGCTCCAGCTCTCCGGCCCAGACGGACGTTGTTCCGGGTTTCGCTGACCGCCAGTCAATGGAATTCTTCCGTTCTTTCATGGCATTCCTTTCAGAGAGGGCTGAAAGATTCCTTCATCATTGACTACTCAGCGGGAAGGAATCCTTCAACATGTAACCGCAGTCGCTTCCTATACTCTTCCTCCACCCGTTCGTTCTTCAGCACTTCTCGCACGTGCGCTGCATAACCGTTCCACAGCTCAGGTTTCCCCCGATGAGGGTCACCCTGATTCTCCCCTTGTCGAAGGAAACCTTCAACATACTCCGCGAAGTTGGAGAACTTCCATTCCGCCGGCTCTTTCACCAATCCCGCCCGAACCGGATTCAAATGAATGTAGCACGCTACATCCTGCACGGCATCTTCAGGAACAGCTTTGTACTGGAAAGGCCCCTGGAAGAGATGCCCGCTGTGTCCGTACTTCAGATTGTATCGTTTCGCCGTGGATGTGGCCAACGCACCCATCATCTTCGAGAGATTTCCACCCGACTCCTGCAGCGCAATCATATGATAGTGATTCGGCATAAGAGCGTAGACCGGTAAAGCAACCGAATACCGGACTGTAAGCGATCTCATCTTTTTGAGAAAGGCTTGGTAATCCGAGTCACTGCGAAAGATTTGCTTTCGATCATTGCCGCGATTGTAGACGTGGTAGTACCGATGATCTTCGATGCGTTCTTCTCTGTTCATCTGGTTACTCGGTGAAGGTTTCTTTCCCCAGGCGAAGGTTTCCCCTGATGAAGGAAACCTTCAACCGTGAGGGAAAGAAACCTTCATCAAACTAAGGAACTTAGTGCGATAATAGCAAGCGGGAAGATCCTTGGCTATTCAGGAATCAAAATGCTAAATTTGGAGAGACGTACACAACTGAGTGAGGTTGAGAGAGACCGCATGGCCATACGTATCTTCGTCACCGGCGGGACGTTCGACAAGGAGTACAACGAGCTCGACGGGAAGCTCTACTTCCAGGACACCCACCTCCACGAGATGCTGGCGCTGGGAAGATGTAAGGTCGACGTCGATGTGCGCACGCTGATGATGATCGACAGCCTCGAGATGACGGATGAGGACCGGAAGATCATCCTCGAGCACTGCCTGAAGACGAAAGAGGACCGGATCCTCATCACGCACGGCACCGATACGATGGAGGTGACAGCACGATTGCTGGGACAAACGATCCGTGACAAGACGGTGGTTCTGACGGGCGCGATGGTGCCGTACAAGTTCGGCAGCTCGGACGGGATGTTCAACCTCGGTAGCGCCCTCGCGTTCGTCCAGACACTTCCGCACGGCGTCTACATCGCCATGAACGGCAGATGCTTTCATTGGGACGACGTCCGGAAGAATAAGAAAACGGGGGAGTTTGAGCAGGTCCGCTGAGGGAGATTCCGGGAATCTGCAAGGGTATGAAAAAGAAAATCGAACATAGATCCTCACCCGAGGTTGACCTCATTAGACGAGCGCGACGGGGCGATGAGCGTGCATTCACGAAACTCGTCCAGAAGTACGAGTCGCTCGTTTACAGCTTCGCCTTCAAGGTCTGCCGTGACAAAGAGCAGGCGAGCGAGACGTGGCAGGACACCTTCGTCAACGTCTATCGAAAGCTCGGCCAGTTCGACGGGAAATCCAAGTTCAGCACCTGGCTCTACGCCATCGTCGTGAACAACTGCAAGATGAAGCGGAGGAAGCGAAAACTCGATCTGGCTTCCGTTCCGCTCGAGTCACCGCACAGATTCCACGAGGACCCGTTGCTGGGTGGCGAAGGACGCGTCGTCCAGACAATCCCGTCCTGGAAGGAAACGCCGCTCGATTCTGTGATGGACAAGGAATTGCGGACGCTCCTGGACAAAGCGATCCAGAAACTCCCTGTCGACTACCGGGTTGTGTTCGTTCTCCGCGATGTGGAGGGACTTTCAGCCGAGGAAACCGGGAAGATACTGAAGCTTTCTGTCCCGGCGGTCAAATCGCGACTGCGGCGCGCCCGCGTCTTTCTCCGAGAACGCCTCAACTCCTACATGACGCGATGAAAACGAAGACGATGAAATGCACGGATGTGGTCGACCACATCTGCGACGAGCTGGACACCAAGCTGAGCTCGGCGAAATGCCGGGAGATCAGGCGCCACCTCGCCAAGTGCCCGAATTGCACCGCGTATCTGGACAGTATGAAAAAGACTATCCGGCTCTACTCGACCTATCCCGACCCCCGCGTTCCGGCGAAGGCACGCAAAAAGCTCTTCGCCGTCCTGAGACTGCGGAAATAGATGGTCCCCCCCCGACCTCCGAACCCTTTTCCCGGTTCGAGCATCTCAACTAGTGAGAATAAGTTGAGCAACATACTCACTACCTTTCACAGGAGAGATTCATGAAAAAGAACATGGGAGCCGCCGATCGTGTCATCCGCGTTCTTCTGGCAATCGTGATTGCGGTATTGTACTTCACGAACCAGATTTCCGGCACGTTAGCGATCATCCTCGGGCTGTTCGCTGTGATATTCCTGCTTACCAGTCTGATCAGCTTCTGCCCGTTGTATGTCCCCTTCAAGCTTTCGACGAAGAAGACTGAGAAGGCAGCTTGATTCGGGTTTTCGAGGAGTGATTCGGGCAGTTCGATGAGAGCTTCGGTCGCGGCGGAGGCGGATCGTCCTGCCCCGCAATCCTTCGAACCCACGCCATGCAGCGTCTTCCCCGACATATGACCACTTGCCGTGAAGTGGCGCGCCACGTCCAGGATCGGCTCGACTATCAGCTGAGCAAATCGGCGTACCGGCAGATCAAGCTGCACATCGAGCGATGCCCCAATTGCACGGCGTATCTCGACAGCCTGAAGAAGACCGTCTTCCTCTACCGACACTATCCCGATCCCCGGCTTCCGAGCAGGACTCGCAGAAAGCTCTATGCCGTCCTCCATTTACATGATTGAAGTCCATCCCGAAAGAACCCTTTCCTTTCCGCGTCTTGCCGTTGTAATCGATTTTCAAAAACAATAATGCGGTTGAGCCATCAGTGAGGTGAATCAACCTTCATTTCGCGGAGCTGATCGCATGTGGGCTCGTCGAGATCTCTCCGATCCTTTCGGACCGCCGGAGTTCTTTTTTCCTTTTTTTCCTTATCTTCGCGGTTGAACTTCATAGCAGAAGGATGAACCCATGGAAGACGCTCTGCTCATCGACAGGCTCCAATTCGCCTTCACCGTGATGTACCATTACCTCTTCCCTCAGCTCACAATGGGGCTGGGTTTGCTCATCGTGGTGCTGAAAGGGCTTTCGATCTGGAAGAAGGATGAACGGTACAACAGCGGCGCGCGGTTCTGGGCAAAGATCTTCGCCATCAACTTCGCGGTGGGGGTCGTCACCGGCATTCCGATGGAGTTCCAGTTTGGCACGAACTGGGCGAGATTCTCCACCTTCGCGGGCGGCGTTATCGGCCAGACCCTGGCGATGGAAGGGATCTTTGCTTTTTTCCTTGAGTCCACGTTCCTCGGCCTGTTCCTGTTCGGCGAGAAGAAGCTGGGACAGGCGGGGCACTTCGTCGCGGCGTTTCTCGTCTTCCTCGGGTCGTGGATCTCCGGCTACTTCATCATTGCCACCAACGCGTGGATGCAGCACCCGGTGGCCTACATGGCCGCCGCGGACGGGACGGTCCATATCAGCGACTACTGGGGACTCATCTTCAATCCGTGGATCGGGTGGCAGTATACGCACAACATGATCGGTGCTGTGGTCACGGCGGCGTTCGTGATGGCATCGGTCGGCGCCTACTATGTCCTGGCGCACCGGGATGAAGAGTACGGCAAGATGTTCGTGCGCGTTGGCGTGATCTCCGGTGTGGTCGCTTCACTTCTCATGGTTTTTCCAACGGGCGACGCCCAAGTGAAGAACGTGTATGAGCACCAGCCGGTGACGTTCGCAGGAATGGAGGGAGCGTTCGAGACAAAGGAAGGGGCCGAGTTGATCATCATCGGCCAGCCGGACATGGAGAAGCTCCGGATGGACAACCCGCTGCACATCCCGAAGCTCCTCAGTTTCATGACGCACTATCGCTGGAGCGCCGAGATCAAAGGCTTGCAGGCGTTCCCGCGCGACGAGTGGCCGACGAACGTCCCGCTCCTCTATTATAGCTACCACATCATGGTCGGCCTAGGGACGATCTTCATCGCCGTCATGGTCATCTCCGTCTTTCTCCTCTGGAAGCGCAGGCTCTTCTCCGCCCGATGGGCTTTGTGGATCCTGATGCTTGCGTTTCCCTTCCCGTACATTGCCAACACTGCGGGATGGATGACGGCGGAGCTCGGGCGCCAGCCCTGGCTCGTCTACGGGTTGATGCGGACGGCCTCCGGGATGTCCCCAACTGTATCGGCCGGGAACGGATTGTTCACGCTGCTTGGATTCTTGGGGATGTATTTTGTGATTGGCGTGCTGTTCCTCATGCTTGTCATTAAGAAAATCAACCAGGGTCCGGAAGGTGTGGCGCATTGAGAGTCGGGTGTCAGGTGCAGTCTCCCGACATTCACTTGAACCTCGGAGCAATTCAAGGTTGAAAATGGTGGAAGCCTGAGGTGATCGCAATTTGCGACCACCTTGTAATACTTCGCTTCTCTACACCAAACGGAGAAAGAAGAACTAGGAACAGGAGATTAGGAGCTCATGGAAACTCTCTGGTTCATTTTGGTCTCGCTGATGCTCACGACGTACGTCATCCTCGACGGCTTCGATCTGGGGGCGGGGATCATCCACCTCGTGGTCGGAAAGACGGAAGCCGAGCGGCGGCTCAACCTGAATGCCATCGGCCCGGTCTGGGACGGCAATGAGGTCTGGATCCTCGCGGCGGGCGGAACCCTGTATTTCGCCTTCCCACTCGTCTACGCCTCCAGCTTCAGCGGCTTCTACCTGCCGCTCATGATCGTTTTGTGGCTCCTGATGCTCCGGGGTCTGGGGATCGAATTCCGGCATCAGGTTCAGCACCCGATGTGGAAGAGGTTCTGGGACTCCGTCTTCTGGCTGGCGAGCGTCCTGCTGGCGATCTTCTTCGGCGCGGCGCTGGGAAACGTCGTTCGCGGCGTCCCGCTCGGGAAAGAGGGATATTTCTTCGAGCCGCTCTGGACGACCTTCACGATCGTGCCTGAGTCCGGCATCCTGGATTGGTTCACGGTGATCATGGGACTCGTTGCATTCTTCACCCTCACAGCTCACGGGGCGAACTTCATCGCTCTCAAGACCGAGGGGGACGTGCAGGCCCGCGCACGCTCCATCTCGGCAAAAGCCTGGTGGGGAGTGACGATCGCGTCGATCACAGCGCTCGTCGCAACATCCGATATCCGGCCGGAGATCTGGACGAACTATTCCGAGCACCTGTGGGGCTTCATCTTCCCTCTCATCAGCCTCCTGGGGCTCATCGGGATGATGCTCTACAATAAGCGGGGCCAGGATAGGTCCGCATTTATTTCCTCGACTGCCTTCATCGGCGGGATGCTCGCGAGCACGGCATTCGGTCTGTATCCGAACCTGCTCCCCGCGTCGACCGATCCGTCGTACAGCCTGACGATCCAGAACAGCGCGGCCTCCGAGTACGGCCTGACCGTCGGACTAGTCTGGTGGATCATCGGCATCATCCTCGCGGCGGGCTACTTCATTTACATTTATCGAGCGTTCCGGGGCAAAGTGGTGCTCCCCGCCGAAGGAGCCGGATACTGACCAAACCGACAGTCCTCGACTCTTTTCCCGGAAAGCTGCATCTAAGAGAGAAAGAGAAGAACGATCTGCGTATGAATACAGCTTTGATCGGACGGGGAGCCCTCGTCTTTGTAGCAATCGTTTTGGTGGCGCTCTCCTCGGTTGGAACTCTGCCGGTCGGTGTTACAGTGGTACTTGCCGCCGCAGCGTTCTTCCTCGCAGTGACAAACTTTGGCCGGTCGTGCCCACTGTTTCTTTCCCTCCGCTCTCTGCTTAAACGAAAACGATTTCAAGAGAGGGAAGAGCAGGAGTGACGCGTGCGCGGGCCGAAGCATCGACACCATTTTATGGAGACTGAACAATGACAAAAGAGGTTTTCCTCAGACAAGCGCAAGGGATCACGTTCATTGCAAAGGGTAGCTCGAATCACTGGGTCGTCATGGATGGCCCACCGGATTTCGGCGGAAGCCTTGCCGGCTCGGCACCGAAGGAATTGCTCTTGATGTCCCTCGCTGGCTGTACCTCAAGCGACGTCGTGCCGATTTTGAAGAAGAAGAGAGTACCATTACAGGGATTTGAAGTCCGCGTGAAGGGTGTTGAAAAGGACGAGCACCCGAAGATCTTCACCGAGATTCACGTCGAGTACATCTTCTACGGAGACGGAATCAATCCCGCCGATGTCGAGCGGGCGATCGAGCTCTCAACGACGAAGTATTGTTCGGTGAGCGCGATCCTGAGGGCAAGCGCGAAGCTCACACACTCCTACCGGATCGAACCTACATCGAAGGTCGCTCGCACAACCGAAGTGACTGCTTGAGATTCCTCGGACACTGAGCCTCGGCCGCGACACCGGGCAAACACCGGCAGCGGATTGCCCCATCTCCCACGCTCCTTCTGTCTGCTGCTCAGACTGGAGTCCTGAGATCCGGAATTTCGCCTGAATTGCGAGGCAGCAGCCTCCGCCCCTCCTCCCATCCTGAAATTGAGAAAGAGGCCTGACCAACAGAGTGCTTTGATCTCGAGGGAGGGGTTCCTCTCGATACGCTGTTGCCCGGTCGGCCAAGGTTCCTCGAATTGCATTTCACAACCCGAACCTCTTGATAACCTCGAACGGTTGGTATAACTTACTGGCAGAGGAGAATCAAGACAGCTCGACGGAACATCGCGAGGATCTACAGGAACCAATCCCACCTCGGGGAAAGGCCTATGTACCCTCGCATCGTTTTTGTCTTCGCAGTTTGCCTCTCGCTCACATGCAGCTTGTCGGCCCAGGATGTGAAGGGCACTCCCCCGGGGGCCGGGCAGCAGACGAACGTCTACGCGTCGCTCGTGTACCACAGCACGTCCGATTTTCCGCTCACCCAAGACTTCTCGATGTACAGCGTTGGGTCGTCAGCATTCAGAAGCGGCGCTTCATCCGTTGGACTTGCGGTGGGGGCGGGCACTACCTTGTTCTCTTCCCGTCAGGGATATGGCGCCCTGGAGCTCGGATTCCTGCGAACAAGCTTCAGTGATCCCAATGTGACCGGCAAGCCTTTCTATTTCTTCGACCTCTTCCTGCACTATGGACTCTCACCGTGGGCGGATGGCCGGTCTGCTTTCTACGCGATCTTCGGCGGAGCCCTCGTTTACCACTCCGATGAAGGAGAAGACCTTGGAGGCCTTACGCCGGTGGCTGGGGGGTGGGATCCTTCGTCGTCATTCAGCAATCCTCCAGACTACTACCTGGCGAAGTACGTCGGCGCGGTGATGTGGGGCGTTGGAGCGAGGATGAACGTCGTCTCGGACATCATCGTGAGTGTGGAGTATAAGTGGATGTACGATTCATCCGCCGAGACGGACTTCAGTCAGCCTGTTCCAGGCATGTCCGGATGGTATTACGGCCACAGCAAATTCGACCCGATCGGCAACCGACTCTCGATCGGCCTCTCCAAGGTGTATGCCCGACCTGACTAGCAGAGCGGCACCACTGACTTGTACAGCATGCACCCCTGCCGCTTCAGGCAAATGGTGCAGGAGCATGGCTCTTCTGCTGAATTCCTGCATCTCATGAGGTAGCAGAGTCTTAGGACTTGACGCGTTTGCTCAAATTGGCTTGAAATTTGCCCTATGATTGATGAACTTACATCCGACAGGCCGCTCAGCGACCGTCGACAGGAACAGTTGATCAGAGAATACTGCCGGGGGATTGATGAGCGAATCCGCAGCGCGGCCTCGAAGGAAGAGGCGGAGCGAATCGTTCAGGACGCCTGCAGAGGCTTCGACGATGCGTGCGCCAGCGAGCTTGTCCGCGCGTTCCTAAAGCGGTATGTGAATGACCTCTTTACGAAACAGTGGAGCCGGTCGTCATGATCACGCGGGACATCACGATTGAAGATCTCGTCAGCTCCGTGCCGGAATCTGTGAGCTATTTGATGAAGAACGGAATAAAGTGCCTGGCGTGCGGTGAGCCCATCTGGGGAACGCTGGAGGAAGCCGCACGGGAGAAAGGCTTCTCCGACGAAGAGATCGATCGGTTCGTCTCAGATCTGACGGTGCTATCAGTCAAGGGCGGCTGAAGAACCAGACAGGAGGTATGTTTCTATGTTCTCCCAGTCAGTGCGGTTAGGTAAGATCCTCGGCATTCCCCTCGGCGTCAACTACTCGTGGTTCATCATTTTCGTCCTCATCACCCTTTCCCTGACGACGCAGTTCACGTCCGAGCACCCCACATGGTCGTATGCCGAACACCTCGCGCTCGGCATCACGACGAGCCTGCTCTTCTTCGTTTCCATCCTCCTCCACGAGCTCGGCCACAGCGTCATCGCCCTCCACTACAACATCCCGGTCCGGTCGATCACGCTCTTCGTGTTCGGCGGCGTCGCGCAGATCACCAAAGAGCCGGAGAAGCCCTCCCACGAGTTCAACATCGCCGTCGCCGGTCCCGTGGTCAGCGGGCTTCTGGGCCTGTTCTTCTACGGCGTTATGCTTCTCACGCAGGAATCGTGGGAAGGGATTGCCGCGCTTGGAGAATGGCTGGGATACATCAATCTCACCGTCGCCGCGTTTAATCTGCTCCCCGGCTTTCCGCTTGACGGTGGCCGGATCTTGCGCTCGTTGGTCTGGAGGTACACCGGCAGCTTCGAGCGCGCGACCCGCGTCGCGGCAGGCGCCGGGCAGTTGTTCGCGTATGGTTTTATCTTCATCGGCGTCTGGGCTGCCCTCAACGGAAACTTCTTTAATGGTCTCTGGATTGGCTTTATCGGGTGGTTTCTATTGAACGCTTCCCAGGCGACGACGGCACAAGTCAGGTTCCGCTCCGCTCTCGCCGGCGTTAACGCGGAAGACGTGATGACGCGCGACTGCCTCCAGCTCCCCGGGTCGATCAGCGTTGCGGACATGGTCGAGCATCATCTGCTCAAGAGCGGAACGCGGTGCGCGCTGATTATGGATGGCGATCGATTTCGTGGACTCGTGACGCTCCACGAGGTAAAGAAGGTCCCGAGAGACGAGTGGGCAGCGACCCCTCTGCAAGCGATCATGGTGCGAGAGGCGGAGCTCTCACAAGTGACCTCCAAGACACCCGTCGAAGCCGTTCTGCAGGAAATGAACGAGCACAACATCAGCCAGATCCCGGTCGTGGACGACGGGAAGCTGGTGGGTATCATTGGCCGGGATCGATTGCTCGCGCTCGTGCAGACTCACCTGGAGCTGAAGGCCTGAGTCGGCCGGCACAACCTCACTCTCTACCGAGACTTCGTGATGGATCAACCCGTCTCAATCGAATTCATCGTCGATTCCATCCCCGCCTCCAAGAGCGATGAGTTGCTCCGCAGTTGGGGGTACGACCTCATCGCGGAGTACGTTCAGATTGTACAGGAGTCTCACGTTGACCCCGCCTCTCCTCTCCTTGAACTCGCCACCGGATCCGGTCGTATGGCCGCCGTCCTCTCGAGGCTCGGCTTCGCCGTCGTGACGGGGGACATCAGCCTCGAGAAGTATGCGGATGCGCTTGGCCGCCTCACAGCGGCGTTCTCGGACAGGGCGAACCATCTTCTCCTGAACATGAAGTTGCTTCCGTTCCCGGATGGCGGAGTCAGAAACATCGTTTGCCTCGACACCATTCACGAACTCGAGGAGCCTGACCTCTGTCTTTCAGAGTTGATACGGGTTCACGATCCGGACGGGACGATCGTCATTGGTGATTTCAATGAGCTGGGATTTGAGGTCATGCAGCGACTTCATCGAGCCGTTTACAGGAACGATCACGCGCGGGGGTTCCTCAAGATGGCTGACCTGGCACCCCTCCTCCAAAAATCTTACGACGTGATGCACGAGGTTGTAACACCACTCAATATCAGCTATATTGCGGCGCACAAAAAACGGCCGCTGTAAGCTGCTGAACACTTGACTCAGGCGCGTAGGTTTCTGACGATCCTCAACGTCAAGCTGATTCTGAATGAAAGACCTGATGTACAAGCTCGAACGTATCCTGTGCCCCACCGATTTCTCCACCGCTTCCATCGAGGCCATCCGTTACGCATCCTTCCTGGCCAATCACGCCGGCAGCGAATTGACACTGATCTATGTCGAAGAATATGACACAACGCCGGTCGGTTTCTTCGAGCGAAACGAGCAGTTCATCGCCGACTACCGCAGGGAGACCACTGCTCTCGCTGAAGAGAAATTTGCGGAGATCATCGACCAGGAGTCGCTCAATCCGAGCCGTACTCTCACGTTGACCCAGTTCGGAACGGCCTATCAGCAGATTATCGAGGTCGCCGAAGCAAACCGGTTCTCCGTTGTGGTCATCGCGACCGAAGGGCTGGGCCAGTCCTCCCCGCATCTCATCGGAAGGACCGTGGAGCGGGTGGTCCGGCTCTGTCGCACGCCGGTCATTACGCTGCGTCCACGGCGGGGCCCGAAAGAATGGAACATCAAGACGATCCTCTGTCCGACGGACTTTTCGGAGTACAGCAACTTCGCCATTCCGTACGCGGTCTCGCTCGCGCGAAGCTTTCAGGCAAGGATCATCCTGGTTCACGTCACCGACCTGGCGGTGCAGCACCCGGAGGCCCTTCTGGAGAAGTTTCCCGACCCGCGTTTTTACCACGACCAGGCCGACAAGATCCAGATCGAGAAGATCGTCGGGAGGGACGTGGAGCCGGAGAACACCATCGTGCGGCTGGCGGACGAGTATCAGGTCGATCTCATTGTGATCGGGACCCACGGAGCGCGGGGCATGCGGAGAGTCCAGATCGGCAATACCGTCGAGGAGGTCGTGCGGAGGACGGCGGCACCGGTTCTGACAATCACGCACCCGATCCACAAAGCCGTGTTCCCGCGGCGATTTATGGAGGATTACGCTGAGGGTAAATAGCAGCGATCTCGCATTCGACACCGTACATTCCACACATCTCGTTGGTTTTTTCAAAATCGTTCTCTATCTTGACGCTGTTGAACAAACTCGAACCTCTCTCCGACGAAACTTTTCGGACGAGACCGCTCGTACGACTCTGACTTTGGAAAGGAGAGATTCTTCTGCCAGCCTCAGCGCTTGATCAGCTCTGCATCAACACGCTCCGCACGCTCGCCATGGACGCCGTCCAGAAGGCGAAGTCGGGTCACCCGGGGATGCCCATGGGGGCCGCCCCGATGGCCTACGTGGTCTGGACACGTCACCTCAAACACAGTCCCTTCAACCCTCACTGGCACAACCGGGACAGGTTCATCCTCTCCGCCGGGCACGGGTCGATGCTCCTCTACGGCCTCCTGCACCTGACCGGCTACGACCTCAGCCTCGACGATCTGAAGAACTTCCGCCAGTGGGGCAGCAAAACCCCCGGTCACCCGGAGTATCGCGTAACGCCCGGAGTAGAGACGACCACGGGTCCCTTGGGACAAGGATTCGGCAACGGCATCGGGATGGCGATCGCTGAGCGCTACCTCGCTGCACGCTATAATCGCCCCAATTTCGAGGTGGTGAACTACAGGATCTACGGGATCGTGAGTGACGGCGACCTGATGGAGGGAGTCGCTTCCGAGGCTGCTTCCCTCGCGGGACACCTGCGCCTTGGGAACATCATCTATCTTTACGACGACAACCATATCAGCATCGACGGAGACACGCACTTGGCGTTCACCGAGGATGTCGCGAAACGGTTCGAGGCGTACGGCTGGCAGGTGCAGGCTTTGGAGGACGGAAATGACATCGAGGCGATCAACGCCGCGATCAAGTCTGCTCAGGAAGAGACCAACCGGCCATCGCTGATCAAAGTCCGGACGCACATTGCTTACGGAAGCCCGAACAAGCATGATTCTGCGGAAGCGCACGGCTCGCCCCTCGGTGAAGAAGAGGTGCGGTTGACGAAGAAGGCGCTCCACTGGGATCCGGACAAGCAGTTCCTCGTCCCGAATGACGTACTGCAGCACATGCGGCACGCGGTCGAGCAGGGGAAAAAGTGGGAGTCCCTCTGGCAAACGATGTTCGAGAACTACAAACGGACGTATCCCGACCTTGCACAGGAGCTGGAAAATATCCGCGAAGGAAAATTCGGAGAGACGTGGAAACAAGCGCTCCCGGTCTTCGGCGCCGAATCCAGCGCGATGGCAACGCGCGAGGCATCCGGCAAAGTGCTCAACGCCATCGCCCCGCACCTCCCCACGCTCATCGGCGGCTCCGGAGACCTGACTCCGTCGAACAACACGTTCCTCAAGGGCCTCCCCGAGTTTCAAGCAGGCGTGTACACCGGCCGAAATTTTCACTTCGGCGTCCGCGAGCATGCGATGGGATCCATCTTGAACGGACTCGCCCTCACTGACGGGATCATACCGTATGGAGGGACATTCCTCATTTTCTCGGACTACATGCGCCCCCCCATCCGGTTGGCGGCCCTGATGGGAGTACGTCCGATCTATGTCTATACACACGACAGCATCGGCCTGGGCGAGGACGGCCCGACCCACCAACCGATCGAGCAGCTCGCCGCACTCCGCTCCATCCCCAACATCACGGTGATCCGTCCCGCGGACGCAAACGAGGTTGCCTGCGCCTGGAAGATCGCGATCGAGCACAAAGGCGGCCCCGTCGCGCTTGCGTTGTCACGGCAGAAGCTCCCTCTCATCGACCGGTCGAAGTATGCGCCTGCGGAGAACCTCGCCAGAGGAGCATACGTTCTGGCGGAGAGCTCGAAGCCGCCCGCGATGATCCTGATCGGGACGGGCTCGGAGGTGCAGCTCGTCATCGCGGCGTACGAGCAGCTTGCAAAGGAAGGCGTAGCCGTGCGCGTCGTCAGCATGCCGTCGTGGGAATTGTTCGAGGCCCAACCGAAGGAGTACAGAGATTCCGTCCTCCCCCCTCAGGTGAAGAAGCGGCTCGCAGTCGAAGCAGGATCGCCGATGGGGTGGCACAAGTACGTCGGGGATCAGGGTGAAATCCTCGGCATAACGAAGTTTGGCGCTTCAGCCCCGCTGGCGGCAATCATGAAAGAGTACGGCTTCACCATCGAGAATGTGGTCAGGAAAGCGAAGGAACTGCGCTCCCGATCTTGAGAGGTCACAGTTGCTTAACGTTCCCTCTCCTTGCGGAGAGGGCTAGTGTCGTGTTTCGGAAGAATCCTGAGTTATTCATGAAGAGAGCACACACCCCTCCGCCAAAGAGATCAGCGGACAAGTCGCTCCCCTCTCGCGCCCCACTGGCCTGTCACGAGAGGGGACGTTTGATTTACTATGTGGTGAGAGACAGAATCCTGAGCTTTAACAGTCCCCTCTGTGCGTAAGCTTGCGCGTTAGGGAGAGGGGATGTAGGGGTGTGTAAATACGAGCATCTCACGAGCAGTCGGAAAACTCGATGACCCGATCCACGGAGGCCGTCCAAAAACAAGCAAATGTCATTCTGAACGGAGCGAAGCGCAGTGAAGAATCTGCCACTATGAATCAGATTCTTCGTCCCGCCTGGAAAACGGCAGGACTCAGAATGACTTTTTGGTCAGCCTAGGCTATCCCTGAAGAAGGCGAGAGAGATCCTTCGCTAGACTTCCCTTCCGGAACAGGCAAAGCCCCCCTGACGATGACACAGACTACGTTGGAACGACCCGTCCTCAGCCGTGAATTCCGGACACGCCGTGCCATCAACTGGATGTCGCTCGGGGTACTGTACGCGTTCTTTTATATGACGCGGTACAACTACACGGCCGTCGCTCCCCGCCTGGCAGATATACTCGGCTGGAAGAACACGGAGCTGGGCATCTTCGAGACCCTGATGCCGCTGGTGTACGGACTTTCCGTCGTGCTGAACGGTCCGTTTGCCGACCGGGTCGGCGGCAAGAAAGCGTTCCTGTTCGGCGCGGCCGGCGTCGCTGTCATGAATTTCCTTTTCGGGATGGCGAGCTTCGCCGTAGTGAGCCCAGCCGTGTGGGAAGGAACCGGCCTTGCCCGCCACGTCGTGACGCCGACAACGCTCGGATTCGGGCTCTCGGGGGGAATGATTTTGACGATGATGGCTATCGTCTGGGGCCTGAACGGCTATTTCCAATCGTACGGTGCACTCTCCATCGTGAAGGTAAATGCCCAGTGGTTTCACGTTCGCGAGCGCGGAACCTTCTCCGGCATTTTCGGCGTCCTGATCCGGATGGGTCTGCTTCTGGCCTTCCAGGGTGTGCCGCTCATTTTGCTCGCCTTCCCGTGGCAGTATGCGTTCTGGATTCCAGGCGCCTTTGTCATCGTTCTCCTCCTCATCAACTACTTCTTCATGTACAATTCGCCGAAGGATGCCGGGCTAGGAGATTTTGAGACCGGCGACGAGGTGGAGGAGGACGAGAGCAAACCTTCGTCGGTGAAGTTCATCATCCAGAAGGTCTTCGCATCGCGCGTAATGTGGATGATCGCCGTCGGCTCGATGATGATCGGGTTCGTTCGACGGAGCGTGGTCGACGCGTGGTGGCCGAAGTACTTTGTCGACTTCTACGGCGCCGACAACACGTCCTTCGCGACCTATCTCCCGTATCTCATCGCCACGTGGGGGATCGCACTGGCCGGCATCGCGGGAGGCTTCGCCTTCGGCATCACCTCGGATCGGACGTACGGAGGGCGGCGGGCTCCGGTCATCACGTTCGGTTTCATCGGGATGGCGGTCGTCCTCGCTTTTTTCACCGCCTCAGACCTCCTCAATTTCGGGCCGGTCGTCGCGGCATGCTGTCTCGTGGTCCTTTCCTTCTGCGTGAACGGCGCTCACGGAATGATCGGGGGCGCGGCGTCGATGGATTTCGGGGGAAAAAGGGCTGCAGCGACCGCCGCAGGATTGTTCGACGGCATGCAGTACCTGGCGGGGGCGTTCGTGGGGGTCGGCGTGGGTTATATCACGACGAATTGGGGGTGGGGAGCCTGGCACTGGGCGCCCATTCCTTTTGCGCTGTTCGGCGCCTACATCATGTCACGTCTCTGGAACGTGATGCCAAAAGGAAAAGCGAGGCATTAAATTGAGAGGGATGAGTCGGCGGTGAGATCTCAGAAGTCCGCCGGCAGCGCTCAGCCATCAGCCCTCCATCTCCCATCTTTCTACCTCTTACCCCAAAGTTTCTTCGTCACTCCCTCGAGCTCGTTTCCGATGAGCATGGGATCGAGCGTCTTCTCCGGCTCGTTTTCGAAGACCGCATACGGGATGTTGAAGCCCTTCACCTCGATAACGTCCGGATTCTTCGCCGCGAGCTTCTCCCAGTCGTTCGTCTTGTAGTAGAACTCCATCTTCTCGTCCGGGAGAGAATGGTACAGGATTGAGTCCTCCTGACCTTTCCGCGCCCGGCGCCGGTTCTTCCGTGCGGATTCCTCGTAAGAGACCTTAATGTACATCAAGCAGGCTCGGCGAAGAATCTCCTCGTGAAGATAGCTGAGAGCCTCAGCGATGCCGTCCTCTCCTCCCCGCGCGAATTCGATGAGCGTCGTCTTTTTCCCGTGGTAGTTCGGATCCCGAGCCAGCTTCTTCCGATACTCCAGGTTGATCCGTTCAATGTAGAGGTTCCAGATGAAGTGCTCTTTGAAGTAGTACTTCTCGTCGGTCCAGATGCGCGGCCGACCGTGTTTCGTCAGGATGTCATCGATCTCGAACGTTTCCCAGACGTAGACGAAATCATCCAGCTCCTCGAACTCGCCGATATGAAATCTCGTCGAACGTTCCTTCAGATCCGTCTTCTTCAGATAGTCGATGACCTCGGACTTGCCTGCTGCAGGCCGGCCGGTAATGATCAGGATGGGGAAGTTGTCGCTCATAGGATCTCCAGAAAAAGATGCGATGTCATTCCGAACTTGGTTCGGAATCTATTCAGGTAAGTTCTACTTGATTTGCCTGATTCGCCCTTCAACCGGCGAGGTCACGACTTTCATCGCTCGGATCTTCTTCAGGACGGCGTTGAAGACCGTCTCGTTCAGATACGTCAGCTTCGACGGCTCGATCCCGAGGTACCGCTTCGCCTCGCCCATCATATAGTCGCTCGCCGCCCCGACGTACATCTTCTTATCCTCCACGGGCTTGCCGCCCACGAGGAGCTTCAGAACCTCGACCTTCCCGAAGGCATCCCTCCTCCACTCACACTGAATACCGGACACCTGAATGCCGGGTCTCTTCTCGATATCGTGCCTGACGAGAGTCCGCACTTGGCTGCCGCTCACCTTGAACGTGGTCAGGATGTTCCTGAACGGCAGCACTTCAAAGAGATCCTGCTTCGTCATCGGCCCCGGTGAGAGGTCCCTTCTGATGCCGCCGTTATTCATGAACGCAATGTCCGCATGCGCGGCCTCGCGCTGCGCATCGGCGATGAAATTCCCGGCGCCGGTCTCCCACCCGTTGATCTTCCAGGCGTCCTTGAGCGCGCCGATGACCTGGCTGTACTCTTTGTCGATCTCGGTCTTGAACGAATCGACCAGCGCAGTCACGACGGTCTTCCGCCGGTTCGGGTTATACCATAGCTGGTGCAGGCTTCCGCCCCACTTCGTCACGTGCTCGTGATCCACCGTCAAATCCAGAACGCCCAGGTTCTCGCAGTTGGAGCCGGTCTGTGCGATGATGACGCCGTTGATGTACTTCGGCTTTTGCAGGCGGGTGTGGGAGTGTCCGCCGATGATCACGTCGAGGCCCTTGACGTTCACCGCAAGGATGGAATCATCCTCGACCCCTTGATGGGTGATGGCGATGACCAAGTCGGTCTGCGGGCGCAGGAGGCTGATGTACTTTTCCGCCGTCGCGATCGGAGGCAGGAGCTTGATCCCCCTGGTGCTGTTCTGACTGACGAGGTTGTAGAAATCGCTCGACATCAGTCCGAAGATCCCAATCTTCAGTCCATTCTTTTGAATGATGACATACGGCGTGTGCGTGACGGGCTGCCCCGTTTTTTTGTCGATGAGGTTTGCCGACACGACGGGAAACTTCGCGATGGCGACAAGTTTGAGAAAATTCGCGTAGGAAATATCGAAATCATGGTTTCCCGGGGTCATCCCTTCGTAGCCCATCAAATTCATCATCTCCATAAGAGCCCCTCCCTCCGCGCCCATGAAGACGCGATCGGTGATCGGGTTGCCCGTCATCAGGTCGCCGGCGTCGAGGACGAGCGTCGAGTTCCTGATCTTCCGTATGCTGTCGATCGCGAAGGCGAGCTCGTTGAATCCCCCGACAAGCGGCTTGGGAGTTCTCTTCACCCAGAAAGCTTCGTGAGGGAGAAAGCTCGCGTGCATGTCGTTCGTGTGGAGGATGGTGATTTGTTTGGGCTGCGCGGCGAGGAACGATACACAGAGGAGGATCCCCGCGCACAGGGAGAGGACACTTCTCAGCGATCTGGATTGATGACTGGTCATGGAAAAGGATCACTCCATTTTGTGAACTGATTTTCCCTGGCGATGCAAGATAGCGAGAAAATTATCATTTTGGAACATTACTTTAGAGAGGGGGGGATGAGTGGGGAATGAGCAGACTCGGGCCGATCTGTCTCTCATTTCAAGCCCCTTTCCTTTTTCGCCGCTGTTTCCTACATTAATGGCAATTACCGCCAACACTCATTTGCCCACTACGCGCGAGGACTTCATGAAGCGATTCTTGCTCGCTCCGCTCTTGATTGCCTTCTGCATGCGTGCGAACGTCAACGCACAGGAGCGCGCGATCGCCCTTCCGCACATATTGAGCGCTGCTCAGGAGTACCTCGCGAAAAGCAATGTTGCAGCGAGCCGGTACTTTCTCACGTCAGTGGAAAAGAAAACCCGAGTCACCGCGTCCGCGCGCCCCGCGAAGGGCCGTGCCGAGGAGTACTATGAACTATGGTGGGCAAGCGCGGACAAGCAGCGCAGCCGATACCTCGGGCTCAAGGTTCCGTCCAATGGAAAGATCCAGCGACTGCTCTCGTCAGCATTACTGCCGAGGAGCAGAGGAAACGTCGGCAGGCCGAAGATTTCCCTGCGGAAGGCGCTGAGACTCTCCGAGGCCTATGCCTTCGACCACTCGCTGGTGACCTCGGCGCATTACCTTCATTCTGCCGGCCTTGTCACGGCGGGCAGATCGCTCCGAGACATCTACTGGTGCGTTCGGCTAAGGGATGGGAAGGGGACGGAGGAGAATGATATCTTGCTGGCCGTGCGCATGGATGGGACGGTCGAGCAGCTCCATCTGACGTAGAGATCCCACGGGCCGGTTTGCCCTCTTCGGAATACTCCGCATGCGAGACCAGTGGAAACAACAAGGGGGACCCCAGTGGATCCCCCTCGCTTCGACAGGAAGGTTCTTCTACTTGAGGAGCGTCATCTTCTTGGTCGTCATGAATTGACCTGCCACCATGCGGCAGAAGTACACGCCGCTGGCGACCTTTCCACCCGCGTTGTCTGTCCCATCCCACTCAACAGCATAGCGGCCCGCGGAGTGTCGCTCGCTCGCAACAAGATTGCGAATCAATCGACCGTGCACGTCATACACCGCGACGTCCACCGTGCTCTCCTTGGGAATTGCGAACTCGATTTTGGTCTGGGGGTTGAACGGGTTGGGGTAGTTGTTGGTCAGCTCGTACTCCTTTGCTCCCCCATCGAGCGTTTCAACCTTGCCCGCGACCCGGTGATCGCCGTGGCACTGCGTGCACTCCATCTTCGCACTGATCGTCGTTCCATGGCAGGTCTTGCACTCCGCTATGATCGCCGGGGAGACGAAGAGTGCCGTGAATTGCGATGCCAGATTATCGTTCAGGATCTTGGCCGTGTAGGCAGCGACGTCGCCCGCCAGGCGCGCACAGCGCTCTTTGCGCTCCGTGGAGCTTTGGCCGACCTGGGCAACCGCGCACCATTCCGCTACCGAGGCGTGGCACAGGATCGAGCCGGACATGTTCTGGGTAAGATCTTGAGTGTACCTGTTGTCAGTGTATTTCGATTCACGGCCGTACTCGTTGCTGATGTCCGTGGGAAATAGCGTTTGTGTGTACCAGCCATAGACTTCGCTCTCAAGTGCAGACGCAGCGGAACCGGACGTCACCAGCGATATGAATGCCGCCGAGCCGTTGATCGCACCGCACGTGCCTCCCCAGCCCGCACCTCCGCCGCTGCCGTACGACATGATCTCCATGGGGAAGGAGGTCCACGGCTCCGCCCCCACGAGATCCTTCATCGCCGTGACGAGCGCAGCGAATGCAGCGTAACTGCATCCACCGACGTAGTACAGGTCATGGCCGAGAATGCGGACTTTCTCGGGATCGAGAGCCTGGTAGGGGTACGGCCACGAGGCGTTCGTCCTGGCGAGAACTCTGTTCGTCAGCCCTTCCACTGCCACCGCGCCGATCACCGCTCCGGCGGCGTACTTGGTGCCTGTCGTCAAGAACTCTTTTCTGGTAAGTCTCATGAATGTCTCCCTTATGATGGTTCGTAGTTAGTCGAATGGTTCGTTGTGGTTCGGGTGAAATTGTAGATCCTCCGGAATTTTGCTTGATGTGATAAGCTGAACGCACTCCAAAAATTGGAGACGCCGCTCACTCGGCAGCGCATCGAGCATCGTCGCGGCAATCTCCGCTGCTCGCTGCATCGAGCGCTCCGCCAAAGAGATCCCCGCAGCCGCAAGTGTGATGTGCTCAACTCGTCGGTCAGATCGATCAACTGTCCGTTCAACGAGGCCTCGTCCCTCAAGCCTCCGCAACAGCTTCGAGAGCGAGCTACTTCGAACTTCTAAAAGGTCTGCAAGGCTGCTTGCGGAAGTGGGGCGATCGAGATAGAGTACCAATACGCACTCGAGCTCATAAACCGGGAGGCTGGCCTGCTTGGCCAGGGCATTTTGGATACGGTGGTTCCAGAGCCCCAGGCGAATGATCTCCAGAGCGCTGTCTGCTAAGGTAGGCATCGGTTGAAGGAGTCGATTTATAGTTTTACAACTGCAACTATTGTTCCAAGCTAATAGTTGATGTTTTTTCTCCCTATTTGGAGCTTCCTGGCCATTTTCTGGAAAACGTGTGTTGAGTACTTCAATCAGTGCTGAAGGAATACACACCAGGATTGAGAACAGCAATGAGCTCGAGTTCGCCCGGACTCCTTGAATCCCGCTCACGTCGGCGGCGATGCAGCAACTCGACGGGACAGCAGCCAATGACGCTACCTCGAAGTTCGCCCCTCCTTATCTCTCATAGGTGTGGCTGTTGGACGCGCGCGGACGCAAGGAGTCGGAGAGGGTCCCTCTCGCTGGACGAACAGGAGCATTGAAGCGGAAATGGTCAGATCGCTGGCAGGCGTGTG
>Ga0315554_1000606_pt1 | contig 21363 bp, 17 predicted proteins | sample SalMarSW160370MG_FD_202114 | JGI IMG/M metagenome (GOLD analysis project Ga0315554, IMG submission 202114) | Salt marsh sediment microbial communities from the Plum Island Ecosystem LTER, Massachusetts, United States - Salt Marsh Sediment SW1603-70 ... | reverse complement strand
TAACCTGCTCAACATGCTATAATTTACTGATTGAACTAAATGAAACTAATGATAAAAAACATGGCGCAAGTTAATCATCGCAAAAGCAATACAGTGAGCGCCAAAAAAGTAAACATCTTTACGATCGAACCTTAATAACAGAGCTCTGAATTTATCAATCCAGGCAAAGGAGCGTTCGCTGGTAAATCGGTGTTTGTAAACCTCCTGGTCAAACAAGCGTTTGCGACCTCGTTTTGTTACTTTGCGATTACGCTGGTTGACATCCATGTTGGGGATCAAACCATGATTGAAGCAGGTTTTACGAGCCGCCTTGGTGTCAAAAGCCTTATCTGCATTGAAGAAAGCACCACCAATATCAAGGCCCAACCTTTTCATGGATTTGAAGGCTGCCTGTAAGTGAGGTTTCAAGTTGTATGCATCATTGTGGTTGCCAGCAAGCAAACCTGTAGATGCGATGATGAAACCTTCACCATCCGTGATCGGCAGGATGTTGGTGGTCTTGGCTTTCTTTCGCCCTTGATAAGCGACGGATTCGCCGCCTTTCTTGGCAATCGCATGACTACCATCCAGGTTCAGTTCAGATAAATTCAAGTCCGTTTCAATCCTCATAATGCTGCCTTGCCATACTTTTTCCAGGCTACCGTCTCGGCTCCACTTGCGAAAATGGTAGTAAACGGCATGATAACTGATTTCTTTTTTTCTGAGATCATCTGCATCAGGGTCAATCGATATCCGATGCCATTGGCATCCCGTATGGAGCCGATAGAGGATATAGTTGAACACCTTGTATAGTGGAATCTTACTTTCATAACCACGTTTTGCTGTCGTAAGATGAGGTCGAATATGTTCATTGAACTGTTTTTCAGTTACACTTGTGGGGATCGTGCTCATAGCTGTTCTCCTTTGGTCAGGTTTTGAACAATTATGATGCACGATTATTTGTCCTTTCAATAGTTTCAATTACTTCATTATAGAAAATCTGATGGTCACTTACAAGTTAATGTCTATTAAGGTGATTTATTTTTAGGGGGGATTGGTTTCTATGTAAGACATTCGTTATAGAATTAATCTTGAACCCCCTTCTCCCTATCTGTAACAAATTTTCTTCTATATGAACCCGTTTTTTACCTTTCGACCGATCTTCTATTGCAGCGACTGGCGGATGGCTGCCCGTGCGGCGTAAAATCCGCACATCCCGTGGACCCCGCCACCTGGTGGCGTCGACGAAGAACACAAATAAATACTCTTATCCGGGGTGCTGTAAGGCACCCAGCGGGCGACCGGCCGGGTGAAAAATTGGCGCAGATCCTGTACGCCTCCGTTGATGTCCCCACCGACGTAATTAGGGTTGTAGGCTTGCATTTCCTGAGCGTTGTGGGTTCGGCGTGATAGCACCAGGTCGCCAAAGCCGGGTGCGAAGCGCTCGATCTGGGCCTCAATGCGGGTGGTCATGTCTACCGTAGAGGCATGCGGTACGTGACAGTAAACCCAAGCGGTGTGCTTGCCTGCTGGTGCGCGGCTGGAGTCAAACAAGCTTTGCTGGGCCAACAGCACGAGGGGGCGTTCGGGGATCTCACCCTGCCAAACCGCGCGCTCGGCGGAGGCGATTTCATCCAGCGTACCACCGAGGTGTACGGTTCCAGCCTGATCGACGCCCGGGGCCTGCCAAGGGATGGGGCCATCCAGGGCATAGTCGATCTTGAACACGCCCGGGCCGTAGCGGTAGCCTCCCAACTGGTGGCGATAGCGTCTGGGCAGGTGCTCCCCGGTGATCTCTAATAATTGGCGCGGGGTCAGGTCGAAGAGCACCACGCGTGCCTGTGGAAGATCCTTGAGGCTTTTAACCGGTGAGGAGGTCCTGATCTCCCCTCCCAGATCGTTGAGGTAAGCTGCCAGGGCGTCCGCGATAGATTGCGAGCCATAACGGGGTAAGGGCCAACCCACTACATGAGCCAACCCACCTAACAACATCCCAAAGCCAGCCGTAATGGGCTTTTCCAAAGGTAGCATGCTATGCCCTGACATACCCGCGAAAACCGCCCGGGCTTCCTCTCCTTGGAAAAGGCTGCGAGCCAATCCATTGGCTGAGCGGATGGCTTTCAATCCGAAGCCGGTTAGCAGGAGGGGGTGGCGTGGTGGTATAGGTAACGGCCCCAGTAGGTCCTCGGACAGTTCTCCCCAGTGTTTTGCGATGGGGAACATCAATCGGCGGTAAGCCGGGCCATCCCCCCCCAGCCTGGTGGCAGTAGATTCCAGCGATTTTTCGATCAGCACTGCCCGGCCTCCGTCCAGTGGGTGAGCCAGAGCTACCGGTGGCTGAATCCACTCCACCCCATATTTTTCCAGGGGTATGCTGCGCATGAAGGGCGAGCCTAAGCCTAAGGGATGTATGGCGGAACACATATCGTGGCAAAAGCCTGGCAAGGTAACCTGCATAGAGCGCATACCCCCTCCAACCGTATCTTTGGCCTCCAAAACCAACACACCATAGCCCTTGCGGGCCAGGGTGATGGCAGCCGCCAACCCGTTAGGGCCAGCGCCCACCACCACGGCATCGTATGCTGAACTACTATCCATTGTTAGGTTCCAAAAACGATCTTGTCTAATCGATAATTCACACTAAATACCAGCCATCGATTAAGCCGCCTCACGCTTGAAAATTCCTTTCAACCAACGTGCCGGTGCCATCGCAAGGTATAGTCCGGTGCGGATGGCGGCATTTTGCCACAGATTGCCAGCCTGCGACCATTGTACGTGTGAGTCTACCAGTATATTCTTTTGGGTCACGCTCCCGCTAGCGCCGAAATAAGCTGCCAGGTTTTGCAGGGTTTGGTGCCAGAAGGCGTCTTCTGACTTGTGACCGAACCCCAAGCGGAAGCTAATCTCGTAGAGCGGATCGTTGGCGCGAAACAAGGCCTGTATCTGAGCGACGGTGCCGCTTTCCTGGAAAGCGCTGAAAGTGATCATCCCGGCGAACATGTGCCCCTCAGGAGTCATAAAAGAGAAAGACTCCTCATCGGCGTAGATCACCATCACGCCAGTAGAAATGAGGGGCATACTGCCCGGTCCCTTCACCCCACCCGGGCCAGCCAGGTTGAGCAGAGCTACATCCCCCGGTTGCATACCCCCAACCCGTCCGTAAAAACGGTAGCCTTCCGGCCAAAACTTTGGGAAATTCTCCTTCCAGGCCTTGATCAGATCCTGAGGGTCTATATTGACCCCTTCTAACCTTATGCGATAGGTCTTCTGCCACATCTGACCGAAACCTCGCAGTGGGCTGGAGAGCTGGCGACCATCTACGTTGAGGTTGATCCCGGCGCCAGCATCCGAAACTTTGAGCTTGTCCACGGGCTTGGCCCAGGTGGATTCAACATCTCGCTGGGATGGTCCCTTTGCTTCTGTAGTCATTACTACCTCCTAAAAACGCACGGGTGTGCTTATCTTATGATTTGGTTATTTCTAAGTGATTTTCCCTGTCTAGGGAACCATCGAGTGAATCTACACTGCAGCAAGAGCCTCGGATTCGCCGTCCAAGATTGCGATTGCCTCGTTCAGGCGGGTGAGTTCGAAGATCTGGCGATAGTGTTCATTCAATCCATAGGCTAATAAACGTTGCTTCTGGCGGTTGGCCCGGATCAGCAAGGTGACCAGCAAGCCGATACCCGAGCTGTTCATATATGAAAGATCACTGAAGTTCAATATGATACTGCGGGCTTGCGCCTTGGTGGCCTGGTTGTAGGCTTCCATCAAGGCTTGTTCGGCTTGGGCGTTGATTTCACCGTGTATGTCCACCACAAAAGCGGATGAACTGGCTTTACGGACTTGGGTGCTAAGGTTGGCAACTGACATGTTTCCTCCGATAAAAATAATATTATGATTGGGTAAGGGCAACTGCGCTGGCCTCATCCGGGTACAGGGTGAGAAAATCCACCAGGCGGGTCACCTGGAAGATCTCCACGTAGTGATCGCTCAACCCGTAAACGGAAAGTTGGCGGTGGTTCTTACGAGCCAACACCATCAAGCCGACGATCAGAGCGATCCCGGTGCTGTTGATATAACTAACATCCGTAAAATTCAAGACAATGTTTGCCGGGGAATCCTCTTCGGCTTGTAAATACGTCTGGTTGAGAGCGGTTTCAGCGAAGGCATTGATCTCTCCGTGCAAGTCAATCAGTGCGGCATCGCCTTGACGGCGTACCGAGGCTGAAAAGGGTTTTGTGGTCATGCCTCTCCTTTCAAATCAAAATATAACTTTAGGATGTGGTGAGATTCGGTTGAGATGACCTCCATATCATCTACCATGTTCTCAATCAGGTAAAGACCCCATCCACGCGGTGACTGCAATCCTTGCAGCTTGGCTTCCAGGTCGGGTACGCCTGTAGGAGCCAATACCTGTCCGCTTCCATGATCGGTGATGGACACGCAAAGGCGTTGGGAGGTTGTGCTTACCTGGATATTGACGGGTTTATCTTCCTGATAATGGTTGCCATGTTCCATGGCATTCATGGTCGCTTCCGCCACGGCGGTTTTCAGGCGCTCCAGGCGTTCCGGGTGCATACCTAGTTCTGCCACCACCGAGGCCACTTGCTCCATGGCCTGGCGTTCGTTGCCTGGGGCACTTGGAACGCTTAGTTCGATTAGCAGCCGTTCCTGGACATCTTGGGGCGGCTCTGGGTTTCGCTGTAAGGTGACAAAGGTCACGTCATCTTCCTGTTCCCAACCTGAACCGGTAAAATCGCTCAATTCGCCTAAAAAGCACTGCACCAGGTCATTGTTACACCGATTTTGGGTCAGGATTTGACGGAGGAGAGGAAAGCCGAACATATCTTCATCGGGGTTATGCGCCTCGATCAGGCCATCGCTGTAAAAGAATACACTGTCGCCGGGGGCCAGGGTGGTTTCCTTCTCCTCATATTCCATATCCGGCATCAAACCCAGGGGCATACCCCGGGCGCGCAACTCAACCACCTGCTCAGAATTACTCTGGTAAGGCGGTGGGTGACCAGCATTTGCGTATCGAAGTTTTCCGGTAGCAGGATCAAGCAAAGCATACAGGCAGGTGATGTACATGTTAGGAGGGATATCTGGGACGAGCAGGTTGTTGGCCTGATAAAGTATTTGACCTGGAGATCTCCAGCGTTCGGCCGCTGAGCGTAAGATGCTGCGTGTAGTAGCCATCACCAGGGCAGCCGGAACGCCTTTATCGGTCACGTCGGCGATAACCATGCCCAGGTGACCATCCGGGAAGGGAGTGAAATCGTAGAAATCCCCGCTCACGGCCCGTGCAGGTTGCCATAAGGCGGCGATCTGCCAGCCATCCAATTGGGGCAATTCCTTGGGGAGCAAGGTTTGCTGGATCACCCGCGCCACCCGCAACTCCTGCTCGATGCGCTCACGCTCACGAGCTGCGGCTTGCTGCTGCTGTACTAATTGGGCCACGCGCAGCGCTGGGGCAGCCTGGGTGGCCAGGGTGTTGAGTAGGCGCCGGTCGTCGGTGGAATAATCTTGCTCGCTCCGTCGTGGACCCAGGTTAAGCATGCCGATCAATTCCCCCTGGCTGACCAGGGGCACGATCAGCTTTATCTGGTTATTCTTGAGTTGGTGCAAAGCAGGCGAATCCATATTGAGGCGATCAACCTCTACCACACCCGAAGCGCTGAGCAAATAAGCGGAAAGTGGATCATTGGGAGCTAGATCCAGGTCGATCATCTCCACTGGTGGGAGTTCGGTCGTGGTTTCCAGCTTCTCTCCGCTAGCCGCCTTGGAGCGAGGCTTGGGAAAACCGGTAATTGATTTCCATAATCTGGTTATCATTGATTTGATTTACTCCATTTATTATCATAATTGTATAAATTCAGCGTCTCCTAAACGTTACGAGAAGCGTTACGAAAGTGATGAATCTTTCACCTAACCTATCCATCCCGCTCCGGAGCGTGTACCTAGGGAGATGAATTGAGTCTTTCAGCTCCGATCCCGCCACTCCCACTCGGCAGTGTGAGTGCGGCTAAGGGTGCGCCACTCGGGTGAGAGCGGCATGACCCCCAATTCAGCCACGATCTTACGGGCGGCCAGTCCCAGAATGGCCGTGTAGGTAGGGTAGGAGATCTCCAGTTCAGCCAATTGTTCAACCCACATACCAGCCGCCATACCCGCAGCGACCATCTGGGTTACCTCGACAGCCTGCTCACCAACCACGTGAACGCCCAAGATTCGATGGGTTTCGACGGAAACGATCAGCTTGCAGAAGCCCTCGGTCAACCCATCGATGACCGCCCGGTCCATGTCGGTATAGGGGATCTTGGCTGCGACGTAGTCCCCTTCAGCCTTGGCCTGGCTTTCAGTTAACCCCACACTGGCATATTCCGGATCGGTGAAGCTGCCGTGGGGAACGATCAAGTGGTGGATAGGTTGCCCTATACCTAACACGGCATTCTCCGCGGCAGCACGAGCCTGGTAGCTGGCACTCTGAACCAGCATCATGCGCCCGGTGATATCGCCAGCGGCGAAGATGTGGGGCATGGAGGTTTGCATGTAATCGTTGACGGTGATGTAGCTGCTGTGAGTCTCGACCCCGGCCGCCGATAAGTTGAGAGAGGTCACGTTTCCAGGCCATCCAGCCGCTATAAGGACCCTTTCGGTATTTACCCGAAGAACTTCCCCACTTTGGGTATAAACCAGGCTCAGCCCTTCCCGCTCTGGCTCGATCCGCTGTACCCCCCCAATACCGGTGAGAATACGCACGCCCCGTTTCTGGAAAGCAATCTGCATGGCTTGAGAGACATCTTCTTCTTCCGCCGGTAAAATGCGTGATGCGAGATCCAGCAGGGTCACCTCGGTGCCAAAGGCTGCAAAAATTGAGGCCAACTGGCAGCCAGTGGCAGCCGCACCGATGATGGCCAGCGAGCGCGGCAAAGCGCGCAACGACCACACTTCACTGTGGGTCAGGGCTAGATCGGCTCCGGGAAAGGCCAGGCGGCGAGCCTGCCCGCCTGCACATATGATGAACTTTTTCGCGTCCAGCCTTGTGACCGAGCCATCCTGATTATCTTCGGTAGAATTCAAAGCGAGGGTGTGCGGATCGACGAATTGCGCCTGCCCCACAGCTTCATATACTTGTACACCCGACGATTCAAGGTGATTAATGAGCTGTTTTTTCTCATGTAATTGATAAACTACCTGTTGGGTGCGCTTCATCAGACCGGAGAAATCCAGTGCAGGACGCTCTGCATACAGGCCATAGCTGGCGAAGTTTTCGCTGGCACGCATTAAGCGAGCGGCACGGGCCAGCACCCGGGTCGGAACGCAGCCATCGTTGGTGCAGGTGCCCCCCAACCTATCCCGCTCAATCAGGGCTACCGTGGCGCCCAGCTCACGAGCCCTTAGCGCGGCGGTTACTCCCGCTGGACCACCGCCGATTACAATAACATCGAACATAAAGCGAATTCTCCTTCTATAGGGTCCATTTCAGCTAGCAACGGAGGGCGTGTAAGATCTTCTTTCACTCTCAACTCTTTGCCTCCTCTGGGTCACGCAGCCATAATGAGGCGTTTTCAGGTTGCAGGGTATCCATCGTAACGGCTATCAGGCTTCGGTTGATCTCCTCCAAATCCACCTCCTGGCGCAAATTGGAGGTGAAAGCCTCCAGCGTCTGCTCAGCATCATACTTATGCCGGTAAAAACGGCGGTCTATTTCGTTTTGGAGGCGCTTGCGTAAAGGGTTGAACAAGGTAGCGATCACCAGGGTGGAGATCACCGTCACAACCGGAGATTGGTTCTGCCCGGTGAGGAGGCGCAACCCTTCTTGCATCCAAACCACACTGGCGAAATAGATGACAGCCAACATAGCGGTCAGGGCACCATAGACCAGCGTGCGCCGGATAATGATGTCAATGTCGAATAGCCGCTCGTGCAAGATCGAAATCGCCAGCGCACTTGGAATCGTGCACCACAAGATGCCGATCAAGGCCGGGGAAAGGATAGGCGCGAACCCGACCAGAGGTGGAATAACGGTTAACGTCACCCAGGGTAGGTTCGCCACAACCATAGCCCAAACTAACCAGCGCAATTGGCGCCGCTCAACTTCTGACTGGCAGGAGCGGTAAACCAAAACGGTGCTGAGGATTGCCAACAGGAAATAAAGAATGGTGATCGTGCCAGTGCTCTGAACAGCTAACACCAGCCTTGCGTTGGCGGTCGGCAACGACCGCCAACTGGGAAAAACTGAGACTGCATATGGCAGCCATGGGCCTAGATAAACCAGGGCAATTAACCGGGGATGGCGTTCGAGAACCGGGCGTGGGCTCGGGAAAATTAAGGAAAAATGGAGCAGTCCAGCCGCTACCAGGCTATACAAGGGCACTGAAGCCCACAGCCACAAGAATACCATCCAGCCGTAACGAAGATCGCTGGTTTGAAGGCCCAGGAAGAAGGCGAGGCCGCTTGCCAGTATCGCCGTGCTAAGTAAAAACAAACCCTGGGCAGCCGGCAATCGCGGCCGGCGGACAAAAACCAACAGGCTGACAATTTCCAGGTAAAAGAGGAATACCAGTTCGCTCCAATGCGCCTGTAGAGCGCTTGAAAGAGGATAGCGCTCCAATGGCTGCGAGAAGGTCTCCACCCGGCCATCGCGCAAGACGGTGTAACTCACCGGTCCACCAGTTAAAGGCGTTGGGTTCAGAGGATCGCGCAAGCCCTGAACGAGCCAATCATCCACGGGGCGTTGCTCCATTGCCAGGATCGCATCTCCCGACCGCAGCCCTCCCGGCTGATCCAGGAGCGTCTGAACGATCAATCCCTCTTCGCCCAGGGAGGTCTCGAAAGAGATTACCGTCCTATCGCCAGGCAAGGAGAGGCGCCCGGCCAGGAAGGCCAGCAGAGGCAGCCATAGGATAATCCCGATCGCAGCTGTTCTCAGGGGAGTTAAGCGTCCTGTCATCCAGCCTCCCGTCGATCACCGAGTCGATGTGAGCCTGTCCCCGAGCTCCGAATTAACCATAAGGAAACCCCCTCTGGTTCCATGGCACCCTGAACCGCCCTCAGCAGGCTGCTGCTGATCTCATCCAGGTTTACCTCCTGGCGCAAACTGGTGGCGAAAGCCTCCAAGGTCTGCTCGGTGTCGTACTTGCGCCGGTAAAAACGCCGGTCGATTTCATTTTGGACGCGCTTGCGTAAAGGGTTGAAAAGGGTTGCGATAGCCAGGGTGGAGATAACGATTACGACCGGCGACTGGCTTTGACCGGTCAGGGCTTGTAACAGATTCTGCAGCATTAACACGCTGACGAAGTAGGTCAGCGCCAGGGCGGCAGTCAGGCTACCGTACACCAGCGTGCGGTGGATGATCACATCGATATCGAACAGCCGGTAGCGTAAAATGGCAACTGCCACTGTGATCGGCAGGCTTAGCCAGACCAGACCATCTATCAGGGACATCCACCACGACGTTTCGTAAAATCCCCCGAAGTTGGTACTTAACAATAGGACATTGCTCAGAAATTGATAGCCCGCCATGATGGCAATGCCCAACCCGACCCACATCGCCTGGGCACGCGCCACCGGGTCGCTCCGCACCCGGAAGAAGGTGTGGAAAATGCTGATCACGGTCAGCAGCCCGTAGAGGGCCACCAAGCCAAAACCGATAATTGCGCCAGCCATCGTTGAAAGCCGCCCAAAAAGCAGCAGCGCCAATGGCTCTAAAAGGTACAGCCCGGCCAGAGTCAGGCGAGGGTGCGTGCTGAACGGGCGTTTGGGTCTCGGAAATACCAGCGAGAGCAGGAAAAGCGTGGGGAATAACAAAATTCCCCAGATATAGTTGGCCAGCAGGGAAAATGCTTTGACCGCAAACGGGTCCATGAAATCGCCAAGGGTCGAGTATAAAATAAACATCATTGCCAGCTGCACGGTGCCCAAAAAAAGCAAGACCTGGGCAGCCAGGTTGCCCGGACGTCGGAAAAACAAAAACGCCCCGATCAAGAAATAAAAGATTGTAATCAGGTTGCCAGTCCAAGAAGACCTAAGCCAGCTAATCATCGCCCGGCCTGCCGACGCCAGGTCCCAGTTCACAATCGGCACGTCCAGTGTGAGGGTTTCACCGCCGCGTTTGAGCGTGTATCGGACGGTATCCCCGGCGCGCCAGCTTTCCGGCGCACGAACCGGCGCGAAGAAAGCGCTGTCCGATATTTGTTCAATGGGAATACCGCCGATTGAAACCGGTATATCGCCCGGCTGGATCCCGGAGGGCAGCCCCATTAGATCCATGAAAAATCCGCCGCCATATCCTTCATACGCCCAACCATCCGTGGGCAAGGTAAAGCGGTAGGCGTTCACGCCGAGCACCGTCAGGATCAACAGGCTCGCCGCGCCAAGTGCCAGCCATGACCCCCGGCTGAATTGGTCTTCTTTCATAAAGCGCGCCTCCTTATTTGGTCCTGACTTGGGTGATCTTAGGTGAGCCAAAGAGACCCACAGAATTGTCGACGAGCGCCTGCCCGCCGCTGCGCCGGGCTTCCTTGGTCCATACCGAAAGCAGCACCGGCTGCATCGTTTCCTGGGCTAGCTGCACCAATTCTACTTTGTGGTGGTAAGCCACAGGCTCACGTATTCCGGCTGCATGGTTTCCACTGCCACACCGAGCAACGCCTCCGTCAGTTTCTCTAATTCCACTTGATCGCGGGCGATGGCGGAGAATTGGGCAAGTGTTTCCTCGGCGTCGTACTTCTTGCGGTAAAAGCGCTGGTCGATGAACGACTGGATTCTGCGGCGCAGCGGGGTGAACAGGGCGGCTATCACCAGGGTGGAGATCACCAATGCAATGGCAGACTGCGAACCTGTGAAAGTGGAAAACAGGCTCTGTAGCAAGGTTACACTTCCAAAATACAAAAGTGCCAGCAAGCCGGTCAGCAGAGAATATTGCAGGGTGCGACGGATAATGATATCAATGTCCCACAGCCGGTAGTGCAGGATTGCGATTGAAATGGCTGCTGGAATGGTCAGGATAGACAGCACAAATAACAGGTCCAAGAGATCGCTGGAGAGCCATTCTTCGGTATTTACGTTCAAAATGAGCAGCGGGGCATAAGCCGCAACAAACAAACCACAGGCATACAGCAGCCACTTTATCTGGGCACGCTCGGCGGCAGAAGCTTTCCGGAACCTCACGAAAATGGAGATAGCACATAAAATGGTCAGGATGCTCAAACTTAACACAAAGGGAGGAATAATGAATTCCAGGAGCTGGCTCGAAATAAATCCCACCGGGTTCGGGACTGTCCATGTCGCTGTGGGTGGCCCAATTTCCTGTGTGAAGGTCATCAAGAGCATTGTGAACACACCCAGCCCCACCACAGCAGCAAATACCCCCTGCCAGCGCCGCGAAGTGGGAGAACCGGTTGGAAAAACTAGCGGGATCAGCAGGAGCGGAATGACCAGGAACAGCCAGTACCAACTATCAAACCAGACAACCAGTAAAAACGCAAAGGTAGGAGCAACCGGGGCGGAGGTAAGCGCTCCCAGGAAAAGGTCGGCCGGGTTGCCCAGTGCGAAACCCATTGCAGGAAGTATGAGCAGCCAGCCAGTGAGATTGCGTGGCTGGTGAGCTATGATCAGGGCCGCCAGAAAGGCGAAGACCAATGGGAAAAGATTCCAGACCATTATCCCAACCAACCGGATGATCGGGTCATCCGGAGCGCGGTTCACCAGGCCAATGATAGCAGCAGCCAATGCCAGCAAGGAGACAACCCCAAACAGGGTCCAGGCCAGCCAAGGTACCCATCTTTTCCTGCGAAGATTCAATTCAACCATTATCACTTCCCCCCTTCAACCACAATTTCACGCTCTCCGGCTGCACCGCCTGTCCTACCGTGCCAAGCAGCGCAGCAGCAAGTTTTTCCTGATCGACTTCATCGCGAGCGATAGCCGCGAACTGAGCCAGCGAATGTTCGGCATCGTATTTTTTGCGGTAAAAGCGCCTGTCGATGAACTCCTGCACGCGCAGGCGTAGTGGGTTGAAGAGGGCAGCAATTCCTAAGGTCGAGATGACGATGGCGAACTGTGATGCCTCTCCGGTTAGAGCTTGGAATATTGATTGGAGCAGCACGATACTCCCGAAGTAAACCAGGGCCAGCAGGCCGGTGAGCAGTGAATACTGCAGCGTGCGACGGATGAGGATATCAATTTCATATAGCCGGTAGCGCAGGATGGCAATCGCGATCGCGATTGGAATAGCCAGAAGCGTTAAATTACTTAAAACATTCAATATACCCAACAAAGGTGACGACGAATCCGAGGGCAAGCCTGTCAGAGAGTAAATTACCGCAAACAATGCTGCAGCAGATAGGAGCCACTTAATTTGCTGGCGCTCAATCTCTTGTGCACGCCGGTAACGTACAACCAAGGAAATCACGCTGGCTAAAGCCATCGTTACCACCCCAAGAAACCAAACAGTCAACATAGGACCCGCCACATCATCCGGAATAAATCCGATCGGGTTGGGCAGCGTCCATTCCACATTAACTGCTGGACCTATCCTGATAAGAAAGGCCGCTAACAGGATAAAAAACAAAGCCAGACTAATGGCGAGCCAGTTTACCCAATTCCAGCGCCGGGAAGGGGGTTGACCGGTCGGAAAGTGAAGCGGGATCAGTAAGATTGGGAAGATTACCGGGATCCACAACCAGTAATTCAGCCATAAGATCAACCACAAACCGGGAGAGAGACTGGTCGGGGTCGTAGGCAGGCTTGCAAGTATCAACCAATCTGGATTAACAGCTCCAACTGCGATGATCATCATCAACCAGCCTACGCGGTTGTTTGGCAGACGGGTAATGATTAACATCCCTAATATTAAAAAAAAGGCTTCTCCCATCGACGTAATTCCCAAATCTTGATCTACCACAGGCAGGTTGTAGATGGTGGTCACCTGGATTACTCGGATGGCAACCCTAATCACAATGATCAGCAGAGTGAGGGTGAACAATATCCAGGCAAAAACGATCTTGCGTCTTGGATGCACCCTCATCTCTCACTCCTGCTTTTAAGCCACAAACTGGCTTTCTCGGGCTGGATCGTCCCGTGAACGACACCGACCAGAGCGGAGGTCAGGCTTTCCTGATCGACTTCATCCCGAGCAATGGCTGCGAATTGGGCCAGAGCTTGCTCGGCATCATACTTGCGGCGGTAGAAGCGCCGGTCGATGACGTCCTGGATGCGACGGCGCAGAGGGTTGAAAAGAGCCGCAATCCCCAGGGTAGAGAGGACAATAACCACCGAGGAGGGCTGGGCGCCAAAGGCTGAGAACAGGGATTGCAGCAAGATCACGCTTCCAAAATAGACCAAAACCAGCAAGCCGGTGAGCACAGTGTAGACCAGCGTGCGACGGATGATGATGTCGATGTCGAACAGGCGGTAGCGAAGGATAGCGATAGCTAGCGAGACGCTGATGACCGGAAAACCCAATGAGGCGATTGCAAGGATAATATCGCGGAAGGCTATGAAACTCACAGAGTTCAACAAGAATAAGGCTACGCCAGCTACCACACCCCCTACCGCCCATCTCAATTGAGCGCGACTGACCGCGTCACGCATAACGAAAGCGGTGTGGATCAAAGCGGCAACACCGAGCAGTAGCATGATAAAGGTCAGTAGGAATCCTATGACCGCCTGTGCAGGAGCGACAATCAAGAGCAGGATGGTAATTGAACCAATGAGATATGGCAGGAGCAACCACTCCGCACGCTGCTGGATTAAACCTTTAGGTCGTGGAAAGGTCAGGGTGAAGTTCAAAAAAGAAGGCCCCAAGAGATATGCAAAGATGATATTTCCAAAGAAGACTTTGGCAAATGCCGCGGGGTAGTCGAACTTGAGGGTAAGGTAGTCTTTCACGGAATCTCCCAGGGTTATAGACAGAACAGCCAGGCCAAATGCAAACAAAAAACGCGCTGCTAGATTTCCCGGGCGGTTAAGAAAGGTGAAGAGCCCCACACCGAAGAGTAGAAAAGTGATCAGCCAATTCCACAAAGCCGAGAAATTTCCAAAGTTCGTGGACCACCAGGCTTTAAAAGTCCAATGGACCAGCGGGACTTCAAAATCCAACGACTGACCCGCGCGAGAGACGGTCACCACGACCTTCCCTCCCACACGCCAATCCTCTGGGGATGGGAATATAAGAAAATTATTCGGCATTTGGGAAGTAGGAATGCCACCAACCTCCTGCAGAACATCCCCGGGTTGTAAGGGCGAAGGTGCTCCTACGGCGTTGGACTGCAATAGGAAGTAAGCCGGATCCAGAGTTTCCGGGTCCGGGCCTGCCCAGCCTACGCTAGGTAGGGTAAAGCGGTATATTACCTGGGCGACATTCAGGGCTATGAAGAGCCCAGATGCGAGCAGTGTCAGCCAGGCGCCGCGGGTCCAGTGGGTTTCGGTGGAGGCATTGTGGGAAGAATTAGAGGCGATAGATGGCATCATAAGGTTTTTTTTCTGATCAGGTGGTTTGCCTTAAGGCTAGTTTCTTAAAGGTGATGCGTTGGCTCGGTTTCCTGGGCTCTTAGCCACAGGTTCACCTTCTCGGGCTGCATTGTATTCTGAACGATGCTCACCACCTGGGCAGTCAGCGTTTCCTGGTCGGTCTCCGCCCGGGCCGCCGTGGCGAACACTGCCAGGGCGTGCTCGGCGTTGTACTTACGGCGGAAGAAGCGCCGGTCTATGAAGTCCTGTATGCGAATACGCAGGGGATTGAACAGGGCGGCAATCGCCAGGGTGGAGATCACTGTGGCAACCTGCCCACTTCCACCCACCAAGCTACGTAACACCCCTTCCAGGAGGACGGTCATTCCGAAGTAGACCAGCGCCAGTGTGGCGGTCAGTATCGTATAGACCACCGTACGGCGGATGAGGATGTCAATATCGAACAGTCGATAGCGCAGGATAGCTACTGCGAGCATGCTTCCCATCACTGTAGTTGCAAATGAAGACGTCAGGTTGAAGGAATCCTGGTTAATTTCAAACAACCCCGACGTACTAGCCAATAGCATAAGGGCGAGTATGCCCAGGCCTATGACCAAACCACCCAGACCCCATCGTAACTGTGCTTGACTGACGGCATCCCGCATGGTAGATCCGTTATGGATGAGGATAATCACTGTTAATAACAAAGAAAATACAAACCAAAACCAACTGATAGGGCTTTCAGGAGCAAGAGAAATCAGGACCACCCCGATAGCCCCGGCTGCAAAAGACAACCATGGATGCCGTCGGTGGATGGGTTTGGGGTGTGGAAAGACCAGGGCAAATCGAATGAGAGCAAAAGGGAACAAGGCAAGCAAGATATACCAGTTAACCTTGTTCTGTATCAGGTTCGCTACTGGATCAATCCATTCTGGAAAACCACTAGGAAGGGTTTCTGAGATTTTACTTATAGCTAAAATTGCTATGATTATCAGGAAGGCACCCGCAGCGGGATTTCTGGGTTGGCGGAAAAAAATGAAAACAGCCAGCGCCAGCAAAATACACCCGGACAATAAAGCAGCCAGCTCGCCTGGATCGACTAACCTGTTTGGCAACCAAACCCCCAGCTGCCATTGTTCCAGGGTCACAGGCACATGGATTTCTTCTCCCTGGCGGGAAATGGTGTAATCCAGGGTGGCTCCTGCTTGCCAGAACTCTTGTATCATGGACGAGCTCTGGATGGTTTGCCAATCCGCGGGAATCCCTTCAATGGCAATCACCCGGTCACCGGGTTGTAAGCGGGAGGATGTTCCCATTAAATTCTTTGTATAAGCGAAGCCGGGTAAATTACCTTCAATCACATCCCAACCATCGGTGGGCAGCGTGGAACGGTAAGCCAGGTTGGCGATGGTGTATACCACGAGGGCAAAGGTGATGGATAGTACCAACCACGCACTTAAGCCAAAGCGGGATTCTTGGATCGGTCGAATGGTTTGGGAGGTCATTTGTTTAACTAATCTGATAGAGTGCTTTGTTTGTAGATTTTGGGCTTATCTGCACCCGGATTCCATCCTGCGGTCGCAAGGTCACCTCTGGCTTCGGGATTACATGCTGTTCAGGTACCAGATGGAAGTGGTAGCGTTGCAGCATGGTAACCAATACCAGGCAGGCCTCCAGCATGGCAAAGCCTGAACCGATGCACTGGCGGGGTCCACCTCCGAAGGGGAAATGGAGGAAATGCGGTCGTTTAGAGACCTTATCAGGAGAAAAACGCTCCGGGTCGAACTCTTCGGGTTGGTCCCAAAAATCTGGATGGTGATGAAGCACATACGGGCTGATTGCCACCGTTGCCTTGGCGGGTATGTAGTATCCGCAGACTTCATCTTCATTAATAGTGGTGCGATTGGTAATCCAGGCAGGTGGATAAAGCCGTAGGGTTTCTTCAAGCACCATGCGCGTGTAAGGAAGGTTGGGGAAATCCTCCGCTGCAGGATCCTTGTCGCCTAAAACACGCTCAATTTCTGCATAAAGGTGCTCTTCCGCCTGCGGGTGTTTAACTAGGAGATAAAAGACCCAAGAGAGCAGGACAGCGGTAGTCTCATGTCCGGCGATAAAGAAGGTCAGTACTTCATCCCGCAGTTGGGAAAGCGTCATCGCTGAGCTGGCTTCTTCGTTGCTCGCCTGCAACAGGAGGAACAATAAGTCAACGGTTTCCTCAGGATGGTCTTGGCGACTTTGGATAATCTGGTAGATAATCTGGTCTATCGTTCTGATAGCCTTGCGGACGCGTAAGTTGTGGGGCGTGGGTACTTTCAAAGTAGGGTAGAAAGGGACATTATAGCGAAAAGAAATATGATTCAATGCCGTGGTAATGGCCTGGCTGATCCTGTTTTGTTCATCGATCACGGCAGAGCCAAATAGGGCTTTGGTTGCGATTTCCATAGTTAGGTGGGTCATTTCACCGGTAAGTTCGATTTCCTTGCCTGAGTCTGCCCATGGCCGCCAACGATTCAACATTTCTAAGGTTGTCTCAGTAAACAACCTGCCGAATGCGGAAATGTGCTGGCGGTGAAAGATGGGTTGCATCATTCGCCGCCGATGCATCCAGGCAGAGCCCTCCAGGGTAAACAGACCGTCTACTACCTCACGCGCAAAGTCGAACATTTCGCCTTTGATATAGTTGTGGTTATTATCTTGAAGGACGCGCTTGATCCCCTCAGGGTGATTGATTTGATAGAAGGCAATATTGGCGATAGGGTATTTCACCACTTCTCCTAATTGGGCAGCTTTCAAAAGGAAACCCAACCGGTCTCTTTGGAAGTCGAGCATATTTCCGAGTACCGGGAGTCCTGGGATAACCGGCACGGCTTTTCCTTTCCCCTGGATGGCTATTTCAAGCGATGTGTTCATTTCTCACCCACAGGTGAAATCGAACCCCACACGTAGACCGCACTATAAATATTGGGATAAATTTCGTAGGTATTGTCCTCTATAATCATAATCCATCCACCTCTAAATAGCAATATTTCGAATCATTTCCCTCTAAACCAAACCCCCAGAACCACCCCGTATACCAGGTGGGCTAAGGCAAAGTTGATTGGCGTCAAATCCAATAGCCTTGAACCTGAAGCCGGAAGCACGATGAAATGTGCCAACAAGTAGATCGCAAAGGCATACAGCAGGGCAAGTATCCAGGAAGAGAAGCGTCTTCCTAATGGTGTATAAATAATTCCGAACAACAGCCCGTAGGTAGCCGAAACTGCCAGATGCAGTAGGGCACCTTGGACTGGATTCGCAGGGGTCTGGATGCTAAATCGACCCAACACCAGGCTGACCGTTTCGCCAGACAGCAATCCGCTTCCCAATAAATAGAGCAGCATGACGATCCCTGCCACCAACCCGGCGAATAAGCCTTCTGTAGTTATCTCCCCGAGATTAGACTTCCTTTTTGAGTAGTAGTCACCCTTTTCCATGAATTCTCTCCCATTTAACTGAGACCAATAGAAACACTCTTATTCATATCGAAATTGTCATATATGTACATATGTTACTTACACAGCGTCCTCAAAACGTTACGAGAGGCGTTACGGTGTGAAAGGATTGGCTGTGATGACCCAAAAATTCTACTTTCCCTGAAAGACAAAGAGAAAGATAGGTTAAAATTTCCATTACTAAATGAAGGAGAACCATTTTTGACCCAATTATCTTTACGATTACTAGGTGCACCCCAGATCGAACGCCAGGGCTCGGCAGTCGATGTGGATACGCGTAAAGCCATTGCCTTATTGGCTTACCTGGCTATCGAGCCGCAGGCCCACCAGCGCGAGGCCCTTTCCGCCTTACTGTGGCCTGATGCAGACGAGCAGCATAGCAGAGCCGCCTTGCGCCGTACGCTTTCCGCCCTGAAAAAAGCCCTGGATGGTCCTTACCTGGAGATCAGCCGCGACCAAATTGGTTTGAAAGCCGATACCTCGATCTGGGTGGATGTAAACCAGTTTCGCCGGTTATCAGCCGGTTGTGAATTGCATAATGGTGCGCTCAAAGAGTCTTGCCCGGCTTGCATTCGGGATCTTGTGAGGGCGGTTGAACTGTATCGCGGCGATTTCATGGAGGGTTTTACCTTACGCGATAGCGCCCAATTCGATGAATGGCAATTCTTCCAGTCCGACACCCTGCGCCGTGAGCTAGCGTCTGTCCTTCAAAAACTAGCCACGATCAATGCGGGCTTGGGAAATTTCGACAGCGCTATCGGGTATGCTCGTCGCTGGCAGGCGCTCGATCCATTACTGGAAGAAGCCCATCGCCTGCTGATCCAGCTCTACGCCTGGTCGGGACAACGTAACGCAGCCCTGCGCCAGTATCGCGAGTGTGTGCGCATCCTGGATCAGGAATTAGGTGTCTCGCCCCTTGAGGAGACCACTCAGCTGTACCAGATGGTGTTAGAGGGGAGGGAGTTGCCATTATCGCCTGCCAGCGATGTGATGGTTCAAGAGCCAGGTACTGTTCTAATCGAACTGCCGATTGATGTTCGGTCGGCATCTCAGCCGGTTACCCCGCCTTACTATCCCCTAGTGGGACGCTCAGAGGAGACCAGCACGCTGTTGCGCCTTTACCAGAGCGTTGACCAGGATGGGCACCTTTGTATCCTGGAGGGTGAAAATGGGATTGGAAAGACTCGCCTTTCGCAGGATTTCCTAGCCTATGTACAGGCCAATGGTGCCGCCTGTTTGACGGCGCGCGGTTTCCCGGGAGAGGGTGACCTGGCTTATGGGCCATTGATCGAAGGATTGCGTGCGGTTTTAAAGGGGGATGGCGCTATGCGTCTGGCTTACCTTGCGCAGCACTGGGTGGCCGAAGCTGCCCGTCTGATGCCTGAGTTGAACGATCTGTTCCCGGGTTTAACCCAACTCCCCCCGTTGGATGGCCCTGGTGCACAAAGTCGTTTCTTCGAGGGCTTGGTTCAGGTGATCCTGGCTTTGTGCGCTGGACCACCACCCGGGGTTTTCTTTTTTGATGATATTAACTTTGCCGATAATGCCACCTTGAATCTATTGACCTACCTGGCGCGGCGTCTATTGGGAAGGTCGATCTTCATGCTGGTCACATTAAACCCCATGCCCCCTCCCATAAAACCCAACTTGCAAGAACTGGCGCGGCAAGCTCTGGACCATGGTGCCTATCTGAGCCTGAAGCGCTTGACCCGCTCTCAGATCAGCGATCTGGTACGCCAGGTCACCGCTAGCGGCCTTCAATTACCGGATGATTTGGACGAGCGCCTGTTCCAGGAATCGGAAGGCTTGCCGTTATTTGTGGTCGAGTACCTGACCGCCCTGGCTGAAAGCCAGCAGGCTGGGAGTGATTGGTCCATGCCACCCAGCGTACGCCAGGCCTTGCAGGCTCGCCTGGCCACCGTTGGCCAGATCGATGGACAGGTGCTCTCGGCAGCAGCGGTAATTGGGCATTCCTTCGATTTCGATACCTTGCGTGAGGCCAGCGCTCGTAGTGAATCTGAGGTGGTAACTGCCTTGGAATCGTTGTTGGGGCGTGGATTGGTAATCGAGGAAACGGCTGGCGAACCTGATGAGTTGCGGTACGACTTCAGCCATGAAAAACTACGCACCGTGGTGTATGAAGAAACCAGCCTGGCCCGTCGTCGCCTTCTACACCAGCGCGTTGCAGAGGCCCTGCAAAACCGGATACGTGGGCAAATGGCATCTGGTAAGAAAGCCAGCCAGATCGCCCATCACTTCCGCCTGGGAGGCCAGGAGCAGAAAGCCGCCGAATATTACCGTCAAGCGGGAGATTACGCCTGCTCGGTATATGCTAACGCAGAAGCGCTGGAAGAATACCACCTAGCCCTGGCACTGGGTTATTCCAAGCCAGAGGAGGTTCACCGGGCTATGGGCGAGTTGTATACTTTACAAGGCGATTACGTGGCTGCCCTCCAGTCATTCCAGGCAGCCGCGGCACTCTCGCCTCCCCAGGAGCTAAGCGCTCTGGAAGCCAAGTTGGCAGATATCCATCACCGATTAGGCGATTGGAAACTGGCTGAAGGGCACCTGGAATCCGCCTTAGAGCTATTAGATGAGACTAACAATGCAGAGCTTCGCGCAGATTTATACGCAGCCTGGAGCGATATTGCCCGCCACCAAAACCAGGTTGAGCGGGCCCAGGAACTGGCTTTGCACGCCCTGGCCCTGGCCGAATCATCTCGCGAACCGCGTGCTCTGGTTAAAGCCCACAATATGCTGGGAATCCTGGCCCGCGACCAGTCCGATTTCGATATTGCTATAGAGCATTTGCAACAGAGCCTGGAAATAGCGCGATCGCTAGGTGAAGGGAGCCATTACGTAGCGGCCTTGAATAACCTGGCTCTGGTGTACGGGGATGCGGGGGATCAGCAACAAGCTATCGATCTAGTCCAGCAAGCCCTGAGATTGTGCACCAAATTAGGTGACCGCCACCGGGAGGCAGCCCTGCATAATAACCTGGCCGACCTGTATCACGCTCTGGGAGAAAGCGAGCAAGCCATGCATCATCTCAAACAAGCCGTCCAGATCTTCGCTGAAATTCAGGTGGGGGATGAAGAATTTAAACCTGGAATCTGGAAATTGGTGGAGTGGTGAGAAGGTCTCCCTTTAGCAGTACGGACCTCTTTGCGGATGAACTCGGTTTCACAATTCCCATCCGGCATTTGCAGGATCACAATCGACAAATCAGGCTTCGGCTCGATATCTGTGTGAAAATCGCCGTCTTACTTGGAGCTCTCTTTTAGGTGTCAAGATCTACCACCTATGTTGCGGGTCTATATCAAACGGAGGGGATGATTCGGTAAGTTGGGACAATAATAAATGTTTGACAGATAATACAGCCCGAAATGCCTTCTCTAAACTGCCAGCCAGAGGTGGCAAACGGTCAGGAACGGGG
>Ga0315554_1000605_pt1 | contig 21392 bp, 13 predicted proteins | sample SalMarSW160370MG_FD_202114 | JGI IMG/M metagenome (GOLD analysis project Ga0315554, IMG submission 202114) | Salt marsh sediment microbial communities from the Plum Island Ecosystem LTER, Massachusetts, United States - Salt Marsh Sediment SW1603-70 ... | reverse complement strand
AATTTTGATCTTAGTTTCATTCTCATTATTCGCAAGACTAATGATTGATGTTCTGAGTTCTTTTTGAAAATGTTTAATATTATCCCATAAGAAGTCATGTATAGTAGAAACATTTAAATTTAAATGATTGACACGTCCTTCGATTTCTTTAACTGCAGCATTTGTATAAGTCATACAAGCTATTTTTGAAGTTGGATTTTCTAAAATTACTTGTTTTATTACCTGAACTAAGCAGTATGTTTTCCCGCTACCAGCACCTCCACTAAGTAAGAAATTTTGTTTATTATCAATGAATTGAAGTATCGCCTGTACTTCTTTTTCTAGCACTAATCTGCTTTCAACCATAATAACCCTTCTTTAATATAACCGGGTATTTCCCAATTACTAAATTCTTCATTACTATTATATATTATATCTAAAGCAAAGTGAGTTTTCTTTTTGACACATCTCTCGGCTAAATCATAAGCATCTTTAGTTGGCTCTTTAAATAGTGTTTTGTTTTTTATTCCTTCGAAATTATCAATTTGAGATATAATAAATTCTTTATTAATATGTATAAATGCGTCCTCAAAACTTCTCGCGTTGTATTCATTTTCATTTGTTTGATATACAAGACAAAGATTGCCTTTTGCTTCATTGATCCATTTTCCATTAACTTTATTTAATAATTTGTTCTCAAATTTATATTCTTTTAAAACTGTCAAAGATGGATTATTAAAGAAAAAAGATATGGCAGCATTTGAATAATTTTCTCCTTCTATAACTTTGCAGCCATTACCACTTTCATCGACTGTGTCTATATCCGTAATTATTAATGATTTTATACCTATAAATTCTATAAATTTTTCAAAAATGTGGGCGTATGCACCTACTTCCACAATAGAAATATTTTGAGAAAGTAATGGAAGATTCCTACCTATTTCATTATTCTTTTCATATTTCCTTTTTTCTTCTTTATCAATTTTTTTCATCATAGTTGGTAATAAAATTCTTTCTGTATCCCCTTCAATCAATATGGCTTTATCAGCAAAAAATATTTCAGCTCTACTTATAGTTAAATATTGTTTCAAAAATTGATATTGTGTAAGATTTGATTCGTATTCTTTTTTAAGATCTTTAAGATTTTTTGACACCACTTCAATATTATTCTCTCTTTTAAGATATTTTATATCATTAAATTCACTATCAGCTACTATATGTGCAGAATGAGTACTTATTATATATTGAAGGGGTCTATTTTCTCCATCTTCCCATTTTATCCCATCACTGAGGAGATTTTTAATATTCTTAATAAATACATATTGCATTTGAGGATGAGTATGTGCCTCTGGCTCCTCGATAAAAAATAAGTTAATGTCTGATGGTTTTTTATCTTTTTCTCCTTTAAATTCCTGTATCTTTATATAAATTTCAAAAATCATACTAATTAAATTCATGTAACCTAAACCATTGTAGTACTCTGGTAATTTATTATCTTTGTCATGACTATAAACAACGGTGGTGTTACCTTTTAATAGTTCACGATGTTGTAGTGTTGAAATTATTTCTATTATAGATTCATTCTCTTTCACTCCTCCAAATATTTTTACTTTATTTACTATTTCTTTAAATATTTTCGTATAAATTTTACTTAAATTGCTGTCTGTACCTCCCAGTGTATCTTTAAAGTCATCAATTGCTTTATTTTGTTCTTCACTTGATTCGCTTATTTCATAAATTCTTGAAGTTTGACTTGAAAGTGTTTTATCTGGATCTTTATTAGAAACATCTCTTCTTGCACTTATGTATTTGAAGTTCACTATTTCTTTTATACTGATCTTTTCAGAATCTAAATCAATGAAATTAGACTCCTTCACTTGTCCAGATGACTTATCAAATTCAAAAGAATATTTTCGAGGTTTGAAATAGTGAAGATTTTGTTTTATAAATTCAAAAGTATTTTTTTCTTGATAATCTTTTTTCTCTGCCTTCTTCTCAGTTTTTTTTTGGTTTTCCTTAATCTTAAAATCTTTATAGTCTAATCTTATTTTTTCATAATCAATAAAATTTAATGAATATTCGAATCCCAATATTATGATATTATTTTCTGGGTCTAAATCCATCATAACTCGACTTATATTCGATAAACCATCATTTTCATCATAACTAATAAAAAGCTTTAGTTTAATGCCATAATCTTTATAACTATCTTCAGTAATAATATTATCATCTTCGATAATTCTCTTTAGTTCTTGTTTAAATTCAATGTTAAAATCATCAAATGTAAATTTCGATGGTGAGTTTAAGAACTTTTCTAGCGCTAAAAGGATAGAAGTTTTTCCGGTATTATTTTTTCCAATTATTAATGATAATTCGTCTTCAAGATCAATTATTAAATTTCTTAAAAGACGAAAATTTTCAATTTCAATCTTATATATTTTCATATTAATATGAATAATTTTAAATAATTAGTTGACAGATAAATGTTTAAGAATTTCATGAATAAGAAATTTTTCAATTTCTAGGATTTAAACTTTAAGCAAAAAAAGATAATATATGTTTGGAAAATTCCATGCATAAATTTGAATTCTTTATTACATTGCATCCCGATTGGAAGCCGTTTTATCGTCCCAATTAAGAGAACGTTTTCAATGAACCACTGAAAATCCGAATGGATTGTAGGTGGTGGAATTATTGACCCATAGAGTAAATACTTCAGGGGTTTTTATTTGGAAAAATATACAATTCTATATTTTTGTTGACTTGCTTTTAAATTCAAGTTATTCCTTCTGTTTTAGGATTTACTATTCATATTGAACATATATTTTAGCGGATAATGCAAGACTGGTAAATTTTACCCCTCTAAATTTTATGATGTAAGCAAATTATAAATAAATAGAATAATATAAAAGAGATTGTTATAGAATTTTGACCTAAATTTTTCTTCTGTAGGAATCATTCATTTAATCAATAAAACTTAACCTTTATAAGTACATTGGCATCTCTCCCCTTATCATCGAGACAGGTGATTTTTATTTTTTCCTTGTTCGGTTTGAAAAAAAGATTTTTTCCCGGAGCTGATTTTTTATAATATCGGTCATTAAGGTACCAATAGATTTCTTTTACACCTGATCCGCAAGCTGCTTGAAGCAGAATTTCCTGGTTGGAATCCTCTTCTATAAAATATTCATAATCCTTCGATGGGGAAGTAATGATAGGACCCTTTCCGCCAAATTTAATTTGACAATCCGGGTTATGTATTGGAACTTGTTTAAATGCAATATCATTTTGCATATACCAGAGTTTCAATTGGGGATCATAAAAAGGATAGTATTCTTTTTTATAACCGCTCTTCGGCAAACATCCCGGGCAATATTCAAGTGTACCGGATAAGTTAACATAAACTTCTTTATAAAGATCACAATATTTGCTGAGTGAACAATTTACAATATAATAATCTTGAACTGTATGAGAACAATTTTTAGTCGGCAGTAATCCGGTTTCCGCACATACTTCTCTAGTTAAAACACTACCGGGCTTTTTGAACCAGCTTTTATCCTGTCCGACATCAATTGAATTAAATAGATCAAATAATAAAGGGACCGCCATTTCACTTCCTGATAAATATGGCGAACCTTTTCCATTAAAATTTCCAATCCACACGCCGATTGTGTATCGTGGATTAAAACCGACAGCCCAGGCATCTCTTTTCCCGTAAGAAGTTCCGGTCTTCCAGGCAATTTTAGGGAGCCTTGTTAAATCGAGAAGATCGTTCGGAAAATCCGGCCTGTAATTATTTGATAAAATATCTGCAATTAAAAAGGCAGAGCTTTCGGATAATATATTTGTACTTTTAATATTTTCTTTTTTGTATAAATAATTTAATTGATGAAGCTTTCCGCCATCAGCAAAACAGGAATAAAACCTTGTCAATTCTTCTAGTGTAACTCCGCAGCCGCCGAGAATAGTAGATAGTCCAAGAATATTTTTTTGTGCGTTTATTTCTTTAAATCCTCCCCTGCCAAGAAATTCCAGGAATTCATGAAACCCCGATTCCTGAAGCAGTCTAACTGCAGGTATATTTAATGAATTCATCAATGCAAATTCTGCAGTAACATCACCTCTGAATTTCAAATCATAATTTTCCGGATTATAACCGCCAAAATCTGTTGGAATATCGAGTAGCTTCATTTTTGGTGTTAGAATCCCTTTATTGAAAGCATAAGCATATAATGCCGGTTTTAAAGTAGAACCAGGAGAACGAATCGAAATAACTCCATTCACCTGTCCTGAAGAATTGTAATCATAATAATCTGCAGAACCGCAATAACCAACAACAGAAGAATTTTTATTATCTATTATTAATACCGCACCGTTAGTGATGCTTTTTGTCTTTGCCCTATTTATATAATTATATAACAGTACTTCTGCTTTTTGCTGTATACCGGGATCAAGAAAGGTTTTGATTTCAGTGCCTCTATAATTTTCATTTATATAATTGCAGAAATGAGGAGCGATAAATTTTCTTCCGTACCGGTTTGAATTCAAAGATTCATTCAATGCATCATCTAAACTCGAAGCTGAAAATAATTTTTCTTTTTTAAATTTTCTGATCCAAAAATCTTTCTTTTTTAATGTGTTTTTAATATTTAAATCCAATCTTAAATCATTCGGATCATTTGGAATTACCATCAAAGTTATCGCTTGAGCCAGGCTTAATTTGGACGGTGGTCTGTTAAAATAAAAATATGATGCAGCTTTCACCCCTTCAATATTCCCTCCGAATGGAAGCAGGCTTAAATACATTCCCAGTATTTCTTTTTTGCTGTAATGAATTTCAAGCTGTAAAGCTCTGAGCATTTCAATAAACTTATTTGAATATGTCCTTTCCTTTGGGTTTAAAAGCCTAACAACCTGCATTGTAATCGTGGAAGCGCCGGAGACTCTTCCTCCTCTTATAATATTTGAAAATAATGCCCGGGCTACTGCAATAGGATTGACTCCCAAATGCCAGTAAAACCATTTGTCTTCTTTATTAATGATAGCTTTAATAAGTTCAGGAGAAACTTCATCTAGTTTTGTCTGCATCCTCCATTTGTCGTCCGGGGAAAGGTAAGCAGTTAATAAGGAACCGTCTTTTGCAGTAATAACTTTGGAAAATGATTTTTCAACCTTGGGCGGGAAAATAAGATCTAATAAAAAGAGTAAAACGATAATGCTGAGTAGAGTTATTAGATATTTCTTAAATATTCTTTTCTTCATCTTACGCTGATACCGGATACCGGATACCTGATGTTATCTGGGAGCAGGTATCCGGCATCTGAGATTTTCCTTCTTAATCCTAATATGTCACCCCTACCGGGGTTGGTTTTTATTTTTAATTATTTGATTAATAATATTTCACACCTAAAGGTGTTCTTTAAAACAATTCATTCAAACTTATGCAATCTTTTCAAACCGGGCAGTAAAATGCCTTAACATTGGTGCTTGATATGTAATGCTGTAACCTTTTAATGAATTACGTTTCCTAAAAACTTCAAGAATAATTTCCAAAACATAATCGATATGACTCTGAGTATAGACTCTTCTTGGGATTGCAAGCCTCACAAGCTCCATTGGCGGAGGAATTAATTTCCCGTTTTTATCATATTTGCCGAACATTACGCTTCCGATTTCAACACCTCTTATGCCGCCTTCAATGTATAATTCACAGACAATCGATTGTCCCGGAAATTGTTCAGGGGGAATATCTTGTAAAAACCTTTTTGCATCAATATAAATTGCATGTCCTCCAGGAGGTTCAATAATAGGTACTCCGGCATCAACCAGCTTTTCACCTAAATATTCAACACTGCGAATTCTATACTGAAGATAATGTTCATCAAGAACTTCTTCCAGACCCTGTGCAACAGCTTCAAGATCTCTTCCGGCTAAACCGCCGTAAGTTGGAAATCCCTCTGTAACTATTAAAAGATTTCGACACTGCATAGCGAGATCATCATTATTTAAAGCAAGAAAGCCCCCGATATTTGCAAGTCCATCTTTCTTAGCACTCATGGTTGCACCGTCAGTATAAGAAAACATCTCCTGTGCGATTTCCAAAACAGATTTTTCGGCATAACCTTTTTCTCTTTTCTTTATGAAGTAAGCATTTTCTGCAAACCGGCATGCATCTAGAAACAACGGTATATTGTGCTTTTTACAAACTTCTTTAACCTCCCGAATATTTTGCATTGAGACCGGCTGCCCGCCGCCGGAATTATTTGTAACGGTTATCATTACTAAGGGAATATTTTCACTACCTTTTTCATTAATAAATTTTTCCAGCTTTTCAACATCCATATTGCCCTTAAAATCTGCTCTAATTTCAGGATGTTTCCCTATTTCATTTAAAAAATCATTTGCTTCTGCACCTGTAAATTCAATATTAGCTCTTGTAGTATCAAAGTGTGTATTGTTCGGAATATATTTCCCAGATCCTCCAACAATAAAAAAAAGAATTTTTTCCGAAGCTCTCCCCTGGTGTGTTGGAATAATATACTTCATCCCGGTAATTTTTTTTACAACAGATTCAAAGCGATAAAAGCTTTTTGAGCCTGCATAAGATTCATCTCCTTCCATAATGCCGGCCCATTGCTTTGAGCTCATTGCAGAAGTACCGCTATCGGTCAGTAAGTCTATTAAAACATCATCTGCATGAATAAGGAAAGGATTATAACCTGCTTCCGATAAAATTTTTTCTCTTTCTACTTTTGTTGTAAACCTAATTGGTTCAACAGATTTTATTTTGAACGGTTCTATTATAGTTTTCATAAAAATTGAATTATTTTGAATTATTTTTACTAATTAAATTGCAGCTAATAAAAATTTTTATTGCCTTTAAAAAAAAGTATAAATAATTTAACTATGTTCAAAATAACTTCTGGAGGGTAAATGGATAGTAATAGTACAAATTATACCGACTCACCAAATTCTTCACCAAGTCCCGAGATCCAGGAAACAGAGTTAAGTCATTCTGATAAAATTGCAGGTATTTTTACTGAACCGGCTAAAACCTTCGAAACCACTGCAAAATTTCCTCTTAGAACTGTTGATTGGATTTTACCAATAATTATACTTCTCGTACTCTCGATAATATCTCAATTTATCTTGTTCAATAATCCTGAGATAAGTTACCAAATGCAGCAAAAGCAAAGAGAAGCTGTTCAAAAAATGGTGGATGAAGGAAAAATTACTCAAGAGCAAGCTGATAAACAGTCCCAGTTTATGTCTGGTTCTGCAATGGCAATAATACGTTCGGTGTCAACATTAATATTCGGATTTATATTTTTTCTGATAATTACCGGGATATATTTCTTATTCTGTAAATTTGCTTTAAAAGGGGATGGCAATTATGTTTCTGCATTGGTTGCAAACGGACTGACTTCTTATATTGCCATGATACAAATTATCCTGGCAACTGCAGCAAGTATAATTATGGGAAAATGGGTGCAGGATATAAGTGTAACTTCTCTAATTGGAATGGAAAAATCATCAATTGGAGGATGGCTACTATCTTTTGTTGACGTTATAACCATTTGGAGTTTTGCTGTTTTAAGCATCGGGCTTGCTAAAATGTTTAAATCCAAAACAACAGTCAAATATTTTATTTTAGTATTTGGTTTGTGGTTTATCTGGAAATTACTCGTTTTCAGTTTAAGCAATGCAATCCCGTTCTTAAAGAATTTTTAGAAAAATAATTTATTCTGCTTAAACAGATTTGAAAAATACTGGTACTAGATATTTGAGAATGTCATACTGATTTCATAAAAGTATGACATTTTAATCATTCTCGGTTTTTCCATCTGCACTGCAGATAGACAAAACTATGAGTAAAAAATTTGTGATTAATGATTACTCAGCCGAAATACTAAATGGATTTCTCTTGACATTAGTTATTCCGCTTCATAATATAAGACCATTCGAAAACCTTTCTTTTATGTGAGTAAGTATACTGCATTCAAAAAACTGTTCTTATATTAAATAAGCCTTTTTAAAATGATTTTTTGAAACAATGTGAATAGACTATTTCTCAACTGACTGTGGATAAATTTTTAATGTATTTTGTTATGTTTTAATGATTTAACAGGCATTATTAATAATTGAAGCAATATTTTTTTCAATTTAATTAATAATTCAAATTACACATTTGTCATATTAAATCAGCATTCTCGGAACAGTTTCCTGGAAGCTTATATAAATTCTATTATAAAAAATAAACAAGGAGTGACTAACCCCGAAGATTAACTTAAGATAATAACATATAAAAAATTGTTAAAGAAATAATTAAATGAAAAAATGAGAAATATTTAACTGGTGCTGTAAGAAAATATTTATTAACAAACTGAAAGGCTAAAAAGATGAAGCACAGGAATGGTGATTCTGCAGTAATGGAAGAAAAAACAAAGAGGAAAAAAACTCCGGCAAAAAGTGTTTCTCATGTCGGTAAACAGGGAGATTCATTTTTAATTAAAAGGGCTTCCGATAATTCAGACTTCTGGATTAAGATAGTTGATTTTTCCACAAAAAAAAGAAAGCCCATAATGAAGAAAGGCGCTGTTAAGAAGAAAGAAGCCGGTATTGTACCAATTCATGAAATAGATATATCTCTAAAAACAAAAAAAACTGCAATGGCAGGAGAAGATACACGTTACCATGGACCTGGTGATGCTCCTTCTACCGACACAATAAGTAATGGCGGAGGGCCGAAGATTACAAACATAAATGTACACCTGTTATTATGGGGTTCCCAATGGCTTCAAATTACAAACAATCCATCTGCCGGCACTGTAGTTAATGCAATTGATTCAATTCTAACCGGACCTTACCTTAATTCACTTAATCAATATGGCGTTGGACGCGGACAATTGGTTGATGCTTTTATAATCACTTCACCTAATCCTAATAATCCTTTTTCCGAAAGTGATGTTTCGGATATGGTTTGGAACTTAATAGATGCCGGATATTTCCCCGAACCGGATGATGCAGGCGGACGAAACGAATTATTTACATTTATTATGCCGCCGCGTGTAAACTATAATAAATCTAATGCTATAGGTTCACATAGTTACGCTAGCGATTATGACTTCCCTTTTGATTTTGATAGGGCATGGTATTGCTGGGTTATGAACAACGGTACAATAGATTTTGTAACCAGGGTTTTCTCTCATGAATTAGTTGAGGCATGTACCGATCCTGAAGGTTCTGCAATACAGGTAAACCCTAGAAACAGTTCAAGTTGGAACGAAATAGGTGACGTTTGCCAGAGTACGGATTTACTAAACGGAGTAAGAGTTCAGTCTTACTGGTCACAACGGGATAGAGCTTGCATTATACCTACAATACCAACCCATCCAGAACCACCCGAATATTTCAGAAAGATCAATGTTAATGCTCATTTCCATGTTGTAGATCCGGTATTAATTGGTTCCGATAATGTGGGAGATTTTACCCTATCAAAATCTGCTGTAGTAGATTTAAACAGCCCTTCAACTCAGATCATTTTTACTTCTCCTGTCGTAGGAGGTGAATCCTCAGCCGATCTCATATTTAATATTACATGGAATAATGATCTTTCTGTTTCCATAAATTTTACATCTGCATTATATGACGGCAGCGATGTGGATACCAGTACTGGTAATAGCTTTAATCTAGCAAGAGATACATGGCAAAGCTGGTGGGTCAATCATCATTCAGGTGATTGGATTGAGGCTGATAGTTGTCATATTGATTTTGATATACATAATACTCAAAAACCATAACCTAAATTATTTTTAATATTCGGTTATTAAAGAAGAATCTGCCGGTAAAAATTCTTATTAGAAGTTTTACCGGTAGTGTAAAAATCGACTTTACCTGAATTTCGTTCAATTATGCGAGGCTATCTAGTTTATTTGTTCACCAATAAAATCCTTGCTTTTATTATTAATGTAAAAATTAATATCACAGGAATTAAAGAATATTTTCAATGGAGGAAAAATGAAAACAAAGTCCCCTACATTTGGTGCATTTAACCAGGGAATAATACCAACTATAGCATGTTTCAATAAAGCTACAGTCTCCTTAGGTGTAGATTTACCGAAGCTAATTAATGCTATGCAGTTATACATTGATAAATATGTAGCACCTGTCTGGGACACTCCAGCTAAATTAATCAAATCAAAAGATTTTGTAAAAGATGCATGGGCAATGGTTTTTTTAGATAATGCTGATCAACCGGGCGCCCTTGCTTACCATGACCTTACACCTTCGGGTTTACCACTGTCAAAAATATTTGTGAAAACAACCCTTGATAACCATGATTTAGTAAGTGTTTCCGCGTCTCATGAACTTGTCGAGATGCTTGTTGATCCTGCCATTAATTTGATGACAACAGGGCCTGACCCGAAAACAATATATGCATACGAAAGTGCTGATCCGGTAGAAGCATTAAGTTTTAATGTCAATGGAATACCAATGAGCGATTTTGTTTATCCGGCATACTTTGAAGTATTTCATAAAGCCGGTTCGGTAAAATTTGACGAATTAAATAAAGTTAAAAAACCTTTTCAGATTTTATCCGGAGGCTATCAGATTATTTTTAAAAATGGCAAATGGAGCCAGGTTTTCGGCTCACTTGAAAAAAAGAAAAGTTTTGCCAAAGAAGATCGCCGCGGACACAGAAGCGAAACACGTAAAAAAGGATTATTGAAACGTACCACTAAAAAGAGATTATCCAGGGTATCTTCAAATTAATATTTTATAATTTTTATTAGGAATATATTAAGAAGGACAAAACAGAAGATTGAAAGGTTGATTTTTTATCCTCCATTTCTTTTTATTTCTATAGTAATTAAATAAATATTATAATGTTAAAGTAAATACATTTTTATAAAATTATTTTCTTGACAATTAGTTTTCTACTTCTTAATATTAACGTAAAGTCTTTATTTTATAAAGAATTTTTTATCCTACTGGTAATTTTTAATCTCACATTTGTGAGTTTGATTATTTTCTTTTCCGGAAGCACAACAAGGTTTTTCCCTTATTCAGTTTAGAAGTTCAATTTTCCATTATGTTTTTATATTTCTTTCTATCAATAACATTGATTTATTTTTTATAAACAAAACTGGTAATCTATAAATGAATAACCAAGGTCCGGAAAGCATACCTAAGCAGATCAAAAATGATAATTCAACGAATCTAGAGTATACAACAAGAGATACCTGGAAAAATTGCGTTGCAAACCAGGTTGTGTCTCCTTTAAAATATTTTAGACCTCAAACACTTGATGAACTTATAAAAATTATAAAGACAGCGGAGAAAGAGAAATGCAAAGTTAGAGCTGTAGGTTCAGGGCATTCATTTTCCGAGATAGTACAAACTACGGATTTCTTAATTAATTGTCATGGAATGAATAATATAATTGAGCTTGATAAAAGCATATTAATTAGGGATGAAGATTTAATCCATAATGGTTATGATTCTAAATATCTTGTACATGCTGAAAACGGTATAACTATAAGGGATTTAAACAATTATTTAGATCAAAATAACCTGGCATTATTTAATATGGGCGGTTATGATGCACAATCAATAGCAGGAGTAATTTCAACCGCAACTCATGGAACCGGTATAGGTTTAGGCCCTATTTGTGATGATGTTGCATCATTAATTATTGTTAGCGAAGGCGGAATGATTTATAGAATTGAACCTAAGAATGGAATTACTGATCCGGATAAATATCTAGAAAAATATCCAGACAATAAATTAATACAGGATGATGATTGGTTTAACTCGGTGCTTGTCAGCATGGGATGCACTGGTATTATTTATTCTGTTATCTTAAAAGTTACCCATAGTTATTATTTGAAAGAAGAAAGACTGGCTAAAATTCATGAAACATCCTGGGAAGATGTAAAGAATTTAGTTAGAGATAAAAAAGTTATTTCGGAAAACCGTCATTTCGAAGTATGGATAAATCCTTATAAAATAAAAGGGGCTCATCGATGTCTTATAACAAGAAGAAATATATATGAGGGAGAGCTTTCAAAACTTCCGGTTGGCAGTCGTATGCGGCATTGGTTTATTGAACTTATCATACCGTACATAGAATTTTTTATAAGGATGGCATTTAGATATTTGTACAAGCTTTCTCCTTTTTTTATAGATACAAGTATGAAGCAGGTTATTGATTATGACGGATATATCGATAAAAGCTTTCATGTTCTGCACCTTGGAAATGCAAATTATGTAAAAGGATTTTCAGGAGAATATGCAATACCGTTAAAAGATGATTTATTCATTAAAGCAGCAGATAAAATTCTTGAATTAGCTGAACAAAACAAAGAAGTAGGACAACTTTATCATTCAGCTCCAATTTCACTTCGTTTTGTAAAACAAAGTAATGCATTTCTTGCAATGATGTACGGTGAAGATACATGTATGATTGAAGTTCCTGTTTTAGTCGGAACGCGCGGAGGTTTCCAGATTCTCCAGAGAATTGAGGATGAGTTCATCAAATTAAGCTCCATTAGATCTCATTGGGGACAGTATAATCAATTGAACGGCGAAATCATTAAGAAGCTTTACCCGCAATTTGAAAAGTGGAAAAACATTTACAATATATTAAATAAGAATGGAACGTTTGATAATTATTTTACAAACAAATGCGGTTTCAGGCAGGAGGATGTTTAATAATTTTTTATTAAAGCAATTATCCATTATTTAAAATAAAAGAATATAATATGAATAATACAAAATCAGAAAAAACTTTTGAAGGGTATCTTCTGACTTTATCAATTATTTTCCTTGCAGGCAGTATAATAACTGCTTATTTTTTTGTTTTCCCTGTAAGAGGTAGCAGCCGGATTTTGCTATTTACTTCTCCCCTTCTTCTATTCTTTTTTATAATAAGCAAAATCTCTTCTAACGGCATAAGAAGAAATACCGTATTCTCAGATCTGCTAAATTTATCGTTTATATTAGTTGCGATTTATTCATGCGTAAGATTTATAATATCTCTTGCAAGAGCTCAAGCTAATTTTGTTTACTTAATATATTTTTTGATTTCGCTAATTCTTTTTGTTATAACTCTTATATTATGGCGGAAAGCTGTTATAAGCAGGTTCAATTTAAAATCACTTTCACCTACCGAGGCACTTTCTTACATGGCACTTGCAGAAGCAGTTATTGGAGATTATAAATCAGAAGGATATTCATTTGATACAATAGTAAAAGATTTTGATAAATATCTATCCGGTTTTCAGTCTTCCCAGAAATCATCTGCCAAAATGGTTTATCTTGCAATGCAATACCTGCCAATAATTTTTTTCAGTTCACCGCTAACCTGGATGGGGGTTGAAAAAAGAAAAGCTTTTATTAAGAAACGTTTTTTTAATGCAACAGGGTTACTACTTACAATTATGAGAAGTGCTAAACAACTTGTATATTTTATTTATTACGGGAACAAGCCAAGCTTTCAATCCACTGGTTATGTAATGTTTGAAGACAGGAAACGCTTCAAAGAAATGCCGCAGGAACCTGATGTGGAGCCATTAAATGTTACTTACGTTAACAGCAGCAGGGAAATTCAAACTGATATTTGTGTAATCGGTTCGGGTGCCGCCGGTGCAGTTGCTGCATATAATATTGCTAAAAACACAGGCAAAAAAGTAACCATTCTCGAAAAAGGTAAATACCATTTACCTCAAAAAGATTTTACAAATATTGAACCCGAAATGATTGGTATGCTATATAGAGACGGTGCACTGGAATTAACCCAGGATTTTGATCTCGCAATTCTGCAGGGTAATTGCTTAGGCGGATCAACTACCATTAATAATGGAATTTGTTTTAGAACTCCTCCTGATGTATTGAAAGAATGGGAAAAAATAAGAGCTAATATAAATCAAGACAAGCTGGAAAAATATTTTGATACAGTAGAAAAAATAATTGGCTCTACTTCTCTTGTCAGGGCTCCATCTATAACAAATGAAGGAGCTAATAGATTTTTTAAAGGTGCTCAATCCTTAGGATTAAAACCGGAATGGTTCGAAACCAACTTCGGTAAATGCGGGGGAAGCGGTTATTGTAATATCGGTTGTAAATACAATAGAAAACTTTCAATGCTGTTAAATTATTTGCCGCTTGCACAAAAGGAAGGGACAGAAATTATCGCCGACTGTGAAGTATTAAAAATAGAAACGGAAAACGGTAATGCGGAAAAAATCCAATGCATTAATTCAGAAGGGACAAAATTTATTGTAACGGCAAAACACATTGTTGTTGCAGCAGGTGCAATTGCATCAAGTGTAATTCTTTCAAAGAGCGGGATTAAAAGAAATGTTGGAACAAGACTTTCATTCAATATAACAACTCCAATGATGGCAGAATTCCCCGAAGCCGTAAATTCTTACGATGGCGTTCAGATGTGCTGCTACATTAAAGGCGACGGATATCTTGTTGAAACAACTTTTAATCCTCCGGGCACTTCTGCCTTAATAATGCAGGGATGGTTTGAAAAACTTAACGAACGAATGAAAAATTACACCAATTATGCAACAGCTGCGCCGGTGGTTCCCAGTGAGCCAAATGGAAAAGTAAAATTGAATCTGTTCGGCAGCCCAACTGTTGATTATAGTATGACAGCTAATGATTTTAGAAAACTTAAGGAAGGTATGAAAACACTCTGCAGAGTTTTCCTAGCGGCAAAAGCTGATTGTGCATTGCCTTCATCTTACGATGACATTGTGATAAAATCTGAATACGATCTTATCCAGATAGATAATATGATAAAAAAACCGGAAGACATTAGCTTAAGTTCTGCTCACCCCCAAGGAGGAAATCCGATGTCCGACAGTGAAGAGATCGGGGCTGTGGATTCTAGCTTCAGAGTTCATGGCTTTAAAAATTTATATGTATGTGATGCAAGTATATTTCCAACAGGTGTTACTGTAAATCCACAGCTAAGTATTATGGGATTAGCAAATTATGCTGCAGATATAATATCATCAAATATTTAAACATATGGCTGTAATCAGAAGAGAAAAGCTGGATATTCCCGTTATAACATTTGATGGTAAACCTTTCAAATTAAGAGCAACAAGACTTATTAATAAGAATAAGCAACCCGTAATATTGTGGGAAGGTTTTTATCAGAATGGAATTTTTTTCGATCTGGGAAGCAACGGAAATAGTATCGCAGAATTTCTGCAGCTCAATAATTATGATATTTGGATAATTGATTCCCGCGGCAACGGTGGTTCTACCGGTAAAAATTATTCTACAAGTATGGATGATTTTGCCGCAATTGACATACCTGCTGTAATAAATTTTGTTTTTGAAAAAACAGGATTAAAACCTATTCTTGCCGGGCACAGCCAGGGAGGCAACACTGCATTAATGAGCTTGATGGGTGCATTTAAAACTAAAAATGGTAAGGTTCAACTGTCAGATAGAGAGGCAGAAAAAAGGCAATCTAGTTTGAAAGCTCTGGTAACATTAGGAAGTTATCTCGATTTTACTTTTGATAAACCTTCATCTTTGCAGGAATTTGTAACAAACGGTGTTATTATTAATCTTTTCGGGAAGAAGATAAAAATTATCAGTACAACAGGCATTATTAATATTCTGAAAATATTAAAACGGCTTCCCGTCCCATGTCCTCTTTCCTTAAGAGAATCAATGCTCCGGCATAAACTTCTCAAAGGATTATTATTTCCGCTCACAATATTATTAAATTTTATTTCTTTAATGAATACATGGGAATTTCTTTACCATATACCGAATGTATCAAAACAGGCAAGGCACAATATTTTTTACCGGACAATGGAAGCAACTTATTGGGGAATATTATATCAATATCAGCAGGCAGTTTTATATAGAAAGATGATGTCATGTGATAAAAGAGTAAACTATTCTGAAAATTACCCAAAAATTAAATTGCCGATTTCAGTAGTAACTATGGAATACGATACGCTCGCCGATGCAGTTGAAACACAAAGAGTAATGTTTCCAAAACTCGGAAGTACTCAAAAATATTTTACTGAATGGATGGGGCAGGGACATGAAGATTTTGTCATGAATCCTGATTTTTTTCATCAACTGTTAGAAGCAATCAAAGTAATTGATAATTAAAAAAGCGGCATTATTGCAAATTCATTCCAGATTTTGAATCTTACAAAAAAATACCTCTAAATCTCTCAAAAAGATCTTTAAGTAATTACAATTTAAATTTTTGCTATTGTGAAGTCTGCAGTTCTTTGAGCTTTCTATTAAACATCCAATTGTTAGGGGAAAGCTCAAGAGATTTTTTCACATTGTCTATCGCCTTTGCTTTGTCTCCGCTTGCTTCATAGGATTCACCCAAAGCAAAATAAGCCAGTCCCGAATTCGGATACATTTCAATATTTAAGTTGCTTATCTTAATTGCCGCATCGTAATTTTTGTCTTCAATAAGCATATGAGTCAGTTCGGCAAGAGAATTGTCTTTAAAATTATATGAGAAACCGCCGTAATATTGTTTATATAAATCATGATAAGTATTTATTGCTTCATCCACTCCCTTTTTATTAATTACCCCCATTAATTGCTGTGCTAAAGTTTTTGGTTGTTTAACTCCATGATGACATGTAATACATTTAACATCAATTATATTCTCTCCAAATTCTTTTAGATGTGAAACATAATCATCATTAATATTATTAGTCATCTTTAACATTATTCTTGCTATCCTTTTATTATCTTTATCATCGGAGGCAAAATCATACGTACTTAAAGGTTTTCCTTCTTCTCCGACATGACAAAAGTTGCATCTAACTCCCAAGCCTGCCGTAAAATTTCTCATAGTATTAATTAGGTCTTCTTTAGATATTATTTTGGGCAATACCGTTAAATTTGTAAATCGATCAGGAACCTGGGCAAAAAGAATAAATGGAATAATCGATAGTAATGCAAGCTTAACAAGAATTTGTTTTAACATCATAATACCTCCGGAATATTTTATTAAAAATTAATGAAACCCCAAACCCTTTATCGGAAGGAATAAAATTAAGACTGAAATTTATCTAAGCTCTTAAGCTGAAGCCATGTAAATATTTGCGAACCCGGAAACTGAAATTGTTTTTTACTAAGAAGATTAGTTACCAAAACAAGCAAAAAAATGACTTATTATAATAATTAAAATAAAAAAATTTTAAGGTTCTTTAAAATTCTTCTTGATAATAGTCTAATCATTTCTTAGCTTCTTGTCCAATTCTTCTCTTCTTCAGAATACAAAATACTTTCTCGTTTTAATCTTTTGGTATAATAATGATTGGAATTAATCATTACGAAACTTTCTTATTTGCCGGCATCTTATTAAACCTTACCCCGGGAAATGATACTATTTATATATTAAGCAGAAGCATTGCTCACGGAAGAAATGCCGGCATTTTGTCGGCGCTCGGTATTGGTTCGGGCTCTATTGTTCATACAATGTTTGCTGCATTCGGCTTATCGATAATCATTTCTAAATCGATATTAGTATTCAGCATAATAAAATATCTTGGAGCAATATACCTGGTATATATCGGAATTAAAATGATTTTTGATAAATCCAGGCTTCAATTTAAAGCAGATACAAAACCGGCACAAAAAAAATCAATAAGAATTTATAGAGATGCAACTTTAACAAATATTTTAAATCCCAAAGTTGCAATGTTCTTTATTGCATTTTTGCCTCAATTTATTGAACCGACTTATAAAAGCAGTATTCTTCCTTTTATAACATTGGGATTGACTTTTACTTTTACGGGGACATTATGGTGTATTGTACTTGCCCTGTTTTCATCGCAGATTTTTTTAAGATTGCGAAAAAATCAAAAATTATCATTTTATTTAAATAAAACCTGCGGTGCTATACTAATAGGGTTAGGGATAAAACTGGCTTTGATTGATAGGAAATAAAAAAACAAACTTATAAGCTCCTCATTCGATAATTTTCTACTTGATATTTGCCGGGCGATTTTGTAAACCGCCCGGTAAATCATCAATTTATCTTTTTTAAAGAAAGCCTATTTAAGGAGCATGAACTTTTTTGTAGCAGTATAACCATTAGTTTTTAATTGATAGAAATATATTCCGCTTGAAAGATTTACACCATCAAATTTAACCTGGTAGCTCCCCGCATTCACTGTTTCATTCACCAAGGTTCCTACTTCATTCCCTAAAACATCATAAACCTTTAACGAGACAAAGCCGCTCTTCGGAATTTGATATTTAATAACTGTTGATGGATTAAATGGATTCGGATAATTCTGGAATAAAGAATAATTCTTTGGAACATTTAAATTAGCCTCATCAACATTTGTTAAAGTTTTTAAATTCAAATCGGCAGTTGTATCTCCGGGATGAACTACAATACTATCATTAACATAGCCCTGGGGTATTTGACCAATACTTAATGTATAATTATTAATTTTATCACTTACTCTGAATTCAAAATAACCGTTGTTGTTTGTAGTTGTTCTTATAAAGCCCGTATCGGCGCAGGAAGCAAAAACATCTATCGTTCCCGGATCATTACCATTAAATGTTATTCTTCCCTTTATTTTAGAATCAATCTTTAATAAATACATGTTGTGAACTATATTATCACCAGTGTTGATAGAAGGAAGATTATAATTAAATTGTATGTAACTAGTATCTGCCCATAATCCCATATTAAGATTAGTCTTCGGCAGGTCATTTGAAGACAAACCAATAAAATATTTCCCTTCAAAATCGGTATTCACATCGTTTTCAAAACTTCCGTTATAATTACTTATATATACATTTGCATTAACAACAAGATTACCAGCTTCATCCTTCACTATTCCACTAATTGATGCAGCTGCTGAAGCTATAGTAAAATCATTATTTGCATATTGCTTTGCTGCACTGGAATCGAGAGATAAATGAATATTTTGGGGAGATATTGTTGCTCCTTTAAAATTAAATCCGTTATCGATACTCAATTTCCAGGGATTACCGGTTGTATCGGCATCCATTCTAATTGAAAAATCACCACTAGAATCGGTTAAAGCATCCCAAAATAAACCTCCTTCAGAACTAGATTCTAGCTGCACTATAATATTTTTCTTATTCAAACCTGCCGGCACATTTACATATCCTGAAATTGTAAATGTTGCAGTATCAAGAGGAGTCACAGTCCCGGACATAGCTACTAACGAATCATTATTCGTAAAAGTAAGTATATAATTACCCGGTGCTAAACCTACTTTTTGCTGGAAAGAAACTTTACCGTCTACAGAACCATCTATATCAGGTGGACCATTCTGTCCTTCAGGATCGCCATCAATTTGAGTAAAATAAGTCCAATCAACATCGGCAGAATCAAGTATTTTATTATTATTGGCATCTATCCAAAAATTAAGAAATGTTGTATCGCCTGGGTTTGGCACATCATAGCTCCAGCTTACTATGTCTCCCGAAACCATTGTAAAATTTGTTGAGCTTCCATTTACTTTCAGATTTGTTACCTGACTAAAAGTGTTTAAGGAAAATGCAAAACAGAGAACTAAAGAAAGTACTAAAATTTTTTTCATAATTTTCCTCTAAAAATTGATATTTGATTTTTAAAATCAAGATAAATACTATTTTAGGTTTAGTATTTAAATTGAAAAGCAACTTTTATCTTATTATCGGAAATTATGAGAGAATTTTTAATTTTTTCTCAGGATATTTTTGGGCGGTCGTATTGTGAACATTTAACAATGCTTTTTAAAAGTTTTTAATCAAAAGTCTTATTCTTAGAAAATCTTTTGTAAACTATTGACAAGGGATTTTTCCGATATTATATTACAATTGATCTCGATCTCTTTCCTATTCTCTTTTGTAAAATATTCTCAGTTTACAGTTCGTTTAGACTTTTTTCTATTGATCTTTCTCAATATTAATGTTTTTAGTTTATTAATATTGAGTGATAGGACAGCAATTTTAAACTTTTATCTCTTTAAACAGAACCATTATAAAGTTTATTTAGAAGGATAACTAATTCCTATTTATTAATTAAAAATATATAATGCTATGATCACACCACAAAACAAAACAAAAATTCTCCAGGTTGTTAACGTTTTCGAAACCGGCAAACCGGAAGGAAAATACGACAGTGTTGTCCGTTACAATGACGGACCGAATAAAATCAGGCAGATTACTTTCGGCAGAAGTCAAACCACTGAATATGGTAATTTAAAAAGACTTATTGAAAAGTATATTCCAATGAATGGAAAGTTTGCAAACGATTTTACTTCATACGTAGACAAAATAGGCATCACACCTTTAACAGATGATCAAAATTTTATAAACCTTTTAAAAACATCTGCCCGCCAGGATGATATAATGCGCCAATGCCAGGATGATTTTTTTGATCTCTATTATTATCAGCCTGCTTATATATGGTTTAACGGACATGGTTTTCAAGCACCATTAAGCTTGCTTGTAATTTATGATAGTTTTATTCATTCCGGATCTATATCAAACTTTCTCCGCCAGAAGTTTGCTGAAAAACCGCCGGTTAACGGAGGGAATGAAAATAACTGGATTGAACAATATGTAGATGTCAGGCACGATTGGCTGGCAAATCATCCAAACCAAATACTCCGCAAAACAGTCTACAGAACCAAATGCTTTCAAGAACAAATAAAAAACGGGAATTGGCAGTTGGACCAGCCGGTGGTTGCAAATGGAATAACGATTACTTAGAAACTAAAATTTTATAAATAATATTAGAATCAAAAAAAAATCTAAATTCTCTCACATCACGCTCTGCGGGTCCATATCAAAATATAATCGAACATTTCCATTAATTTGTAGATGAGGCTCACTTCTTAACAAGTGAGGCTAACCTAAGAGGTGAGCCTCACTTTAAAGGGTATTAATATTATTCTTTTTCGATTTTAATTTGATTAAATATTTTCCTATTTCATTTCTAAACTGTTTGTTTGAAAAATGACCTTCCACAAATTCTTTATAGCATTTACCTGCAAGAAAATATTTATCCCTTAACTTTAAGTCTATTAAGGTTCCGTTTCTTTTACCAATCCATTCTTGATAATTAGAATATTTCCAATCCTCAATATTTTCTACAAGATTATCATCAATTGGATTTCTATGAATATAGCGGCATAACTCAAGAAGATATTTATCATCTTCAACTTCTAAGGCCTTAAAGTTTCCTTCAAATAAAGTCCCTGACCCTTTATACTTTTTATTAATTGCTTTAGTGTACGTATTAAACAAATATCCAATCGAAATATTTAGTTTTGATTCAGAATCTTGTCTTAACAAGAAATGATAATGATTTGGCATTAGACAATAAGAAACTACTGAAAAAGAAAAGTTTATAGAATATTTTT
>Ga0315554_1000602_pt1 | contig 21436 bp, 18 predicted proteins | sample SalMarSW160370MG_FD_202114 | JGI IMG/M metagenome (GOLD analysis project Ga0315554, IMG submission 202114) | Salt marsh sediment microbial communities from the Plum Island Ecosystem LTER, Massachusetts, United States - Salt Marsh Sediment SW1603-70 ... | reverse complement strand
GCGTGACTCTGTGACCTTCGCAAGGTGAGACGAAGGAAGGCGAGGCGAACCCTCGCCTTTCGTGTAAAGGAAGGTAAAGAATGAACTTCAACAAATTCACAATCAAATCACAAGAAGCGGTCCAGAACGCACAGGAGATCGCTGGGAGCTACAGCAACCAGACGATCGAGCCGGAGCACCTCCTTGCTGCGCTCGTCCAGGATGGCGAAGGGATCGTACCTCCGCTGCTCCAGAAGGTCGGCGCGAATCTGAACTACATCAAAATCAAGATCAACGAGGCGGTCGAGAAGCTCCCGAAGGTTCAAGGCGCCGGCTTGGGAAACCAACATCTCTCCCCTGCGTTGGCAGAGGTGTTCGAGAACGCGCAGAAGGAAGCTCAGCAGCTCAAGGACGAATACGTCAGCACAGAGCATTTGCTTCTCGGACTGCTGGAAGAGCCGTCCCGCGGCGGAGCAGTCTCTACGGCGTTGAAGCTGCTGCGCGACCAGGGGGTCACGAAAGATACGATCTACAAGGCGCTAAAAGAGGTCCGCGGAACGCAGCGTGTCACGGACCAGAATCCCGAGGACAAATATCAAGCGCTCGAACGGTTCGGCCGCGATCTGAACGAGCTGGCGCGGAAAGGCAAGCTCGACCCTGTCATCGGTCGCGAGGACGAGATCCGGCGTGTGCTCCAGGTGCTTTCGCGCCGCACAAAGAACAACCCCGTGCTCATCGGTGATCCCGGCGTAGGTAAGACCGCTATCGCCGAGGGGATTGCACACCGGATCGTCCATGGGGACGTGCCGGAGAGTCTGAAAACGAAACGGATCGTCGCTCTCGACATGGGTTCGCTCGTCGCCGGAACGAGCTTTAGGGGGCAGTTCGAAGAACGGCTGAAAGCGGTCCTGAAGGAAGTCACGGAGTCGAACGGCGAGATCATCCTGTTTATCGATGAACTGCATACCCTCGTCGGCGCGGGCGCAGCGCAAGGTGCCGTCGATGCGGCGAACATGCTCAAACCTGCACTGGCACGCGGGGATCTTCGCGCTATTGGCGCGACGACGATCGACGAATATCGTAAGCACATTGAGAAAGATGCGGCATTGGAGCGTCGTTTCCAACCCGTCGTGGTTGACGAGCCAAGCGTCGAGGACACGATCTCGATTCTGCGCGGCCTCAAAGAACGGTATGAGGTCCACCACGGCGTTCGGATCACTGACGGCGCGATTGTCGCAGCTGCGCAGTTGAGTCACCGGTACATCACGGACAGGTTCCTGCCCGACAAGGCGATCGATCTTGTGGACGAAGCTGCCTCCAAGCTGAGGATCGAGATCGACTCGATGCCGGAGGAGCTCGACACCGTGGAGCGCCGCATCAAGCAGTTGGAGATCGAGCGGGAGGCGATGAAGCGAGAGCGCGACGAGGAATCGAGAAACCGCCTGGAGAGCATCAAGCAGGAGCTTGCTGAGCTCAACCAGCAGAGGAACGAGCTCCGCGCGCATTGGCAGCTTGAGAAGGAACTGATTCAATCCATCCGCAAGATGAAGGGAGAGATCGAGCAGGCCAAGGTGGAAGCGGAGCAGAAGGAACGGCAGGGGGACCTGGGTCGGGTGGCGGAATTACGCTATGGCGTGATCGCCGGGCTCGAGAAGAAGTTGAAGGGTGCCTCAGCGAAGCTGGCCGAGGTGCAAAAGAATCGCAAGATGCTCAAAGAAGAGGTCGACGCGGAGGATATTGCCGAGATTGTGGCAAAATGGACCGGAATCCCCGTTCAGCGCATGCTGGAGAGTGAGCGCTCGAAACTGCTACATCTTGAGGATCGGATCCACGAGAGACTGATCGATCAGGATGATGCGGTGAAGGCTGTCGCCGATGCCATTCGGAGAAGCCGTGCAGGCCTTCAGGATGAGAAACGGCCGATCGGCTCGTTCATCTTCCTGGGCAGCACGGGTGTCGGAAAAACCGAACTGGCACGGGCGCTCGCTGAGTTTCTCTTCAATGACGAAGCCGCGATGGTGCGGATCGATATGAGCGAGTATATGGAGAAGTTCTCCGTCTCCCGGCTCATCGGAGCGCCGCCGGGCTACGTCGGCTACGAGGAGGGCGGGCAATTGACGGAGGCAGTCCGCCGGAAACCGTACTCCGTCGTGCTGCTCGATGAGATCGAGAAGGCGCATCCCGAAGTCTTCAACGTGCTACTCCAGCTCCTTGATGAGGGTCGTCTGACCGACAGCAAAGGAAGGACGGTGAATTTCAAGAACACCATCGTCATCATGACGTCGAACCTCGGCTCTCATCTGATTCAGGAGAAGGTCCAGTCCCTCGACGAACAGAACCGTGACGAGATCATGGACGATTTGCGCGTCCGGCTGCTGGAGATACTCAAGCAGACGATCCGGCCGGAGTTCCTCAATCGGATCGACGACATCATCCTGTTCAAGCCGCTCACGATGGCGGAGATCCAGCAGATCGTCGAGCTACAGCTCAAGAACGTACAAAAACTCCTGGCGGCGAAAAACATTACGCTGGCGTTCACGGACGATTTGAAGGAATGGCTCGCCAAGGCGGGCTTCGACCCGTCGTACGGCGCCCGTCCATTGAAGCGGACAATCCAAAAACATGTCATCAACAAACTCTCCGAAAACATCCTATCCGGCGCGATCGCTGAAGGCGATACAATCGAAGTGAGTGCAGATGAACGAGGAGGCGTGGACTTCGTGGTGAAAGCGAAAGCTGAAGTTGCGAACTGACATCATCTCTCTACAAGGCCGCCGAAGAGGGCTGGACGCGTCATCCTGAGGGAGCCCCGCTCTTCCGGGCGGCCGAAGGATCTGCCCATGGCGGTCAGATTCTTCTCCGCCTTCCGCCGAAAAGGTGGTGGGTGGGTCAGCGGATCAGAATGATGCTCGTAGTTTGTCGGCCGACCTCATTTCCCTTTTGTAGCCCTCCGGGATTCTCCGTATCTTGTTCTTCAACATGAAACTGTCCTCACTCCTTGGGCACACGCAGGAACTGCTCCAGCTCATCCGCGGATCGACGAGGCCTCCAGATAGTCACATCGACTCATTCTTTCGGTCGCACAAATACCTCGGCTCTCACGACCGCCGCCTCATCGCGGAGACGCTTTACGGGACGTTGAGGCATCTGCGGCGGTGCGACGCAGTGCTTCACGGAGTCATGAAGGATGAAGAGATGGACCTCCTGCCCCCCGATGGGCTGGTTATGATTTTGGCCACCTACCTCCTTGCGATCGAACGTCGTGTTGCTCTTTCCAGCGCTGATGTCGCTCCTCTCATCAAATCGTCTCGAATGAAGCCAAGACTCGACGATCTTCTCGTGAGGATTGCCCAGGCTCCGGAGCCTGATTCGGGCGAGCCTGCTGAGAGGATCGGCATTCGGTATTCCTTTCCCTCGTGGATGGTGGAGCGATTCCTTTCGGAATACGGTGAGGAGGAGACGGAGAGAATCTGCGCAAGCCTGAATCAACCGGCGTCCCTGACGTTGCGCGTGAACACCTTGAAGGCGACAGTCGAAGACTGCCAGCGGGCGCTTGAAGTGGAAGGTATCGCAACCGCCAGAACAAAACTTTCTCCCATCGGCCTGGAAGTAGCAAAGCGGATCAATGTTTTCGGACTTCAATCGTTCAAAAGCGGGCTCTTCGAGGTCCAGGATGAGGGAAGTCAGCTTCTTCCGCTGATTGTGGATCCGAAGCCCACGGCGAAACTGCTCGATGCGTGTGCGGGTGCCGGGGGCAAGACGCTGCAGTTTTCCGCACTGATGAAGAATAGGGGGGAGATTGTCGCCGCGGATGTCAACAGGGGGCGTCTGGAGCAACTGCGAAAACGGGCCCGCCGGGCAGGGGTTTCCAATGTGAGGGTCAAAGAGATACAGGACCTGGGGGATCTGGATGGGCAATTCCGCGGGTATTTCGACGTCGTGTTCATCGATGCCCCGTGCAGCGGCCTGGGCACGATCCGCCGGAATCCCGGGATGAAGTGGACGGTCACGGAGGAGAGCGTCGCAGAACTGTCTCAAAAGCAGTCGCAGATCGTCAGTGCGAGCAGTTTGCTCGTCGGGCAGGGCGGGATGCTGGTCTATGCCACCTGCACGCTGTTGCGCGAGGAGAACGAGGACGTCGTGGAGAAATTCCTGGGACAGCATGCAGATTTCACGCTCGTTGAGCCCAAGACGGTCCATGATGACGAGCGGTTTCATCCATTTGTATCGGGCGGTTACATCAGACTCCTTCCTCATCGTCACGGAACCGACGGGTTCTTCTGTGCTGTTCTGAAGAGATCGGCCGTGTGATGGGCGTTGCTTCTGCGGGGTTCTTTTGATAGAATGAATGTTTGGATGCATTCATTTTGAACTCATCAAAGACAACCATGGTCAACCGCGGAAAGAGCGTTCTTGTGCTCCTGCTTTTCGTGGCCTTCTCGGCACTTCTCGTCAGCTGTGCGAAGGAACCGAAGGAGGACGAGGTTCTGCAGGAGGCAATCGATGCCCAACGAACGGATCGGTTCGATGACGCCATCGCTTCATACCAGTTGTTCATCAAGAGTTTCCCCAAGAGCCCGAAAGTCTCCGAGGCTCTTTATGCATTGGGTATCGTCTATCAAAGAAAGAAAGACTTTCAAAACGCAGTGACAACCTTCAAGCGTGTCGTCGATGACTATCCTGGTGATCCTACGGCCTCGGGCGCCGCGTACCTCCGCGCGATGCTGCTCAACCAGGAGCTGAAGGATACGACCGCGGCCCGGACCGCTTACGAGGAATTCCTGAAGCGTTATCCGAATGCCCCGATGGCCGGCTCCGCACGCACCGAGCTCGCGAACCTGCTGAAACCAGGCAGCAAGAAAAAGTGAACCGCCCATGGCAGAGGCCCTGAAATATCTCCAGCCGGACGTCGTCGCCCAGCTTGCCAACATGGAGCTTCGGGCGCGCCTTGTGGTCGAAGGCTTTATCACGGGCCTCCACAAGAGCCCGTATCATGGTTTCAGCGTCGAATTCACCGAGCATCGCCAGTACATGCCCGGCGACGAAATCAAGCACATTGACTGGAAGGCGTACGGCAAGACGGACCGGTACTACATCAAGGAGTTCGAGGAGGAGACGAACCTCAAGTCGTATCTCGTCCTCGACGCAAGCAAGTCGATGGATTACTGCTCGGAAGGTCACCTGAAAAAGATCGAATATGCGTCCTACGTCGCCGCCGCGCTGGCGTATCTGATGATCGAGCAGCGGGATGCTGTCGGCCTGACCATCTATGACGAGCGCGTTCGTTCGCTCTCGCCGCCACGAGCCACGCGGCTGTATTTGAAGGAGCTTCTCCGCGAGCTAGAAAACCTCAAGCCGGGCAACAAGACCGGCACCGCCCAGTCGCTTCACGAGGTGGCGGAACGGATCAAGAGGCGAGGCCTGGTGGTGGTTCTGAGCGACCTCTTTGACGATCCGCGGCAGGTCACGACCGCCTTGAAACATTTTCGCCACAAGCGAAATGAGGTCATCGTAATGCAGGTGCTCGATCCGATGGAGCGGTCGTTCGCCTTCGGGACGGATGCACAGTTCCGCGACATGGAAACAAAGGAAGAATTGACCACCCAGCCGTGGCATATCCAGAAGGCCTACCGGCAGTCGTTTCAGCAGTTCCTGGACTACTACAAGCGTGAGTGCCGAGAGAACGCAATCGACTACGTGCTCCTCGATACGGGCACGCCGTTCGACAAGGCGTTGTTTGAGTATTTGAACAAGAGGAAAAGAATCCACTAGAGAATCGGAGCATCGATTCGCCAGTTTCATTCCTGGGTCATGTCTGAAGAGAAGCTCATCGTTAAGGGCGCGCGGGTCCACAATCTCAAGAACATCGATGTTGAGATGCCCCGTGATCGCTTCATCGTCATCACGGGCCTTTCCGGCTCGGGGAAGTCGAGCCTTGCGTTCGATACGATCTACGCCGAGGGGCAGCGTCGGTATGTGGAGAGCCTGTCGGCCTACGCCCGCCAGTTCCTCGGATTGATGGAGCGCCCCGATGTCGATTATATCGAAGGTCTGAGCCCCTCCATCTCGATTGAGCAGAAGACGGTCAGCACGAACCCCCGCTCGACGGTCGGGACGGTGACGGAGATCTACGATTTTCTCCGCCTCCTGTTCGCACGCGTGGGCGTGCAATTCTGCTACAACTGCGGCCGGAAGGTCCAGCGGCAAACGGTCGATCAGATCATCAATTCCATCCTCCAATATCCGTCAGGCGCCAAACTCCAAATCCTGGCCCCCGTCATCAAGGGGCGCAAGGGGCACTATCGCGAGCTGTTCGAGCAAGTCTTGAAAGATGGCTTCGTACGGGTTCGAGTGGACGGCCAGGTGAAAGAGATCAAAGAGGGGATGAAGGTCGACCGGTACAAGGTCCACAACATCGAGATCGTCGTCGATCGCATCGCGGTCAAGAAGGATGCTCGCTCGCGTATTGCGGAGTCGGTCGAGGTGGCGCTCCGGTACGGGAACGGAGCCCTTATTGTCAACGATGGCGAGAAGGACCAACTCTTCAGCAGTCACTACGCCTGTCACGTGTGCGGAATCAGCTACGAGGAGCCTGCTCCGAGCTCGTTCTCTTTCAATTCTCCGGCCGGTTCGTGCCCGGAGTGCGAAGGGCTCGGTGAGAAGAAGGCTTTCGACCTCCGATTGATCATTCCGGATGAGAGCCTCAGCATCAACCGGGAGGGGCTCGCTCCGCTCGGCAAACCCCGTCCCACGTGGATGTTCAGTCAATTGAAGGCCGTAGCGAAGCGCTACGCGTTCGACTTCGATACGCCGCTGAGGAGCTTGCCGTCCCGCGCGAAGGAGGTGCTTCTCCAGGGCGCGGGGGATGAGAAATTCGATATCGAGTATCTGCAGAGCAGCGGGAGGGCGGTCGTCTACAAGCATCGGTTCGGCGGGGTGCTGGATATGCTCAAGCGTTTCTACGATGAGACGAGCTCGAACAACATCCGCGAATGGGTCGAATCGTTCATGAGTACCTCCCGTTGCGAATCATGCGCGGGAGGGAGGCTGCGAAAGGAAAGTCTCGCCATCAAGCTCGAGGATGTCGCCAGCGGCAAGCTCTACAACATTCACGATGTTGTCTCGCTCTCGATTCGGGCTGCCCGGCAGTTCTTTGCAGCTTTGTCTCTTACCCCGCGGCAGACGGAGATCGCACGCCAGATTTTGAAGGAGATCGTTCAACGATTGGACTTTTTGCTCAACGTCGGACTGGATTACCTCACGCTCGATCGGTCGGCCCGCACACTTTCGGGAGGAGAGGGGCAGCGCATCCGTCTGGCGACCCAGATCGGCACTCAGCTCGTCGGCGTGCTGTACATCCTCGACGAGCCGAGCATCGGTCTGCACCAGAGGGACAACATCAAGCTCATCCGTTCGCTGAAATCGTTGAGGGATCTCGGCAACACGATCATCGTCGTCGAGCACGACAAGGAGACGATCCAGAGCGCCGACTATGTGATCGACCTTGGGCCCGGCGCGGGCGAGCACGGCGGGCATGTGGTAACGTACGGAAAACCGAATGAGTTGAAAATTCAAAATGAAAAGTTGAAGGTTAAGGGGAACGGATTTGGTGGGCAGTCGCATACGGCGCTCTACCTCAAGGGGAAGAAGAAGATCGAGGTACCGTCCGCACGAAGAGAGGGAAATGGGAAGTGGCTCGTCCTCTCCGGAGCTGCCGGCAACAATCTCAAGAAGATGACGGTCAAGATCCCGCTCGGCCGTTTCGTCTGCGTCACCGGTGTGAGCGGTTCCGGCAAATCCACCCTTATCAACGAAACGCTCTATCCGATCCTCTCGAACAAATTCTACAAGACCAGGGCGGTACCGTTGCCGTATCAATCCATCAAAGGACTCGATCAGATCGATAAGGTCATCGATATCGATCAATCCCCGATCGGCAGGACGCCGCGGTCGAATCCCTCGACCTACACCGGCGTCTTCACGCATATCCGCGATCTCTTCACCCAGCTGCCGGAAGCGAAGATTCGCGGCTACAAAGCGGGGCGATTCAGCTTCAACGTGAAGGGGGGCCGTTGTGAGGAATGTGAGGGAGACGGTGTCCGGAAGATCGAGATGAACTTCCTCCCGGACGTCTACGTGCTCTGCGATGTCTGCAAGGGGAAGCGGTACAATCGTGAGACGCTCGAGGTCCACTTCAAGGGGAAGTCCATCGCCGACGTGCTCGATATGACTGTCGAGGACGCGATGGGACTCTTCAGCGAGCAGCCGCGCATCCAACGGTATCTGCAGACGCTGCACGAGGTCGGCCTCGGCTACATCCGGCTGGGACAACAAGCGACCACGCTCTCCGGCGGTGAGGCGCAACGCGTCAAGCTCTCGACGGAGCTTTCGAAAGTAGGGACCGGAAAGACGCTCTATATTCTCGATGAACCGACGACGGGGCTGCACTTCGAGGACATCCGCATGCTCCTCTCCGTGCTCAACAAACTCGTCGACAAGGGGAACACCGTCATCGTCATCGAGCACAATCTGGATGTCGTTAAGACGGCCGACTGGATCATCGATTTGGGGCCCGAAGGTGGGGATGAAGGAGGGGAGATCGTTGCGGAGGGGATGCCGGAGGAGGTGGCAAAGCATCCGAGGTCATATACCGGCTTGTTCCTGAGAAGGGAAATCAGCCCCTAGCACCGTATTCATATTCTGCAGGCCGTGTACCCCCTTTTTCCATTCCGCAACTGCCGATCTGCAATCACCTCGAAACCCACTCGTTTCCCTTCACAAAGAACCGCCAGCGCTTCTCGCCTCCGTTCGTAACGCCAATCCGGGTGGAGCGTCCGATCCTCGATTCTGGGATCGTTTCGCCTTTTAGCAGATAGATCGTGTTGCCGACCAAGTCTGTCCCGTTCTGCTCTCGCGAGATGCCGAACGCCTGGCAGAACTTCGCCGGGCCGTTCGTGAGGTTGAAGAGGAATTGGTGAGTGGTTTGCGCCAGAGGCGCATCCGCCTTCGGCGGAAATTGGTGAATGGTCGGGTGGTGGGTGGGGAATCGATTCTTCATCATCACTTCAATCCCCTTGATCGGCTCGACCGCGCGGATGAGCGCCGCCTCGCCGATCCCCTCTTTCCTCGTGACGACGTTCGCGCAGAAATGCATCCCGTAGGTGAAGTACACGTAAAGGTGGCCGCCCTTCGAGTACATCACCTCATTCCGCTTCGTCCTGCCCCGGAACGTGTGCGATGCCGGGTCGCCTTCGCGGTACGCTTCGGCTTCGACGATCCTGCCGATAAGCCTTCGACCCCGATGTCGGCAGACGATGAATTTTCCAAGAAGGTCTCGTGCGACCTCGAGGGTTGGGCGGAGGTAGAAGGAGCGGGAAAGCTTGGACATCGTTAGTTTTCGGTTGTCAATTGCCGATTGTCGATCTGAGGGAGGTGAGGCCGAACGATCTGAGCCGCCTCCTGTGATCTTGAATGTAGAAGTTATTGGAGTGAGTTTCAATCACGAGCGCCGACCTCCCAACGCAGCCCTTTCGATCGAGCTTGTTTCTTTCTCTTTCGTCCTCTATTTTCCAGGAGCATGAAACGGAAACTCAAATGGCGCCTCGAGTCGACCAGGAGTGAGATCCTCTACGAAGATGATCATCTCGTGGTCCTCAACAAGCCGGCAAATCTGCTCGTCCTGCCCGACCGATACAATGTGAAGCTCCCGAATCTCTACGGAATCTTTAGCGAAGAACTCGGCAAGATCTTCGTCGTCCATCGTCTCGACAAGGAGACGAGCGGTCTCATCGTCTTCGCAAAGACGGCAGAGGCGCACGCAGCTCTCAGTGAACAATTTGAGGGAAGGAGGGTGGAAAAGGTTTATGAAGCTCTCGTTGTCGGCGTCCCTGCGGATTCGGAGGGGACAATCGATCTCCCGCTTGGCGAAAGAACGCGCGACCGGGGGGTCGTTAAGGTGGATCGTAAGGCGGGAAAACGCTCGGTGACACGGTACAAGGTCCTCGAGCAGTTCAACGGCTTCGCGCACCTTGAGGCGCGGCCAGCGACCGGGCGGACGCATCAGATCCGCGTGCATCTTCAGGCGATCGGAATGCCGATCCTTGCTGACAGGTTGTACGGAGATGGGAGGGGGTTCTATCTGTCGCGTGTCAAACCGGGCTACAAGATACAGGGGGAGGAGAAGCCGTTGCTCGACCGCGCCGCCCTGCACGCTGCTTCGATCTCCTTTGACCATCCCGCTACCGGGGAGCGCATGACGTTCTCAGCCCCGTTGCCCAAGGACATGAGTTCGGTCCTGAAATATCTCAGGAAATTTAAAGCGCTGGAGCCGTTAGCACATTAAAGCGGAAGGAGGAGGGCTTTTCTGGGCGACTGCGGTTACTCAGAAGAGTGTCTCTTGGTCTGAAGGCTTCCGTGTGAGTCCGAAATGCTTGTAGGCGACGACCGTTGCCTCGCGGCCTCGTGGCGTTCGCTTCAGAAACCCCTCCTGAATGAGGTAAGGTTCGTACACTTCCTCTATCGTCCCGGGCTCTTCACCCACCGCGACCGCGAGCGTGTTCAATCCCACCGGCCCTCCGCTGTACTTGTCGATGATGGCCCGCAGAATCCGCTTGTCCATTTCATCCAGCCCGTGGTCGTCGACTTCGAGCGCCCGAAGGGAGTACTGCGCAACCTCCTTCGTTACGACCCCACGATGGTCCGCGAGTTTGCGGTCCGCCTGAGCAAAATCCCGGCAGCGTTTCAAGAGGCGATTCGCGATGCGGGGGGTTCCCCGCGCGCGCCCGGCGATCTCTGCGGCAGCCTCGTCGGTTGTCCCTATCTCCAGGATCTTCGCCGATCGCCGCACAATCGTTCGCAGCTGATCGACGTTGTAGTAGTCGAGTCGGTTGGAGATGCCGAAGCGCGAGCGCAGGGGGGCGCTGAGAAGGCCGGCCCGCGTGGTTGCACCCACTAGCGTGAAGGGCTCAAGATTGAGCGAGATCGTCTTCGCGCCGGGCCCGCTGTCGATGATGATGTCGACGCGGAATTCCTCCATCGCTGAGTAGAGGTACTCTTCGATCTTTACCGGCACCCGGTGGATCTCATCGATGAACAGCACCTCCCCCTTCTCGAGCGAAGTCAAAATCCCCGCGAGGTCCCCCGGTTTCTCCAGCGCAGGTCCGGACGTGACCTTGATTCCAACGCCCATCTCGTTCGCGATGATGAACGCCAGCGTCGTTTTGCCCAGACCGGGCGGTCCAGTCAGGAGAACGTGATCGAGAGGTTCGTTCCGGCCCTTTGCCGCAGAGATGAAGATCCGGAGGTTGTCGACGATCTTCCCCTGTCCGACGAACTCCTCGAGTCGGGCCGGACGGAGCGTCTGATCGAGCTCCAGTTCATTGTCGAGTCGCTCGGGCGATGTGAACCCGCGATCTCGTTCGCTTGCGTCCGTTTTCTTCATACGGCGACAAAGTACCAAGAAGGGGAGTGACTTTCAACCGCGCTAAAGCAGAGCGAAGATGGCTTCGGACTGTCCTCGAAGGGGGAATTCGGGTTCATCTCGGGCTTGTGTATCGAAGTGCTCTCTTGATGAGATCCTGAAGTGAGATCCCGGTTCCTGCGGACTCATTCAATACCTGGCGTATGGCTTTCTCCGCAACCTGACGGTTGTAGCCGAGCGAGGTGAGGGCCAGGAGGGCCTCCTGCCGAATTCCCGCCTCCTGGTCCGCCGGGCCCATCGCAGCAGACGACACCTGCTCCGCCAATTTGCCAACCTTGTCGCGCAGCTCGATGATGAGCCGCTCTGCGGTCTTTTTGCCCACGCCCGGGATCGCAGTGAGGGCGGCGACGTCTCCCTTCGCGATATGCGATTTCATGTCAGCGACCGAGATGCCCGAGAGTATCCCTTGGGCGATCTTCGGCCCGATTCCGCTCACGGAAATGAGCAGCTTGAACAGGAATCGTTCCTCCTCGGTTGCGAAGCCGTAGAGCTGGAGTGCGTCCTCGCGCACGTGAAGGTAGGTGAAGAGCGTGACGTGGGCGTTGAGATCCCCGAGTTTCTCAAACGTCGAGAGAGGGATAAGGACGCCGTAGCCGACTCCATTCACATCGACGAGGATTTCCGTCGGCGTCTTGACTCTCAGAATGCCGCTCAATGAGGCGATCATCGGGACTTCCTGATACGTTCGGGATGTGATTCAATGAACGACTTCCAGTCGGCCATGGTCTTCTTTGAACCGGGTTTCCCCTTGTGAGACTTGCCATCCCCGTGGCTTCGCTGGTAGTGACAGATGGCGACGGCCAGCGCATCTGTTGCATCATAGTATTTTGGAGGGGCTTTGAGCTTCAGGATGGACTGCACCATATAACTGACCTGCTCTTTTGAGGCTCCCCCGTTTCCAACGACGGCCCGCTTAACCTCTCGGGGTGAGTACTCCGCCGTCGGGATTTCGCGGTTCACGGCTGCCAGAATGGAAACGCCGCGGGCGTGACCGAGCTTCATGGCGGACTGTGCGTTCTTGCCGTAGAACGCCGTCTCAATGGCAAACTCGTCGGGGTGGAACCGATCGATCACCCTGCACAGTGTCGCGTAGATAGCTCTCAGACGGAGAGGCATCCTCTGATCGCCCCGGTTCTTGACGACGTCGAACTCAAGCACCTTCAACTTGCCGCTCTTGGCTTCGATGACTCCATATCCGGTCGTGAGAGTTCCGGGGTCGACGCCGAGAATGATCATCTGGTTAATTGGTGAATGGTCAATTGGTGAGTGGTTGATTGGTGAATGGTTAATTGGTGAGTGGTTAGTTGGCAAAAGCTAAACTGATGAATGGTTTGGGCCAAAGGCCCATCCGCCTCCGGCGGAAATTGGTGAGTGGCGTATACGTCAGTTTGAGGATTTTGAGCCTCATAGCCAATTAACTAATTAACTAGTTAACCAGTTAACGAGTTGACTCGTCAACCAGACAGCCCTTCACTCTCTCATCCCGCGCTGAAGCTCGCCATAACGCTTTCGTCGATATCGAAGTTGCTGTACACGTGTTGGACATCATCGTGCTCTTCCAGAGCTTCCATGAGCTTCAGGAGGACCTCCGCGTCTTTTCCTTCCACCTTCACCGTATTTTCGGGGATCATCTGGAGCTCGGCGTGCTCCATCGGAATTTCCCGTTGCTCGACGGCCTTCTTGACGGCTTCGAACGACTCCGGCGTCGTCGTGATCACGTAATGCTCCTCCTCGGTTGTCATGTCGTCAGCGCCAGCTTCCAGAATGATCTCCAGGAGGACGTCTTCGGCTACTTTGTTCTTCGGAACCGTGATCTGACCTTTCTTATGGAACTGGTACGCCACCGCGCCGGTCGCGGCGAGCTTTCCGTGATTGCGATCCAACACGTGGCGAAGTTCCGAAACGGTGCGTGTCTTATTGTCCGTCACCGTCTCGACCAATATCGCGGCGCCTCCGGGACCGTAGATCTCGTAAGTCACATCTTCGTACGCCATTCCCGGCAGCTCGCCTGTGCCCTTCATGATCGCCCGCTTGATATTGTCCGCAGGCATGTTGTTGGCTTTCGCCTTCTCGATCGCAAGGCGAAGCCGGGGGTTTCCGCCCGGATCGCCGCCGCTGAGCCGGGCAGCAATTGTAATCTCCTTGATGATCTGGGTGAACATCTTGCCGCGCCGTGCATCCGTGACGGCCTTCTTGCGGCGGATCTGATGCCATTTTGAATGACCAGACATGGGCGTCGCCTTTTTCGAAAAGTGAAACGTGATAAGATGTGAAACCTGCGACGGTAACTTCCCCGATCTTCCTGATTACTATTTGTATGCCTTATCCCTCAGCTCTTCAGAACTCACTTCAAATCTCGAATCTTCAGCTGAGGGACAGTTTCTCCGGCAAACTCACCCTCGTCGAGCGAGAAAGCGAGGTCGACGCTCTTTCTTCCGTTGCCAAGCTTCTCGATCAGGCCTCCGAGACTGAAGCCGATTGCGTCGAAGATTTGGCCGTTCGTCTTGACCTTAAACTTCAGGTGGTTCTTGCCGACGATCCTCGGCGCTCCATAGAGCTCGACGCCGCGCACGACGAACACGGGTCGCATGTTCCCGGGGCCGAACGGTGCAAATTGACCCAGCACCCGGACGAACTTTGGCGTAAGCTCGCTTAGCGAGATTTCGGTATCGATGCGAATCTCGGGGGTGAGAAGCTCCTCGGTCAGCAGTTCTTTGGCAACCACGTTGAATGCCTCTTTGAACTCGTCAAGTCGGTCGATCTCCACGGAGAGTCCTGCCGCATACTTATGCCCGCCGAACTGGACGAGCTTGTCCTCGCATCGCCTGAGCGCCTGGTAGATGTCGAAGCCGGCGACGCTGCGGGCGGAGCCTTTCGCCACGCCGTCGACGGTCGTCATCATAATCGTGGGGCGATAGTACCGCTCCACAAGCCTTGATGCGACGATGCCGATGACGCCCGGGTGCCACGTCTCCTGATGGAGGACGATCGCGCTCTCGTTCTCAACGTCCAGGTACTTTTCGACGATCTGCTGCGCCTCGAGAAAGGTGTCTTCGTCGATCTTCCGGCGGTTACGGTTCTCTTCCTCGAAGACCTGGGCGAGCTCCAGCGCTCGAGCGTAAGAGTCGCAGGTGAGCAGTTCGACCGCACGAGTGGCGTCCCCCAGTCTGCCGACGGCATTAATGCGCGGCGCGAGAACAAAGACGATTTTGCCCGTCGTGATGGATCCGACCTTCAGGCCCGACGTCTCGATCAGCGCGTGGACGCCGGGGCGCGGGTTGGAGTTCAGGAGCTCCAGGCCCAGCTTGACAAGGACCCGATTCTCCCCTGTCAACCGGACGATATCTGCCGTCGTTGCGAGAGTGACGAAGTCGAGGTATCGCGAGAGGAAGCTTTCCTCATCCCCATCGATCAACGGGCGAACCGACTCGTGACGGGAGAGCGCCTGCACGAACTTGAACGCAACGCCGCAGCCGCAGAGATGTTTGTATGGATACTTGCAGTCGGGAAGCAAAGGGTCCAGCACCGCCAGAGCATCGGGGACCGCGTCCCCCGGCTCATGATGGTCGCAAATGATCACCTCCATGCCGGAGCTGCGTGCAAGCTCCACCTGTTTGATTGCAGTAATGCCGCAATCGACCGCAACGAGCAGTCGGACGCCCAGCTGTCTGGCACGCTCGATGCCGGCCTCCGAAAGCCCGTATCCCTCCTTGACGCGATCGGGGATATGGTAGTGAACATCGGCGCCGAGATTCTTCAGGAACGTCCACAACAAGGCCGTGCCGTTCGTTCCGTCCACATCGTAGTCGCCATAGACCAGGATCCTCTCCTTCTTTGAGACGGCTCCGACAATTCTGTCGACGGCTTGCTCCATGCCGTGCATAAGAAACGGATCGTGGAGGTCTTTCAGGGTTGGCCGAAAGTACGCTCGTGCCGATTCAAACGTATCGATCCGACGCCGGACGAGTATCTCAGCAAGAACGATGGAGATGCCCAGCTCATCGCTCAGCTTCTTTGCCGCTTCCGGCGATGCCGGCGGGGAGGCTGCGGGGCTATCCGGATCTGTGAATGTCCACCGATATTCTCGGATTGGGGTCATGGAGGCTCGATGCTTACCCATCTTGGCGCCGTCCTCGGAACGCAGTTCACTGATCGATTCAGTGCCCCTGGTCCAAGCCGGTGATGGGGGATGTGGATTGATAGAAGAAGCAGGCGTGATCGGTCGATAAGCCGAATTCTGTCTGATCCCGCCTCGACCGAAGTCAAGACGGGGCGAGGCAGCCATTTCTCTTAGCGACCTACCCATCCCGTTTCTCGCGAGAGAGTTGAGCGGGCAGCTCTTCCCCGCCAGAGGCGGGGGCGGGACTTATTTGGTCTTGCACCAGGCGGGGTTTGTCTTGTCCCGCTCTGGCTTTCGCCAAAGCGGAATCCCTTTCGGGACCTCCGACATTACTGCCGGAGCGGTGGTCTCTTACACCACCATTTCACCTTTCTCCCGTCACCTTCAGCGAAGGTGATGGGATGTGTGTTTTCTGTGACACTATCCGTTCCAGCGGGATCTGGCCCGTTGGACCCTTGGTTGACCCAAGGCGCCACGCCCTATGGTGTTCGGACTTTCCTCCCCCCGTCCGCATGCGGCGGACGGGAAGCGGCTGCCTGACCGACCATACCTGCGTTGATAAAAAAAACCTGAGACAGCAAGGGATCAGATCCGGATTCGCTTCCTGGAGTCGATCCCGAGATTCGCCAATTGGTCTGCTTCTTTGTTCTGTTCCCGACTAATATACTGAATCTCCATCTCAAATGGCGCTTTCGCCAATAGACGGTGTATCTTCACGAAGTAAGCTTTCAAGGTCTGATCCTTGACCTTATATTCCCCCTTCAGTTGGCGCACCAGAAGTTCGCTGTCGGAATGGACGATCAGGCGGGTACATTTCGTTTCCGGAGCGGCTTTCAGGCAAGCGAGCAGAGCCTTGTATTCTGCAACGTTGTTGGTCCCTTCGCCGATGTACCCATAGCCCCGATTGATTGTTCTTCCATGTTCATCTTTGAACAGGAACCCGATTCCGCTCTCTCCGGGGTTGCCCCTCGCGGCACCATCAGTGAACGCGTGGACTGTCATAGGGCGGAGGAGTAGCTCTCGACGATTTCATCGGACACGAGGAGGCGGCCGCAATTCTCGCAGGTCATGAGCCTGGAGTTCTTGCGCAATTCGACGGAGACTTGCGGCGGCACTCGCTTGAAGCATCCACCGCAGGCGTTGCGGCGAACCGCGACGACGGCTTTGCCGCCCATCGCGTTTCTGATCCTCTCGTAGAGTCGAATATCAGTCTTCTCGATCCGGACGATGAGCTTTTCCCGCTCGTGCTTCAGCCTCAGTTCCTCGTCTTCGTGTTCCTTGTTAACGTGGTCAAGCTCCGCTCGACGGTCTTTGAGCTCCTTTTCGAGCTCCTCGAGCTCCGGCGCCATCGTCTCGAGATCGGACTTCCCGAGCGAGGCTTTTCCTTCGACCGTTTCCATCTCTTTCTCTAGTTCGTTGATGCGTACCTGGGCAGCGTCGATCTCTCTTGTGAGCGCGTCATACTGACGGTTTGTCTTGATCTGGAATTGCTGTTCCTTGTACTTTTCGATGTTTTGCCTGGCGGAGATGATCTCAAGGTCGATCTGTTCGCGTCGCATCAAAGATTGCTTTACCAGCTCCTCCAGTTGCTTGCGTTCTGCGATCTTCTTTTCAAGCCGCTCTTCGAGCTCTCTCACCTGGTGTGGAAGATCTCCTTTCAGCTCCTGAAGCTCGTCGAGGCTGGAGTCAACTCTCTGAAGACCGTACAGCAACCGTAATCTGTTTTCCAAATAACCCTCCTTACTATGAGCAGTGAGTCGGATTCGTTGAATGTTGAGAAACTATCACCCGGATCGCATTGCCCGAGCGCCGAATAGCATCGCGAAGCCGTCCTTCGATCGAAGGAAGGACGACATGCTCGGTCTCCCAATGGCCGGCATCGACGAGAGCGATGCGTCCTTTCGCGTCGTAAAAAGTGTGGTATCGGACGTCGGCTGTTACGAAGACATCGGCCTCGGCAGCCACCGCTTCCTCGAGCAGGTCCGAGCCGCTTCCTCCGCAGACAGCGACCCTCCGAATGCTCTGGCGAAGGTTCCCCACATATCGGGTTGCTTCCGCGTTTAACGCCTTCTTCATCTTGGAGAGGAACGATCCCAAGGTCACTCGCTTCGTCAGCTCGCCGAGGGCTCCCATGCCGAAATTGGGATTCGGGTTCTCGAGCGTATAGACGTCGTACGCCATTTCTTCGTACGGATGGACGGCCTTCGCAGCAGCCGTCACCGCTTGCACCTTCGCACGAGGGAGAATCATCTCGAGACGGACTTCATCGACGGCCTCGAGCCGCTGAGCTTCACCGAGAAAGGGCTTCGCTTCATCCGTCCCGCGAAACGTTCCCGTTCCCTTGATGCGAAACGAACAAGAGGTGTAGTTCCCGATGACGCCGGCCCCGGCCTTCGCCATCGCGTGTGCGACCCTGTCAACATACGCTTCAGGCACGAAGACGGTAAGCTTGACGAGAGAATCCTTCAGCGGGGAGAGGAAGCGAATGTTCGTAAGACCCAGAGCCTTGGCGAGTGCAAAGCTTACCCCGTCACGTGCGAAGTCGAGGTTTGTGTGTGTGGAATAGAGGGCAATCCGATGTTCTGCGAGCGACAGGACCTTTTTCCCCACGGCATGGGAAGTTGTGATGGACGAGGGCGGCCGGAACAGCAGCGGATGATGGGAAATAATGAGATCGACCCTCTTGGCAACGGCCTCGGCGATCACCTCGTCCGTGACGTCGAGCGCGACGAGGATCTTTCGGACGGGTTTTGAGCGATCCCCGACCTGCAGGCCGACATTGTCCCGTTCCCACGCTGTCCACCGTGGCGTCCAATCTTCAAAGAATCGTTCGATATCAGCGACGGTCATTGAAGGATCGGGCCCTGTGTCAAAAAAAAGTGTCCCGCTTTTTGGGCGGGACACTTTTCGGTGGTCTCTTGTGTCGGAAACTTGTAATCGAGTTGTTTGGTCCTTGTCCTGATTGACATCGTTCAGAAGCCAAACCCTACATCGGACTGATTCCCTTGCACGCTCTCTTGAGAGACGCTGCGTTCACGAACAGTATAGAGAAATTTGGTCACAAAAGCAAGCGACGACTGAGCGGCAGGTCGCCGGTCCTTCATCGCCGGAGGAGACGTTGGCCCTCCGTCGGGCATCTGGAGCGTACGGCGGTTTCGTTCGTCCGCCGCGCCTGAGACTCAATCTCGCTTACTTCCTTTTTGTGTCCCCGTTTCGTGGAAATCCGCTCTTTCGAAGCTGATGTCGCGGAGACGTTTGACTTCACCTTCGATCTTCTGGAAATTGTCTTCGAACATCGTCAGAAGATCCTTATCCTCCCGTGAAAGCTGCTGTCTTCGGATCAAATCGGAGCTGATCTTGATGGCCGCGAGCGGGTTGTTGAATTCATGGCAGACCGTCACGACCAGTTCGCGGATTGCCTCAGCCCGCTTCTCGGCAATGAGCATTCGTTTCTCCACCGCCTTGATCTGCTTGTGCATCCGTACCCGGTCGAGGACGTTGATGATCGTCCGCGGGAGGAGCGACTCGGCCAGGTCCTCTTTGATGAGGAAATCCTCGACCCCAAGTTTCATAGCCTCGATGGCGAGCTTGAAATCGCGGGTTGCAGTCACAAAGACAATGGGTATCTCCGAATTCATCTGGCTCAGTTGCAGGCAAAACTCCAGCCCGTTCGAGCCGGGGAAAACGTAGTCCGTTAAGATGAGGTCGAGATTCGCGTTCTGTTTGACCTCTTCGAGTGCGTCCTCCACGCTCTCTTTCCAGGTGAGCTTGAATTCGCGATTCTGGAATTGCTGGAGTTGTCGCTGTACGATCTTGGCGAAGCCGATGTCGTCATCGACGAGCAGAACCGTAATAGGTTTGGGATTCTTGGAAAACGTAGGGGTGCTCATTTCCTCTTCAAGGTAAGAGAAGTTTGAATTACTTGCAATTCTGGCAGACGGCCGCATCGGAGGGGAGTCGGAGTGGTTGCTTTTCTAGGGGAAATTCTCTATACTCCAGCGATTCGTATCGATGGGAAGCGGAGCGCGGATTGCCTACCAGTCAGCCGGCCGTCGAAGGAGAATTGCTATGCCAGAAAAGAACAAAATTCTTGTGGTGGATGATGAAGATGCTTTGCGAACCGTCCTCAGTGCGGAGCTGGAGGGGGAAGGATACAAAGTCTCCTCCGCGGCGGACGGAGCCGACGCAATCAATGTGCTGAAGTCTCAAACCTTCGATCTGATTCTCCTGGATATCAAGATGCCTAATGTCGACGGCTTCGAGGTACTGAAGTTTGTGAAGGAGAACCAGCCTGCCACCAAGGTCATCATGCTGACCGGCTTTGCTGATCTTAAGAACGCCATCGAGTCGAAGAAGCTTGGAGCGGAGGACTTCGTCAGTAAACCCTACGATCTTGTAGACCTACTCACAACCGTGGAACGCGTCCTCAGCGGCGTTTAGTCCTGCCAGTCCGGGGGAGACCACATGGCGAAAAAGTACCGCATCTTGGTTGTCGACGATGAGGAGTCGATTACCTTTCTTCTGAGGACAGAACTTGAAGAGCTCCCCGACTTCGATGTTGAAGTCGCCCTCAACGGCACCGAAGCCATCAACCTCATCCAATCCAAGATTTACGACATCATCCTCCTCGACATCAGGATGCCGCGCCTCAGCGGCATCGACGTGCTGAAGTTCATTACGGAGCACTCTCCCACCACGCAAGTCATCATGCTCACAAACGTGGTCGACTACAAAACGGCCATCGAGACCATCAAGCTGGGCGCGTACGACTTCATCAGCAAGCCGTACGATCGGGAACAGTTGCTCGTCACGATCCGCCGCGCCGTCGACCGCCGCCAGCTCGTGATCGACAAAGAGGTGATGAAGCGCGAGTTGAACCGGATCAGCGGTCCGAGCGGGCTCATCGGTGAGAGCCCGTTGTTCCGGCAGGTGGTTGAAAACGCACGGAAAGTTGCCGCCAGTGAAGCCTTCGTATTAATCCAGGGGGCGAGCGGGACCGGCAAAGAGTTGATCGCCCATATGATCCACAATGATAGCCCCCGCAGAGACCAGCCCTTCGTCGCGGTGAATTGCGCCTCGATCCCGGATCAGCTGCTCGAGAGTGAGCTCTTCGGCCATGAAAAGGGGGCATTCACGAATGCGTACTCGGCGAAACAAGGACTCGTGGAGGTCGCAAACGGCGGTACGCTCTTTCTGGATGAGGTCGGCGACATCAGTCAGCAGACGCAGGCGAAACTGCTCCGGTTCTTGGAGACCGGAGAGTTCCGGAGGGTGGGAGGGACCACGTCGATGAAGGTCGACGTGCGCGTTGTGTCGGCGACGAACAAAAACCTCCCGCAGGAGGTGCAAGCAGCAAGGTTTCGGGAGGACCTGCTCTACCGGCTCAATGTTGTCAGCATCAACTTGCCTACGCTCCGAGAACGGAAGGAAGATATCCCCCTCCTCGTTGACTATTTTCTCAAGCGCAAATCGAAGGCGAAAGCGAAAAAAGTGAGTCCCGAGGCCCTCGCTGTGTTGATGAGTTATGACTGGCCCGGCAATATTCGAGAACTGGAGCATGCCATTGAGGGAGGGATCGTGCTGTGCCAAGGCGACCTCATCGAGCCCAGCGATCTCTGGATGAATCCTGCGCTTTCGAGCCAGGCGTCGGTTCCAGTTTCCCAAGGACGTACGGACGGTCACGATCACCTTCTCTCTCTCGAGGATCTTGAGAAAATCCACATTGAAAAGGTCCTCAAGTTCAACAATTGGAACCGTGTGAAAAGCGCTCAGGTGCTCGGAATCACGCCAAAGACCCTCTACCTGAAGATCAAGAGGTATTGTATCAAGGTAGGGGGGAATTCCGACTAACGCTGACG
>Ga0315554_1000601_pt1 | contig 21450 bp, 19 predicted proteins | sample SalMarSW160370MG_FD_202114 | JGI IMG/M metagenome (GOLD analysis project Ga0315554, IMG submission 202114) | Salt marsh sediment microbial communities from the Plum Island Ecosystem LTER, Massachusetts, United States - Salt Marsh Sediment SW1603-70 ... | reverse complement strand
CGATACCGATCATCTTTGCGGGATTGTACATCGAGTAGACGTACATGGCCTGGATGCCGTTCCCACAGCCGACGTCCAGCATCGTCTGGTTGGCTACCGGCAGCACCTGGCGGATGCAGTAGTCGACCAGGTTCTTCTGGGCCTGTAAAAGATCCTCCTTCACGCCCCGGTAGAAGGGGTAGTGCAGCATGAGATACTCTCCGGCGTATTTCTCGTAAACCCGGTTGAAAGCGTGGTAGAAGTCCTGTGGAGAGCTGGCCGTCCTGACCAGGCTCATAAAATCACTCATGGAATTCCTCCTCGGAACGGAAACATTCACTCAAGGCAGTTCAAGTCCCAGAATACGGTCGAGAACTCTCTTGGGAACCAGCCTCGCCATCGCCGCCGCAAAGCGGGCGTCCCTGCCCAGAAGGTACCTCGGTTTCGGCCGCTTGGTCTCCAGTATGCGGCGGATGAACTGAGCCGCTTCTTCCACCGTGGTGGCAGCCTGTATTTTTCTCCGCACATTCATCTGCTTTTCGAAGGCCGGTCCGTACAAACTCTCAGCTGCTTCTGGAAGCTGAGAGATAATCTCGGCGGCTAGAGCGAGGGATTTTTCCCGGAGAGGAGTCTGGACATTGCCAGCCTCGATGAGGGACACCGGGATGTGCCAGGGGCGAAGCTCCCTCCTCAGGGCTTCGGACAAAGAGGCCAGGGCGGCTTTGGAGGCGGCGTAGGGTCCAAGAAAGGGCAGGGCGATCCTGTCGCTTATCGAACCTAGATTGATGATGCGGCCTCCTCCTCTCCTCAGGAGAGGAAGAAAAGCCTGTGAGGAGGTGATCTGTCCAGTGACGTTGATCGAGAATTGTCTCTCCAGCTCCTCGATCGGCAGAAACTCAAGCGGGCCGGTAATCACGATACCTGCGTTGTTGATTAAGCCCTTGAGCCCCGTTTTACCGGTCATCTGATCGACGGAAGTCGCGGCCTCCCTGACCTGCTGCGGCTCCGTTACGTCCATCAAGACGGGAACGATACGCCCCGAAGTGTCTTCCTGAAGGTGCTCCCCGTCGGACGGCTTTCGCACCGTCGCAAACACCCGGTATCCAACCGAGTCCAGGTGCAAACAACAAGCCCGTCCTATACCCGAAGAAGCGCCGGTCACCACAACAGCCCGATCTGGTTTTCCGCTCACACCGCTGTTATTGTCTTCTGCCATTCGAACAACCTTTTTATTCCCTCCTTCAGAGCGACCTGCGCCTCGAATCCGAGCTCCTTCTTGGCCCTGCTAACATCCACCGTCCAGTAGGGGTGGCGGATATCTTCGAGGTTTCTCTGGCTGAAGGCCAGACGGGCACGGCTCAGCGTAGCAACGGCGTCGGCAATACGTGCCACTGTTGTCAGGACGATAAAGGGGAGCCTGATCCTGACCGTCCAGGTTCCAACGATGTCCCGTACCGTATCGTGGATCTCGCTCCATTTGTAGACCCGGGGATGAGCGAGGTAGTAAAGACGGTTTTCCGATCTCTGGGATTCAGCCGCGGTTATGAGACCACTCGCGAGATCCCCGACATAGATGAAGTTGGCCTTCCCCGATCTGATAACGGGTTGGATATGTCGGGCTGCCAGTCCGATGAGCAGGAAGATGGTGTCCTTTATCCCGGGGCCGTATACGACGGGGGCGCGGATCACGGTCCACGGTACGGAACCGCCGGCCAGAATTTTCTCCGCTTGAAGCTTGCTCCTGCCGTACTCATTGACCGGTTTCGGCTCATCCACCTCCCGCAGTCGTCGATCCGGACCGCTGGGTCCGGACGCCGCCAGACTGGAGATGAAGAGCAGACGGCGTATTCCCCCCCGCCTCTCGCAGGCGGTTAAAAGCGCCGACGTACCTCCCGCATTGACCTCGTGGTACAGCGATGCTTTTTTCGCCCTTTTAACTCCGGCCAGATGGAACACGGTATCGATTCCCTCTAGGGCTTTCTCGAGATCAGACGCGTTCGTGCAGTCCGCCTCGTAGAGACGTACGGGATCCAGAAAGTGTCTCGAATCGATCTTCCGATCGAGCGCCGTGACCTCGTGTCCCCCCTCCACCAGCGCGGTGCAGAGGTGTCTTCCTATGAAGCCAGCCGCGCCGGTAACAAGGGCTTTCATAGGCTCTTGTATCGGAAAACCGGTCTGGTGTCAACGCGGCCATACAGTATAAAAAGATGTTGGGCTTATACTGTTCGGCCATGGTGATTCCTTATCTTTACATTAAGAAATGCGCTTCTTGACGCGGCGGGGCGTAGTCTCTAGGATTGCCCCCATGAAAGCTCTGATAACAGGAGCGAACGGGATCGTCGGATCGGCGACCCTCTCAGGCCTGTCCGACAGGGGAATAGAATGTATCGGCCTTGTGCGGAAGACCAGCGACCTCTCGAACCTGGAAGGCCTGAATCCCGAGCTTCGATATGGAAGCCTTTGGGAGGAGGATTCTCTTGCCCAGGCCATGGAGGGCTGTGAGGCGGTCGTTCACTGCGCGGCGAGGGTCTCGGACTGGGGCAGCGCAGAGGAGTTCCACCGCGACAATGTCGAAGGTGTGCGGACTGTTCTGAAGGCCGCTCAAAGGTCGAAGGTAAGGAAAGTCGTTCACATATCTACGCTCAATGCGGCCGGCTACGGGATCCGCAACATGACGGAGAATATGTATCAAGAACTACGGTGGAAATACTCCTCGAGCAAGCGGGAGGGGGAGCGGGTCGCTCTGGCGGAGGGAAAAGAGCGCGGCATCGAAGTCGTCGTACTGCGTATAGGGGCGGTATACGGACCGGGGGATTGGAAGTTCAGCTTCAACATTGCCAAATTTATAATGCGCGGACGCTGGTTTGTCCTGAGCCGGGGGAGAGCTGTCTTCACTCCCTCATACATTGGAAATATCATCGCTGCCGTGTATCTGGCTTTACAGAAACCATCAGGCGGAAAGATATACAACATCACCGACGATGCATCTGTGAGCTGGATGGAATTCTCACGGATGTTTGCTACGGCCCTCGACGTTCCCCTCAAGGTAAGGAGTATCCCCGCTTCCCTCGCTCTAACTGCTGCCTATGTGAGCGAGGGCTTTGCCAAGCTGCTGCGCCGGAAAACAGCCCCCCTTCTCACCACATACCGTGTGACTAGGGCGAGTCGGGATTTCCACTACAGCTGCGAGAGAGCCAAGAGGGAGCTCGGGTACAGGCCTGACCCCGATATCGAAGCCCATCTGAGGGCAACGGTTCGCTGGTGCTGTGAGAAGTTGGACTGTTCGAGGGGTAGGGAAGCATGAGGGATTTCCATTTTGCGACATGCGAGCACAGGGACGCCGTCATTGCGCTCCTGACTCTGCATGTCGTGTTCCTTGTCTACCATTTCGCCGGCCAGGCAAAAGGCTACTCACGTGTGATCGGAGGCAAACTGCAGGCGCGGAGAACCGCCGTTCTCTCGGTGGTGCTTCAGAGGTTGACCGGTTTTATGCTCTACGGAATTGTACCCGCCCTGGTCATCGTGTTCCTCTTCCCCGAGAAACTCTCTCGGTTCGGACTTTCCCAGACGAGTAGCTCCCTTCCCTTTCTCGGTGGAACGCTTTTTATTTTTCCCCTTTTGATATTCTTCGGCTCTCGGAGCCCGAAAACGCAGAAGAAGTACCCCGTCATCCAGGTCGAGAAATGGAACGGCGTTATGGTGTTCATAAACGCAGCCAGCTGGGCTCTCTACCTTTTAGCCTACGAATTTAGTTTCCGCGGATTTCTCCTCTTCACGCTGGCCGGTTCCTTCGGTAGCGTTCCGGGACTCCTGGTGGTAACACTCATATACACCTATATACATCTGCCAAAGGGTGCAGGGGAGACCCTGGCCGCTTTTTTCTTCGGCGCCCTCGTGGGATGGATCGCTCTACGGACGGGCGCCATTTGGGCGCCCTATTTTGCACACCTCGTGATCGCCGTGAGCAATGACACATTCTGCATCCTCCGCCGCGAGGATCGGACCTTCTGCTTTTCCCGTAGGAACCGCTCTTAGCCGGGGCAGTGTGAAGCTATTCCTCGACCATCAAGGTGATCGAGGCAAATCTTCCGCTCATTTTCGGCCGTGTAGAGCAAATCCCGTTAAAGCTGTACCTCCCGGCTGCTCCGCCGAGTACTTCGGGCGCGGAACAGTCTCCCGGAGCTTCTCGGGCTTCGAGATTTGTCACAGTCTTGTCACATTGTGACAAGCCGCCAGTTCCCCCTGGGGGGAACTGTGGCGGGTAGATACTTACTATACAGGGAAAATATACCACAGACTTTCGGTTTTCAGTGTCGATCTCCTTTCCCTGTCGTAGGCAAATGCAACTGCGGATGCAGCCGCGGCAAGCTGGGCAGAGATTCGGCCAGGGTTGTAGAGATATGATAACCGCAAATCCCGGCTGTACGGGTGAAAGCCATATGGAGCTAGTCCTCTGGATGCAGAATGACTTTGATGGCCTGGCCCTTCCTAAGCAGATCCAGCCCCTCGTGGACACGGGAAAGTGCAAGCCGATGTGAAACAATCTTTTCCAGCGGCAGAATACCGCTTTCGATGATCCCCGGCAGCTTGTGAAAACTGAACTTGCCAATAAAGCCACCGTGGATAGTGACTTCCTTGCGGACGATCTCTGCCACCGGTATCTGTGGCCGGGCCAGCTCATCGTGGCCGAACTGCAAGATCTTCCCGCCAGCGTGCACCAGCTCGATGGCCTGAGGCAGGAGGGGTCCCACCGCTTCCACAACTACATCGGCTCCATCTTTCATCTCCCGAAACACCACTGCCCGCAAATCCTCTTCTTGAGGATTCACAACGAGGGTCGCGCCGCAGTCGCGAGCTGCCTGACGGCGATACCCGGAAATCTCGGATACGATTACCTTCGCAGCGCCGCAGGCTTTTAGAAAGGTCGCATATAGAAGACCTATAGGACCGGCGCCCAACACGACCACATTGTTGCCCGGTTGGACTTTGAGCTTGTCGGCGGCACTCACCACGCAGGCTAATGGTTCGGCCAGGGCGGCGATATGAGCCGGCACATGAGCACCGATCCGGTACAGGGCGTGGGCCTGCACCACCACATAGCTGGTCATGGCTCCATCGGAGAAGATCCCGATGGTGGCGCATTGGCCCGGTTCCGCCTTGGTGTAAAGTGGAATACAGCGGTCAGGATGACCGCTACGGCACTCCTCGCAAAGGCCGCAGCCGGGATGCGGGTCTACCAGAACCCGATCACCGGGCTGAACCTCTACGACATCTCTGCCCGTTTCGACCACCTCGCCGGTGAACTCGTGTCCAAGGATTGCGCCAACCTTGGCTGGATGAGCCGGCGGCACTTGGAGAATATGGAGGTCGGTTCCACAAATCCCGACTCCGGTTACCTTTATCAGCACATCGTTGGCAGAGCTCAACCTCGGCTCGGGCCTATCCTTGAGTTGGAGCTTCCCGTTACCTTCAAAAACTGCAGCTAACACCGTTAACCTCCCTTCGATCTGTAACTAGATCCATCCCGATTTTTCCAGCGCAGGGCTGGTCCGCTCGTAGGCCGAAAACCCGGCCCGGGCCGCTGCTTTCAGCCCGGTGACTAAACCAGCCTGGGGAATCACAGCTCCATGGAGACCGAGCATCAGATCCATTCTCACTCCACAAATAAGACCGAATGGCCGGTCTTGTCGGATTCTCTCACCGATTCGATCAAGTGCATTACCCGCAGAACGTGCTCGGGGGTAACTGGAAGCGGCGCCGATGTTTGTAGCGCCTGAACAAAGGCTTGATAGAAGCCCGGGGACAGCTCTGTTTGGGAGATATCAATCCTGATCTCTTCTGGGAAATCATCGTTCCTGCGACGGATGACTGCGGTGTTCCAGTCGGATGGATCGCCGCCCTCAACCGCCAAGGTGCCCTCGGTGCCCACGACACACCATCTGGGTTGAGCTAGGCGGAAATTGTTGGATGCCTCGATCCGGGCTGAGAGACTGTTCTCGAACAAGATTTCAGCCCAGAAGTGATCTTCCACCTCCTTGCTCCAAATTTTGGCATAGGTTTTGGCGAACAGGGTTTTCACCTTGGAATCCGTCAGCAGCAGCAACTGGTCGAACAAGTGGGGTCCCCAGTCGTTGAGCAGGCCGCCGCCGTACTGTTTTTTCAGTCGCCAGGGATTCCGTACACCCTCTGCTCCCCAAGCTCCCCAGGTAGCGGAGTAATGGGTATACCTCGATTCGATACGATACACCTCCCCGAGGGTCGATTCTTTGAGCACTTTCCTTACCAATTTGAAGTCCCGATCCCACCGGCGATTGTTATGTACGGTAACCCGCAGGCCTTGCTCAGCAGCAGACTCGTAGATCTGTTCCGCTCCTTTTAGGGACAGGGCGATGGGTTTTTCGATGATCAGTTCCTTCCCTGCAGCTATGGCCTTCAGAGCCCACTCTTTATGCTTTTCCGTAGTGTTGGCGATGACGACCCATTCTATTCTTTCATCCTTGAGAAGTTCTTCGTGACTCGAGTACACGGTTATGGGAAAGCGCTCTCCGGCAGCTTCGATCAACTCCGGTGCCCTCGAACTGGCTGCGACCAGCTCCAGACCCGGGGTAGCGGTAATTTTCTGGCAATGAATCAAGCCCATTCTCCCCACCCCTAACACACCGACTTTAGCTGTAGCCACGATATACTCCCAGTATCAAAATAAATTCTACTCCTGTAAATGTTGAACCGGATCTGTAGAATCGTCATAATACCCAGAAATCATGTAAATTACATTTCGAAAAATGTTTGTACAAATTGACTTGACTGTAATTTACATTACGATATAATGCTTTGTGAGAGGCCGTCAAGGACGGGCATCATTGTTGTTGCCATCAATTCAAATATCGAAGGAGGACTAAATGAAAAAGCTTCTCATTTGTTTGCTGCTGGTCGTTTTGGCGTTTCCGTTATTTGCAGGTGGGGGACAGGAAGCAGCGAAGAAGATAACGATGAATGTTATCGTCAGGAACTACACCCTCAACCAGGATGCGCCGTACAAAACGGCCAAGGCTACAATGGAAACGAAATTTCCCAACGTGACGGTGAATCTCGAGGGGTTGGGATACGACGATAGTCGCAACAAAACACTGATCACGGTGGGAGCGAACCAACCGCTCGATGTCGTACAGCTGGACTACATCTGGATCGGCGAATACGCCGAAGGCGGTGTGCTGCAGAAGATCACAGACAGGTTGAAGAGCTCTGATATCTACAGCGATACCATCCCTCAATTTCTAGAATCTTCGCAGTGGAACGGTGAGTTCTACGGTGTATGGATCAACACGGATGTACGGATCATCGGCTGGGTAAAAGAGTTCGTGGCCGCGGCCGGGCTTGATCCGGAAGAAGCCCCGACAACGTACGAAGAATTGGTTGCCAACGCGGTGAAAGCCCAGAGACCACCGGAGACCTACGGATACTTTTTCCCACTGCTCAGCGGTGAAGCCACTGTGGAGCGCTGGCTCTCGCCCCTGTTCTCGGCCGGAGGAAAGATCGTCAACGATGACTTCACCAAGGCGGCGTTCAACAGCCCGGCAGGACGGAAGGCTCTGCAGGCCTACGTCGATGCGGTCAACAAGTACAAGATCATCCCCAAAGTGGCTTTTGAATCGGAGGAAGTCAACCAGTTGATGATCAACAAGCGGCTGGTGTACTGCTTCGACATGGGTGTCTGGGAAGAGGTTAGCTCGGCAGGATGGACGCAGGAGCGCTACAAGAAGGAGTATGGCTTCGGGGTGCCGCCGAAATTCGAAGGCGGAAAGGTCGCCACCACCTCCGGCGGCTACGAGCTCGGAATTCCCAGGACCGCTGTGGATCCCAATATGTCTTGGGAGTTCATAAAAATAGCCAGTTCCCCGGAGAACGTCAAAGACTGGTACATCGCTCAAGCGCGCTTTGGAACCAGAAAGTCGCTGGCCAAGTATGACGAGGAATTCATGAAAGCCATGCCCGAATATGCCGTCCGCAAGGAAGCGCTTAACTATACAAACTTCGCTCCCTGGAACCCGCAGTGGGTAAAAATGCTCGACCCTATCTACACAGCCATTCAAAAGGCCTGTCTGATGGAGGCTACTGTTGATCAAGCCCTGAGCGAAGCGGAGCAGGCCGTCAATAAGATTCTCGCTGAATAGAGAATACAATAGCTCGTTATCATACCGCCTCTTTTCATAGAGGCGGTATATTATTTATAAAAGAAATAGATGTTGGGCACGAGAAAGAATAAAGCTCTCTGGGGATACCTGTTTATAGCTCCGCTGTTTATCTGCGTTTTTCTGCTGCTGCTGTATCCCATGCTGGACACCATCACGACGGCTTTTTTTGATATTAAGCTTGTCAATATCCGCGAGAAAACCTTCGTGGGCTTCAAGAATTTCCAGACAATCTTTACGCAGGAGAATCCCAACTTCTTCACCGGCACCATGAGGATTACCCTGATCTTCGTGTTTTTTTCTGTTGTCTTACAAGTAGGTTTTGGTCTGGTTCTGGCCCTGCTGCTTCACTTGAAATGGTTGAAAGCGAAAATTTTTTTCAGGAATGTTTTTCTCCTGCCCTGGGTCACTGCGGGGGTGGTGTGCGGATTCTCATGGAAGTTCCTGTTCAACCAGACAGTGGGAGTTCTGAACTATCTGATAACTCTGGTCGGTATTGCACCACAGGCCTGGTTGAGCGATCCACGCCTGGTATTGCCGACGATCATCTTCGCTAACATATGGAAGGGAACCACGTACAGTCTGTTGATCCAGCTGGCCGGGCTGCAGAGTATCCCCGACGAGCTCTACGAGGTAGCCCTGGTGGACGGCGCCTCCAAGCTCCAGAGCCTGCGATATATTACTATCCCGATGCTGGTCCCCTTCCTGTTCATCAATCTGGTGACGGAAACAGGGGATACGTTTCACGTGTTCGACAGGATCTATGCCATGACCGGAGGCGGTCCCTTGCACAGCACCGAGCTGTTGTCCATATTCATGTACCGCAATGCCTTTGTCTATGGGAATTTGGGAGTTGGGGCTGCGGTTGCTGTGTTCGAACTCTTGGTGGGTCTTGCTTTCGCCCTGGCCTATATCTTTATCTTCAGGCAGGAGAGGGTCTGAAATGTTTGCCCGCTCCGAAAAATTTAAGCTGATATCCAAAATTCTGATTTATGGTGTGCTTATCTTATGGGTCATCTACGCCGTTCTGCCCCTTTACTGGGTGTTCTCTACAGCATTTAAGCCCAAAGAAGAGACCCAGGCCTGGCCTCCGACGCTCTTTCCCTCCAGAATCACGCTGAAAACCTTTGTTACGCTGTTTACCGACTCCAGCTTCAGCGGGAGGCCGTTTCTGAACTCGATTATTATCTCCCTCGGAGCAACCCTGCTGACAGTCTTCTTGAGCGGCTTGGCGGGTTACGGTTTTTCGCGCTTTCACTTTCCCCTGCGACGATTCCTGCTGCTCTTTCTGATCTTGATGAGGCTGCTTCCGACCCTGATCATGATCATCCCGTTTTACAAGATTTTCATCACCTACGGGCTCTATAATACCTATTTGGGGCTGATCCTGATTCACGGCGTCACATCTGCCCCCTTCTGCACCTGGCTGATGTTCGGTTTTTACGAGTCGATCCCCGGCGAGCTGGAAGAGGCAGCCCTCCTGGATGGTTGTTCCTTCTTCCGATCCCTCTGGCATGTCGTGCTTCCTCTAGCCGTTCCCGGGATGGCCGCCGTGGCGACCTTCGCCTATCTGCGGGCCTGGAACGATTTCACGAATGCCGTGGTCCTGACATCCTCGGAGACGATCAGGCCTTATACGGTTATTTTGTACAAAATGATCCAGGAGAGAGGTTTTGTCCAATGGGACCTGCTCTCGGCTGCGTCATTTGTGGCCGTGGTTCCCATTCTGATCGCTTTCGCGGTTTTTCAAAAATACTTCATCACGGGACTGACCCAGGGGGCGCTGAAAGGCTGAAGCAGTGCAGATACAAGGGATCGGAATCGATATTAACGACGAACGTGTTCGTGGGGACTTGCACGTTTTACGAGATGAGCTGGATTATTTCAGCCACTGCGGGTTTGACACCGTCGAGCTTACCACCTCAGGGCTATATTTCGTTTTTAACGGTAGCCTGAACCGGGAAAGGACCCGTGCAATACGCGAGGTCCTCACCCGGTATCCATTCCAGTACACCCTGCATCTTCCGGACGTGCTCAATCTCTGTAACAGTCCGGATGTTGGGTTGGACCAAGCCATTTTTTCTTCTTGCATCGATTTTGCCGCTACGGTTGAAGCAAAGGTGCTTGTCTACCATTCCGGTCAGAATTTTTACAATTTGGAATCACCTGATCAGAGGGCAGAAGCGGTAAAGAGGGAGACCTCTGCCTTAGCCGATCTGGCAGCGAAAGCTCAGAGGTCGGGGATCCTGATCACAATTGAAAATACCAACCCCGGAATTGAAGAGCTATCACTGATCGAAGAAAAGGGCTTGAGCAGAGAGCAGATCCGGCTCCTTCATCCTGCTCTGTATCTGGATGCAATCGGGAAACAGGTGGAAGACATCGCCGCCCCGAATGTAGGCCTGGCCCTGGATCCAGGACATCTCAATCTGGCTGTTGAGATTACGGGCGATCGGTTTCTGCCCTCGATCGAAGGTCAGGCTCACCTCATAAAACATCTCCATCTGAACGACAACTTCGGCAGGAATCCCCATCCTCGCTATTCGCGTATGGAGCAGGTGCTGTACGGAAGGGCGGACTGCCATTTACCGTTGGGAATGGGTAGCATGCCTATCAAAGAAATACTGAATCGGCTGGGCGATTTCAAAGGCTTCATTATTTTCGAGATACGGCCGGAGTACCGGGAATACCTTGCTGATTCAATCGCAATAGTACACGACTACCTCACCGTAATGCTCGTCTGAACGGACAGTGTTTGGTACAGGAGTGATGGGAGGCGGATCGATGAAGGACATTATAAATCGGGAAACAGTTATGGTCTGTGCTCACCGGGGGTTCACTCGGAATTCTCCGGAAAATTCACTACAAGCTGTATTGGATGCAATTGAAGCCGGGTTTGAAGTAGTGGAGATCGATGTTCGACATACAAAAGACGGTGAGCTCGTTCTCATGCACGACGCCACGGTCGATCGTACCAGCAACGGTCGAGGGATGGTTGATGAGCTAAGCAGCGCCGAATTGGAGACTGCAAAGCTGCTGTGGAGAGGAAAGCCCTTTGCTTCTATTCCCCGGTTTTCTGCCGTGTTGGAGGCTGCAGAGAGACGGATCATTGTTTACGTGGACATGAAAACACAGCGGGTCGATCTGATCGCCGAAGCCATTAAGAAGCACGATGCTTATGACTGGACCATACTACTTGGCCGGGTGGAGGATATTATCGCGATCAACAAAATCGATCCCAGGCTGCGACTTCACACCATTGTGAACTCAAAGCACGAACTCGACTCACTGCTGAAAATGGTGACGCCGGCCATGATCGAGGTGAGCAAGATTCCTGACCCGGATTTCATTGCCTATGCCCACAAAAAAAATCTGCCGGTTGAATTGGACACGATGGTCAAGCCAGACTTTCTGGCGGTAAAACTGAAACTTCCCTTTCTATGGAAGAAGATCGTCAACTCCGGAGTTGACTTCATCATGTCCGATTATCCCGACCGTTTGCGAGACTATATCCGTTCTCAAAAATAAAGCGAATCTCATCCCATGTAAGGCCCCGGCCGCTGCAGTTTCTTAGAGGTAATTTGTGCTGCGTACTCTGTAGATGCCGCCGGACTGTTATGGATCCTCCAACTCAAATATGAGGCAAAGCAGGTGTCTCCTCGTCCCGATCGGGATTCTATGTTGTAGCTGGGAAAAGGTGCAAACAACCTAGCTGAACCATCCGAAACTGTTACTCCGGAGGTTTCGGTAATCATGGCCTCTTTTACTCCCCAGGTGTGTAACTTCTCCAGGATTGCCTCCAGCGATTGTTCACCGGTTAGGATCTTCGCTTCATCAATATCAGCTTTGAAAAAATCAATCAGGGGGAGATACTTCTCCTTTTCCCCCCAATCTTCGTGAACCAGCTCCGTGCCGGCCCGCCGCCGCAGAAAGGTCTGGGCGTCCACGGCTACCTTCCCCCTGCCTGATAACTCTTCGATGAGCGGCTCCGGAACCTCTCCGTAAAGCAACCCGGCGATCAAGTAGATTTTCGCAGCTTCGACAGGAATATCTTCGGCGGTGAAAGGTGAAGCCAAGGATAGAACCCTTGACCGTCGTGCGTAGTTGTTGTGTTTCCCAAAGATGTCTTCCATCATCGTTGTCTGTCCGCAGAACAGAGGCAGCACAGGCACTGCCTGCCGCCAGAAATCACCGAGCATTCCATAATCCTGAATAGCCAGCTTGGTTATAACCAGCAGTTGGATCCCGGCAGGTTTGGCTGCAAAGGCAGCGTAGTACACGGATCCACCCACAGCACTGTGCTTGCGTTCGTCGTCGATGATGATGATATCCTTTGATAGGTGACCGATCAGGACAAGATCGTGACTTTCTACAGGCATCAACTGCTTCCTACCGGACGGCTGTTTTAACTGTCTTTATAAACAGCTCTGCCTGGCTTTCAATTTCCTCTTCACTGGCCAAAATATTGATGCCGAATCCCGCCCCGAGTCCGGGATCAACTACTCCAACGCTCAAGTTGATAGCCCGTGCCAGGATATCATCGGTGCGAGGAAGCATGTGTTTCCAGTAGCGCTTCTTTCCCTGTTCATCGTCCACGGCCAGGATCTGTTCCATATGGTTGTATACGTGCCAGCCGCTTTCCGACACCGTTTTGGTTCCAAGAGCTTTGGCAACTCGAGCAGCCGTCCCTTTATCCTCGAAGAGAACCGTAAGCAGAGTAGCACACTCTTCGAGGTCATTGATCTTCCGAAAACCCATCCCGGGTATGCCTGCTGCCGCCACCAGTTCCTTGAATCGTTTCTTCTTGTCTTTGAGCAAGTCCAAAATCCTATCAAGCTTCTTCAGCTGCCCCAATGCGAAAGCTGCGGTAAGCTCGTTCATCCGGAGGTTGATGCCTATCAGTGAACGTTTGCCGATCTCAACCCCCAACCGCAACGGTTTGTGGCCCTGGTCATGGAAGGCGAAGGCCCTTTCGTAGAGCTTCTTGTCACTGGTCACCACTATCCCGCCGTCTCCAGAGGTAATCGTTTTGTTGATATTGAGGGAGAAAGCTCCGATGCGGCCGATTGAACCAAGCGCCTGACCTTTGTATCTGGCGCCAAGGCCCTGACAGCAGTCCTCCAATACCAGGAGCTTCCGTTTCTTGGCAATGGTCATGATCCGTTCCATATCCGCCGGGTTGCCGAGCATGTGCACGGGCATGATGACCTTGGTCTTCGGCGATATTTTTTGCTCTATAGCCGCAGGGTCCATGGTCAGGGAGTCATCGATTTCCGTTAAAACAGGAATTCCTCCCACCGCCAGCACAGCCGAAATGGAAGCGACATAGGTATAACCTGGAACAAGCACCTCCACACCCGGCCCAACGCCCAAAGCCACCAGCGCGGCCATAACCGCACCTGTCCCGCCGTTCACAGCAACAGCGTACTTCGTGCCTATCCGCTCGGCGAATCTCTGCTCAAGCGTTACGACTTTCCGTTTAAATCGGGAATCATCCTCTCTTCCGTATCTGGACAGATAGCCACTTTCCATGACTTCTGCCACTTCCCGTTTTTCTTCATCACCTACGAGGAATGAACCGGGTCCGGGCATACTCTATCTCCTTACCTCAAATTTTACATGAATATATCGTGTAAATTATTATATAATTGATATGTAATTTAATGTCAATCGAGTATTGACATTGGTTGCCATCCAACTTAGATTGGGAAATCATGGGCGTCACGATGAATGATATTGCCCGAAAACTCAATCTCAGCATAGCCACTGTGTCGAGAGCTCTGTCAGGAAAAGCGGACACGGTTGCGGAGGAGACGAGGATAACAATATTTGAGGCCGTGGAAAAGTACGGCTACCGGAAACGTAAGACTGTCGGCAAAAGTGTGGCTTTCGTGATCGACAAGGACTCTTTTAATCTTTCCAGCCAGTTTTATGCCCAAATCATCTCAGGAATTGAGGAAGAACTGATAAAGTGCAAATACTATTTTCACTTCAACTCTGTGGAGCACGAAAAATTCGATCTTACAAAGATAAACCTGAACTTCAATGATCTGGCAGGGATCATCATGGTTGGTGTTTATCACGATGATTTTGTTCTGCAGTTGAAGCACATCGATATACCCCTGGTCTTGCTGGACTACTATATCCCAACGGAAGATATTTATACGGTTCTGATCGATAATGCAGATGGGATCCTCAAGGCCTGCAAACATCTTTCTTCGCTCGGCCATTCCCGGATTGCCTACCTATCCGGTGACAGTGTGGAGACTTCGGCACAGGACCGGCTCTACGGTTTTCGTCGCTCCCAGGAGATATTCGGTTTGGACGCGGATCAAGATTTGGTGATCATGAATTGTAAAAGCCGTATTGATGAGGGTTTCGAAGCGATGAATGCCATTCTGAACCTGTCCAACTTGCCCACAGCAGTTGTCGCCTATAACGACCTGATCGCCGTTGGCGCGATGGATGCGATCAAGCAACGTAGGCTGGCCATTCCCCAGGATATCAGCATAGTGGGTTTTGATGATATTGGGCTGGCCTCCGAGGTGAATCCTTCCTTGACCACAGTCCATGTGCCAAAGAGAACCATGGGAATTATGGCCGTCCAGAGTCTTCTGCAGATCATTAAGCGTAAAGAAAAACCGGTTAAAAAGATGCTCGTTCCAACCCGGCTGGTCGTTCGCAATACAACCGCAGCGATCCGATGATAAATCACCAGACAGGATAGTAGGAATGAGGGCAATCCTGGATGCCCGCTTCGCTGTGATCGGTCAGGTGTGTTTACGGCAGAACTAACTTCACGTCAAGGGCAACCCAATTTTTTTTTAGAAAGGATCGTTGGGGATATGTTATTTCAGCCGCAGGCTCCGGAGGACGGATTGGGCTTTATATATGGCATATATAGCTCGATTTAGTGCAACGAAGAAACACACCTGCTCCGCAGGTGGGCACGTCCTGATGGCTGTGCCCTAGGGGAAGGTGTGATGCTGTGAGGCATGGCCGAATGGAGGAAGCTATCCCATGTGGTGCATCAATGCGCCTACTATGGGGAAACCCATTTTGGGAGAAGCGGATACTGCGTGAGTACAATAGCAATTTACATGAGCACTACTTTACGAGGAGGCGACCGCCGCCCTGGCCGCGTCGCTCACGGTCTGCTGCTTCAGCGCCGCCTCGTTCTGCTTGCGCAGCTGGTACTGGTCGATGACAACGGCCAGGACGATGACCATGCCCTTGATGGCCCTCTGCCAGAATGAGGAGACCCCCACCATAACCAGTCCGTCGTTGAGCACCCCCAGGATGAGTGCCCCGACGATGGAGCCGGCTACCGAGCCTCGACCGCCGCTCAGGGATGTTCCGCCCAACACGACCGCGGCGATGGCCGTGAGCTCGTAGGTATCACCCGTGGCGGGATGGCTTGCCACCAGCTGGGAGGTCAGTACCAACCCGGTGAGGGCCGCGGTGAATCCGGAAAACATGTAGGTTGCCATCTTCACCCGGTTGACCCGAATACCGGAAATCTTGGCAGCGTCTTCGTTCCCGCCCACGGCGTACACGTGCCTGCCGAAGGGCGTCTTGGTGGACACGTAAGCGGCCAGCAGGGCAATGAAGATGGCGATCCAGATCACCAGGGGGATGCGCAAAAAGGTACCGGCTCCCAGGATCGGGAAACCCGTAGTTCCCAGGGCCGGATCACCGACCAGATTGGGGAAGGTCTTTCCCCCGGATCGCAGCAGGGCGAATCCTCGGGCCATATACATCAGACCCATGGTTGCGATGAACGGTGCAACCCCCAGTTTGGTGATAAGCAGGCCGTTGATGGAGCCCAGAATCACACCAATCACCAATATGATGAGAATGATCATCGGAGTGTGGAAGTAGATCACAATCCCGAACATCGGCAGGCGCAGCCCTTCGATGATCAGCCCGCCGGCAAGCATGCCGCAGAGGCCGGCAACCGAGCCTACCGACAGATCGATCCCTCCGCCCACGATGACGTAAGTCATGCCCATGGCCAGAATGGCCCAGATAGCCGAGTGCTTTGCCATGGCGATCAGGTTGCCGACTGTCATGAAATTCGGAGCGATTATGGAAAACACGATGAAAACGGCCAGAAGCGCGATCAACGTACGCAGTTTGAGGAGAATCATTCCCACCGACAGGCCTTTGCCAGACTTTTTTTCCGTTTTCTCCGCCATAGACTTTCTTTCTCCCTCCACTACGATTGTACTGTCATGCCGTGTCCGACCTCCGAGGCCTTGCGGATCTTTTCCTCATTCGCCTGGGCGCGGCCGAACTCCGCGGTTAGTTTTCCCTTTGAGAGAACGAGGATCCGGTCCGACATCGAACAAACCTCCTCGAGCTCCGAGGAAACCAGGACGATGCCGAAGCCGTCCTGGGCCATGGCATGCACTATCTGAAAAACATCGGATTTGGCGCCGACGTCGATTCCCCGGGTCGGTTCGTCCATCAAAAGGACCTTGGGCGTCGTAAGAAACGCTTTTCCAATTACGACTTTCTGCTGGTTGCCGCCGCTCAAAGCACTGATAGAGATGCCCGGGGAGGCGACGCGGATGCTCATCTTCTCAATGATCTCCATCACCCGCTTCAACTCGAGGTTCTTGAGGATATGAAACCACTTGGTGAGACTGGAGATGCTCGACATGGTGAGGTTCTTATCGACAGAGAGATTCAGGAAAAGTCCCTCCCGTTGTCGTTCCTCCGGGATCAGAACCAATCCGGCCTCGATCCGTCTCTTCGTGTCCATATGGTCCAGCCGCTTGCCCTCCAGCCAGATCTCACCTTCGGCCTTCTCCATCCCGCCGAGCAGGCTCTCCAGCAGCTCGGTCCGGCCGGCCCCCATGAGTCCGTAGACACCGAGTACCTCCCCTTCGTGCACGCTGAAAGACACTTTGTCCAGGGTGTAGCCTCCACCGAACCTGGGCAGGGTCATATCCTTGACCCGCAGGAGCTCCTTTCCGGTCTTGTGCGCCTGGCCGGAGAAGAACTTCGTCGGGTCGCGCCCGACCATCTTCTGTATGATCTCCGCCATCGCGATGTCCCGAACCTCTCTGGAGTCAACCATCCGTGCATCCCGAAGAATGGTGATGTAGTCCCCGATCTCCTTGATCTCCTCCAGGCGGTGGGAGATGTAGACGATGGCGACGCCGTGACACTTGAGGTCTTCGATGACCCCGAACAGCACCCGGACCTCCGCAGCGCTCAGGGATGAGGTCGGCTCGTCCATGATGAGGATACTGGGCTCGTCGATCATCGTCTTGGCGATCTCTACGATCTGCTGCTGCCCCAGGTGCAGGTCACGTACCAGGGAACTCGGATTGATGTCCTGGCCCAGCTTCTTGAGGACCTTTCGCGCCTCCTGTTGCTGAGTGGCGTGATCGATGTGCACGGAACCGAACTTCGTGATCTCCTTGTTCATGAAGACGTTCTCGGCAACGTCCAGATCGCTGAACAGGTTTAGCTCCTGGTGGACGATACCGATTCCCCGCTTTGCAGCGTCCCGGGTCGAGCTGAACGTCACTTCCTCCGGCTTCCCGTCTTCGCCGTAAAGGATGATGCTTCCGGAGGTGGGCCTTTCGATACCTGCAATGATCTTCATGAGAGTGGATTTGCCGGCTCCATTCTCACCGACCAGGGCGTTGATCCTGCCGCCGTAGATCTTGAAATCCACATCCTGGAGCGCCGTGGTACCGGGAAAGACCTTGGTAATTCCTTTGGCCTCTAAAACCAGACGTGAACCGTTTTCCTCCATAGCGTTACCTCAAAAGCGTCACTGCAAACCTGCCGTTACGCTCACCCGCCCTACTGTGCGCCGCCGTCGAGAAGATTGATTTTCACCGGAGTGACTACGATATTCTCCAGCGGCTGGCTCTCTGTGAGCCTGAAGGCCCCGAGGAAGGAGATTCGCTTCCCGACGATACCCGGAAGATCCAGAGGCTCCACCGAATCCCTTCGCATGCGGGCGTTCAGCTCATTCGCCAGGGCTGCGAACTGCAGCTGGTTTCCCACGTCCGTGAAGCGAATGAACTCCATCGAGTCTCTGATCGCCGTGCCGCGGATAACCGGTCCCACCTGAAGCGTGGCATCCACCGTACCGTCGGCCGGCTCCATATCCACACGAATCACTCCGTTGCGGGAGCTGTCGTCGTACTCCACGACCCGGCAGGTGCCGCGAACCTTGAATACAAAGAACGGTTCTCCGGTCTCGCGGGCAAGCCCGTACTTATCGATCGCCCCCTGACGATCGGCCCTGAGGCCGGAGAGAACCTCTGTGTAATCCACGGACTGCTCTTCGTATGCCGGCAGAATCCTTTCATCCCAGACGGCCTCTACGTATTCGTTGGCCTGGAAGCCGGTCCCCGTCTTAGTCCACGTGGCGTACTGATCACCCCCCTTGCCGTCATCCTCTTCGATCTTCACCACCGTGCACGCTCCGACCAAGGCGAGACATACGACAGCCGCAGCGAACGTGAACAGCAGCTTCGCGGAACTGCGCATCACAGTCTTGCCTCCCAAATATTGGTTTATCATGTCCGGATAGAAAGAAGGGAGCTCAGCCCCGAAAGGCGGAACTCCCCTACATTTCTTCAGGCTGCCAATTAGCAGTCTACCGACTCTTTGGTCTTTTGACTACAGTTTCTTGTAGCCCCGCCACTTGTTGGCTTCCGCGGGAGTAATCAGGAAACAGCCGTTGAGGATCTTTTCCTGTGCCATACCGGTGGAACCGGTCTTGATGTACTTGTCGGCAAGCTCCACTGCCATCTCTGCGTTCAGGGCGTTTGGCTGCATGACGGTGCCCTCGATCTTTCCCTGCTTCATGGAGTCCAGCACGTTGTCGTTTCCGTCGAAGCCCATGACGATGATGTCAGCACGACCGGCAGCCTCGATGGCGGCCTGCGAGCCCAGAGCCATGGTGTCGTTTCCGCAGATGATACCGTTGATGTTGGGATTGGCCTGGAGAAGCGACTCTATGACGGAGTAAGCCTCAGTCTGGCTCCAGTTGGCAGTTTGCCGGGCCACCATCTTCATGTCCGGATACTGGTCGATGATCGAGTGGAAACCCTGGGAACGAACACCGGCGTTGGTATCGGACTCTTTGCCGACCAGCTCGACGTAGTTGCCCTTCTCACCCATCAGCTTGACGAAGTACTCCGCACCGAGCTGCGCACCCTGGAAGTTGTCCGAGATGAGCTGGGCCTTGGCGATGCCGGTGACGTTGATCTCCCGGTCCATGCAGAACACGGGAATCCCCGCATCGGTTGCCCGGCGAAGGTTGTTCGGCGACGCGTCGGCGTTGGCGATGTCGATGATGATCGCCGCGGCATTCTTTGAGATGGCCGTGTCGATTAAATCGCTCTCCACGTTCGGGTCATCCCCATGCACGGCCAGCCACGTCTCATACCCCAGGGACTCGGCCTTTGCCTTGGCGGCATCGGACTCCGCAATGAAGAAGGTATTGTCCTTGTCCGGAGTGATGATGGCCATCAGATTGGACGTTTCTTTCCCGCCGCCGGCAAACAGGAAACCGGCGGGAACCAGAAGAACCAGTGCTAGTAAGATGAGTTTTTTCAACATAACTCCTCCTTAAAATAGTTTTTTCTGATTTCAAGGCTGCAGAACTACTCCCAGCGCTGAAATCGGTTTCATTAATAATAGCAGTTTAACCGATTTCAGGATGTTGTCAAGGACAAATTTGTCGGAATCGCCGGGAATATCGCGAATCTATACGCAAAATCAGCGCTTCGGGGGAAGAAATTCCACTGCCAACGATGAAACCGTTCGCAACGACGAGTACATTCCCGCTTATGCCCTTCGTGGAACCGATGCGCTCATTCGCAGCAGTCCCCTCAGCGGAGGCTCTCCTCCATTTGATCGAGGGAGGCGTACCCCGATTGCCCGGCCAGAAAGCGATATACTTCCAGGGACATGTTACCGCCGGCCTGCTGACACGCTTCCATGTCCGCAGAAAGCAGCTCGAGGGTTTCATCTGAATAGGTCTCCAGCTCCGCTCCGAGGTAGTTGGAAAAATCGTCCAGATCCCGCGCACCGCGCATGATGTTGGGATAACGCGCAAGAATCTCCTTCTTCCAGTGGAGAAAACGCTCTCGTATCCGGGAAACGAGTGGATTTTGGGAAAGGGGGGGAATGAGATCGTCCATGCGTGCGTACTTGAGCGTCATGAGGTTCTTCCCCCCCGCTTTTGCCCTCTTCAAATCTTCCAGGTAGCTCGCACAGGTCTCCTGCGACCAGCTTGCAAACTGCCCCCTCCGGTGCAGCTGCATATCCTCCATGTGTGCGCGGCAGGAGGGTTCCTCGCCGGTGGGTACCCTGAGAAACATCTCCACCTCGATCTCCAGGATCTGCTCTACTATTTTGTCTTTGTTCGCGCTCATCTGTCCCTCTCCTAATCCACCGAGTCCAGCCCCTCCCGCAGGGACGGATCCTCTATGCTCCGCTCGATCTGCACGCCGTAATCCAGCAGGAAGGGTCCCCCCGGTTCTGCCAGCTCCTGATTCACAAGCTCATCGATCAGAACGCCCAGGCATCCTTCGATCGCCGCCTGCAGGGTCTGTTTACCGTCGCTGTCTGCGACAGTCTGCAGATGCATATGCACGGCAGTACCCAGCCGACCCAGGTTTCGAAGACCGTGAAATATCCACTTGGCAAAAGGCCGGTAAGTCCTCTGCAGTAGGAAAACCAATGCCGCTGCCTCTCCGGCGAAACAGGCCTTGTGATACTGAAAGGCGATGCGATCGCCCCGCTTAAGCGCCCGCCAGAGGTTGTACTGTCCATGCTCTCCTATGGCTCTGCAGCGGGAGGCGATCTTCTTCAACCAGAGATCCCGCGGAAAGTAGGAAAGCAGGGCCCGGCGCATACCGGTGAATCCGCCTAGAGGGTCGATAAAGACCTCTCCATTGGTACAGAGGGAGAGCGCCTCTTCGGGCAGCAGCAGCCAGTCCCGGATAGTTATGGGCGGGCTGTCGGTGCCCAGGTAGGTTCGATAGAAACGCTCTGTGGAAATAATCCCGTCTCTGCGTACCCGGGTGTCCAACCGCCTCACCGGGCCGTACCCCAGAAAGACCTCGTCCAGCTCATCGTAGATGCGCTGAAGCCTTTCCCCCTGTTCCTGATACAGCTTCTCAGGGATCCAGATACAGACTCGGGGACCCCAATCGTGATCCCGGGAGATCTCATCATCAAAGCCGTAGCACTCGGAGCCCGGACCTGCCAGCCCGAAGGCCATGGAGGTCAAGCTTTGAGG
>Ga0315554_1000600_pt1 | contig 21471 bp, 23 predicted proteins | sample SalMarSW160370MG_FD_202114 | JGI IMG/M metagenome (GOLD analysis project Ga0315554, IMG submission 202114) | Salt marsh sediment microbial communities from the Plum Island Ecosystem LTER, Massachusetts, United States - Salt Marsh Sediment SW1603-70 ... | reverse complement strand
TATCCTTGGGGAGTTTTTAGCCACACGGGGTATTTCACTAGATCAAAGTCAGGTTGAGGGCTGTCAGCTACGGTGGTTTCATCCCTCATCAATATTTTCAGCCAACAGGGTGCTCTTGGTAGGTGATGCCGCGGGAATTGATCCCTTGTGGGGTGAAGGGATATCCTTTAGCTTAGGGTACGGTCACGTGGCAGCCAACTCAATCATGCATGCGCTCAAGGACAAAGATTTTTCTTTCTCGACATACAAGGAACAATTGTTAGGACATGAGGTAGGTCAAGAGCTGATGAATCGGTTACACTGGGCCGACAAACTGTATCGTCCACATAAAACCGAGGACGTAAAAGATATTTTATTGTCCCTCTTAATGCCCAGACAGAACGGATGAGCACTGTAGCCGGACGGTACTGCACAATACCGTTTTGAGGAACGCAAGATCAGACACATATATATACCATATAGTGATAGCCGCCATAAGCTTTTTAGCAGGGGGGTTACTGCTGTAAACATCCATGACCAAAAAACTGCTTACCCCCTATGACAAAGATGTGATATACTGTAACATGTAATCTGATGCAGATATAAAGTAATAGTTTGGATGGCGTACAAGTTGCGATTAAGGCCTTAAAAACACGGAGGCACTAAAAGATGAAAACCAAGGTCTGGACAAAGCCCAAGTTGGTAGTGTTGGTCAAAGGGAGGCCGGAGGAGGCAGTGCTCCAGGTGTGTAAGCAACAGCACATGGATGGCCCAGCTGGCAACCATTGCCGACAGGGTTGGCGTAATTGTTCCCTTATTCGTCCTTCCTAGATTTTTACTGCACCGTAAGGTGGAATCGGCGATAGACAAGCTCATACACGCAACAACCACTCAACTTCGAGACCACCGTTAAAACCTACAAAACTCCGTGCACCGGGGACAGACAGGAAAATAACCCCTCTCTTTGAGGAGACGGCGAAACCGCATTGCCCGATCTCCGTTCCATATCTCCTGAAAACCGGCTTCTTGCAGGTTTCCCATCACATACCCCAGGCTGAGGCAGGGCTTGACTGTCCCATCCGGCAGCACATAGGCCACCATCCAAGGACTCAGACACCTCCGCTTATACGAGGTGGGAAGAAAATCAAAAGAACTATAGTACGCCCTGATCTCCTCATCGGTGAAGTTGGGATAAAAAAAGGCCGGTATTGCGTTCCTCCCCCGTTCAATCGTGCGCCTCTGCTCGATGATGTGCTCCGGGTCTATCCCAGGGAGCTCGTCTCTGACGAACCCTCCCCAATCAGGTGAATTGCAGGCGAGGGCCGCCTGTGTGATGGCCTCTGTCTCCCTGAAGGCCGCCTGGTCGAGGAAGATGAGGTGATGAAAGGTGATGGTCTGGGCCCCGAACCGGGCCGCCTCCTCAACGATATCACCCAACATCGTGTGGTTCTCCTCCCAGATGACCGTGTTGACGTTCACCGCGGGCCTCTTTTTGCCATATCTCTCCTTCACTGTCTGGAGGTGCTGGAAACCCTCCAAAGCCCTGCGGAAGACCCCCTTCCCCCCCCGGATGGCATCGTGCACCCCGGCAGGACCATCCAGGGAGAAGATGATCTCATCCAGTCCCAGTTGCACCGCCTCCTCGGCCTTCTTCTTGAGCAGGATGCCGTTGCTGATCATGTTGCAGCGAAGTCCGGCCCCCTTGATCAGTTTGACGACCTCACCCCATTGTGGGTGGAGCAGGGGCTCCCCACCAAAAAGGGTCATGGTGGGGTGAAAGGACTTCACTTCTTCGATAAGGCTCTCAATCAACGGAAGCTCCAGATATCTCCTCGTGACGGCAGAGGGGAGATCTTTTAAGCTCCCCCGCTCCCCCCACTGCCCGCACATCTTGCAATGCAGATTACATTGATAGGTAAGCAGCAGGGAGATGGTCTCAGGGGGGGCGCTCCTCCCATCGAGAAGGCGATAGCTCAAGGAGGATAAGAACCGCATTCGGGCCGCTCGTAAGGCATAGGCAGGCTGCTGAGAGGCCTTGGCAAAAATCCTCCTGATGTTTTTAAGGGGTATCATAGATCAAAATTTTACTTGTTTTCTGTTCAATGTGTCAAGCTTTTTAGAAATATTTCCTTCTTCTTTTTTAGTACGTTAATTTATGCAATATTTTTGCCATAGGTCCTTTGATCTGGTATAACGTAAACTACCCCGCCAAGGGCGGGACTTTAGGGTTCAATCCCGCTCCGCTTTGCATAAATTACGGAATACGGGATGCCGCAAAGCGGCAGGGGTCCAGTGGTCAAGGATACAAGGAATCACTATTTTTTCTTTACTTGACTCCTAAAACCCTTGAATCCTTGAACCCTATATAGTTTGCTTCGCCTAAAAGCGAGGGTTTTGCTCCCAGAATGGGACAATAAACATGAAAATCACAAGCGCCGAATTCCTCAAAAGTGTCTATCCCAAAAATGAATATCCACCAGGCAATTATCCGGAGGTGGCCTTTGCCGGGAGGTCCAATGTGGGAAAATCATCCCTTATCAACACCCTGGTAAACCGCAAGGGCCTGGCTCGAACCAGCTCTTCCCCTGGAAAAACACAGTCCATCAATTTCTATCTGGTCAATCAAGCGGTGTGCCTGGTGGATCTACCCGGATACGGCTATGCGAAGGTCCCCCACCAAGTGCGCAGACAATGGAGCCCCCTCATAGAGCAATACTGTCAAAACAGAAAAACCCTCTGTGGGGTAGTTATTATCATCGACGCCCGGATAGGTCCCACACCCTTGGACCTCTCACTCATCGCGTGGTTGAAGACCCTCGCCATGCCTGCGATAATCACCATGACCAAAATCGACAAGCTTTCAAAAAACAAGATTTTCAAGGTCCTGCAGCAAACAAGCGAAGCCCTTTCCATCATGCCGGAGGCGCTCGTCCCCTTCTCCGCCCACACAGGAGAGGGAAAACGGCAATTATGGCAGAAGATTGTGCACCTCCTTGATATTTCAAAAAAGTGTGCACCTCCTTAATATGAGCCATGATATCAAAAGAGTGCAACCTCCTTAATATTGCAAAAAAGTGCGCATCTCGTTGGTTCGAGTGAAACTTGACAGAGCGAGAGGTTTGTGATAGTTCACACAAAACAAATCAAAGGCAAAGGGAGGGAGAACCTTGTTTAAGATAGTGGAAAAACGAGAAATGGCGGGAAATACCGTTTGTCACTTCAAGATCGAGGCCCCCCTGATCGCCGCAAAGGCCCAACCAGGGCAGTTTGTGGTGCTCAGGCCAAATGAGACGGGGGAGAGGATACCTCTCACCATGGCCGGCATCGATCCTGAGGGGGGAACCATCGATATCATCTTCCAGGTAGTGGGGAAAACGACGGCCATGCTGCGCACCTTTCAGGTAGGAGACACCATCCTCGATATCATCGGCCCCCTGGGAAGGCCGACCCACTTGGAGAAACTGGGCACGGTCATTTGCGTGGGAGGCGGAACGGGGATCGCCGTGTTATACCCCATCACCAAGGGCCTCAAGGATATCGGCAACCACGTCATTTCCATTATCGGGGCCAGGACCAAAGACCTCCTGATCATGGAGGATTATATGAAGAACGCGAGCGATGAACTCCTGATTACCACCGACGACGGCTCCTATGGAAGACACGGATTTGTCACCGATGCCCTCAAGGACCTGCTCGATGCGAAAAAGGACGTCAAGCTGGTGGTGGGTATTGGGCCGGTCCCCATGATGAAATTCGTCTGTAAGACCACCCAGCCGTACGGTGTAAAGACCTTGGTGAGCCTCAACGCCATCATGGTGGACGCCACGGGGATGTGCGGCGCCTGCCGGGTCTCGGTGGGTGGAAAGACGCGATTCTGCTGTGTCGATGGCCCGGAATTCGACGGACACGAGGTCGACTTCGACGAATTGACCAAACGCCAGGCTGCCTATCTCAAAGAAGAACGCAGATCGTATGACCTCTTTCAAAAAGAACAGGGGCAATAGAAAGGGACAACCATGGCCGAGAAAGAAAAGAAAGAGAAGAAAGAAAAGATACCCAGGCAACCGATGCCTGAGCAAGATCCCAAAAAGAGGAGCAGGAACTTCGACGAGGTCCCTTACGGATACACCCCTGAGCTCGCTCAAAAAGAGGCAAACCGGTGTCTGCAATGTAAGAAGCCCAAGTGTATAGAGGGGTGCCCGGTGGGGGTAAAGATTCCCGAATTTATCAACCTGATCGCCGAGGGCGACTTCATCGCAGCGGCCAAAAAACTGAAGGAGGATAACAGCCTCCCTGCCGTCTGCGGGAGGGTATGCCCTCAGGAAGCACAGTGCGAGGCCCTTTGTGTCCTGGGCAAGAAAGATGAGCCCGTGGCCGTGGGGAGGCTGGAGCGTTTTGCAGCAGACTACGAGAGGGCCCAGGGGGAAGTAGGGCTGCCCCAACTCCCGCCGCCGACAGGGAGGAAGGTGGCCGTCGTAGGTTCAGGGCCGGCAGGGCTCACCCTGGCCGGTGACCTCATCAAGGACGGCCATCAGGTGACCATCTTCGAGGCCCTCCACAAGCCGGGGGGGGTCTTGGTCTATGGGATACCGGAATTCAGGCTCCCCAAGGCCATCGTTGAGGCCGAGGTGGATTATCTGAAACGGTTGGGAGTAGAGATCAAGTACAACCACGTCATCGGCAAAATCCTCACCGTGGATGAGCTCTTTGAGATGGGATACGACGCCGTCTTCCTCGGGGTGGGGGCGGGGTTGCCCGTCTTCATGAACATCCCCGGCGAAAACCTCTGTGGGATCTATTCGGCCAATGAATATCTGACCCGTTCCAATCTCATGAAGGCCTATCTCTTCCCGAAATATGATACCCCCATTGCCCTCGGCAAAAATGTGGCGGTGATCGGGGGCGGCAATGTAGCCATGGACTCGGCGCGCACCGCCCTGCGGCTGGGGGCGGACAACGTCCATATCGTCTACCGCCGCTCCAAGACGGAACTGCCGGCCCGGGCCGAAGAGGTCCACCATGCCGAAGAGGAAGGGGTCCAGTTTCGGTTCCTGACCGCCCCGTTGCGCTATATCGGGAACGACGAGGGATGGGTCGTGGGTATGGAATGCATCCAGATGGAGTTGGGGGAACCCGATGACTCCGGCCGCAGGAGGCCGGTACCCATCGAGGGCTCCAATTTTACCCTGGACGTGGACCTGGTGGTCGTCGCCATCGGCACCGGCGCCAATCCCATCATCACCGGTACCATCCCCAATCTGGAGTTGAACAAGTGGGGGTATATCGTGGCTGACGCCGAGACGGGCAAGACCTCGCGTGAGGGGGTCTACGCCGGCGGCGACATCGTAACCGGATCGGCTACGGTAATCCTGGCCATGGGGGCGGGGAGAAACTCGTCCCAGGCAATCCACCAGTATCTGACGAGCAAGGATTAAACAGACGGCTTTCCCCTTGTGAGTTGACGGAAACGCCAGGACCCAAGGCACGTAAGGTCTTACTGATCAAGAGAGACCCCGCCAGAACGGTGGGGTCTCTCTTTTTTTTGCACAATGCCCATAAAAACGTCCGCCCCTTACTCGAAGGGGCGGACGCGCCATGACGGATTTTTTACTTCTTATACTTCTCGATCATCCAGGGCGGTATCTTAATGGGTACCATCCCCTTATACGTGACCGTCGGTGAATCCGGGGTCATCTTCCACTTGTAGGGCCACACGGCCTTGAGCTCGCCATCCTGCCATTGAACACCCAAGGATGTCAGATATCCCGGGCCCCAGGTGAGATCGTGGAGGTGCCGTCCCTCGTTATCCTTCATGTATTTTACGGTACCGGAAGGGGTCTGGTACACACGATCCTCCAGAATGGCCACGATCTTGTCGGCATCCAGGGTCCCTGCCTCCTCAATGGTCGGCTGAAGGGCGTACCTAATAGCGTAGTACGTATCCGCCGTGTAGGTCGGTACCTCACCGAATCGCTCTATATAGCCCTCGACAAATTCCTTGGTGAGTTTGGTTTGTCTGACGTCACGGTTATAGGTATTCATGGTGAAGACGTAATTGCCCATCCCCTGGGTGGCATCCCAGAAACCTTCCTTCTGGGCCTCCACATTGATGCCCACCTGAAAGGCCGGGATCTTGAGCTCCCCTGCCTGTCGGGCAAAGGTAATACCCACCGAGGAGGAAAAGATCGTAAAAATGATATTGGCCCCTGAACGCTGGATGGCGGTAAGCTCGGCAGTGACATCCGTGGCTACCGGTGAGGGTCTCCACACACCCGCCACTTCCATCCCCTTGCCTTTAATGTAGGCCTCGGCATAGCTGATCATCGGCTCAACCCACATGGCCTTTTCTCCCACCACAGCGACCTTGAGCTGGGGTATGTTCAACTTTTCTTTCAATAAGGCAGCGACGGTATCCAAATGGATAAAGGACGTTCTGGCTAGGTAGGTAGAATTGAAGGGGGTCCCCCGGAAGAAATACTTGTAGAAGTCGTAGTTCTCGGCCACCCGCTTGCAGAGCTCAGGGTGGGCTGCCCCACAGTCGATGAAGATCACCTTGCGCTCCATGGCGATGTCCTGCATGGCCAGGACCGCCTCGGTGCGGAACCCGCCCACCACAAAGTCCACCTTGTCCGTGGTGACGAGCCGCTCCATGGCATTGGCGGCATCCGTGACGTTGAGGAATTCGTTGGAATCCGCCTTCACCAGCTCGATCTTCATCTTTTTGTCCCCAACTTTAATACCCCCCTTTTTGTTGATAATGTCGGCGGCCATGGTCGCCCCATTCCAGTGCCCGATGCCTTGGACATATTTCATCGGGCCGATCACGCCTATCTTGATCGTATCAGCCCCCCAGACAGGAAGGCTGATAGTCGCCACAAGAAAGGCCGCCAATAAGACGACACTCCAAAACACCCTGCGCTTTTTCATAGTACACTCCTCCCTTTTAATTGAGACTCGTACTATATTGCGGGACCTCTTCCCGCATTTTCCGCAATCCTACTTTATTTAGATATCAGACAATGCTGAAATATTCAATACTTTTTTATATATAATGGCGTTTTAAGCCGCTGTCTTTTGCCGAGCTCGCGCTATGTGCCGGCCGCCAGGATCTTTTCCAATGTCTTTTTCAATCCGGCGATGACAACCGGATTGGTAAAAGTGGCGACTTCGCCTTTGTATTCGTAGGCATCTATTAGTTCGCGAGCCTGTCGCGCGGCAAATTTTCTTTGGATGGCTTTGAGCTTGATGAACGGCCTGTTGGGCGTGTCGATGTATTCGCACACTTTCGCTTTGGCCTTTTCGAGCAACTCGGCTTCGTCCGCGAGCTCGTCGATGATTCCCATTTCCACGGCAGCTGGGGCCGGAATGAGCTGGCCTTTGAACATCACCTCTCGCCAGTTTTTATCGGTGTCGAGCCCAAAGCGCATGATCTCGCCCTGGCACGGCGTCAAGGCCAAGCCCAGCTTGATTTCGGTCATTCCCACTTTGACCTTCGGGTGATCCTTGATCAGTCGGTAATCGCAGGCTTGCACGAGGATCATGCCGGCGGCGGTGGCGTGGCCGTTGACCGCCGCCACAACCGGTTTCGAGCAGGTAAAGAGTTTGAACAGTATCTCTTCGTCGTCAGAGAACCATTTGACGATGTCGTCCGGCCCTTTAAAGCTGGTGAACGTGACGAGATCATACCCAGCGCAAAAAGACCGGCCCGTACCGGTCAGCACAATACCCTTGAGCTCCTTTTCCGCATTCACACGATCGATGAGCGCCTCCAAGGCCTTCAATGCTTCCGTGGAAATGGAATTCGACGGGGCGTTGTCAATAGTGAAGATACCGATGTTGTCTTGTATTTCGGATCTATATGACATGTATAATCCCTCCTCAGTAATGGCACAAATGGTATGCCAACTCCTACACCCTATAGAAAAATAGGGCGGGTGTACCTTGGCTGATTTATTGATTTATTTACTTCTTATACTTCTCGATGACCCGAGGGGGTATTTTGTAAGGGACAATCCCCTTGTACGTGACCGCAGGCGATTTCGGGGTTATCTTCCACTTGTTGGACCAAACACCTCTCAACTCACCGTCCCAGACTGTAGCAGGAAATGCTGGACTTTTCAATGCCCATTTTTTACCTGCTGCCCTCTGTTGCCACTTTTGTTGACCTTTATGTTATTTGATGTATTCATTTCGCTTAAAACCTTTATGCACCGTTTATGCTTACACGGAAAGCTCCAGGGGTCACACCTGCTCTATTTATTTCGTCTTGTAGTACTCAAGGGAAAATCCCCGTTTCTGGTTATAACGAAGATACGAGCAATCCCGCATCCAGTTCCCCACGTTGAAGTATTCGCCCTCCCCTTTTCCTTTTTTCATGGCTATGGCCTCGGGGAGGTGGGAGTGGGCGAGGATGACGGCATCGAATCCTTCATACAATTTTCGCTCGGCAAATATCCGCAACCGATCGATGATTTCGGGGGATCGTTCCATATTCCGCCCCCTGCTTCCAGCACTCCACTGTTTGGCGATGGCGATAACAATTCGCGAGCCCAGGAGCGAGATCAACCCATAGGTCACCTTGTTTCGCAAAAACCAGGTCAGCGCCCGGTGACTCATCGGCGGATGCGCCAGGTCACCGTGGGCGAGATAAACCCTCCTTCCATCCAAATTTATCTCCGCAGACCGTTCATAGACCTCGATCCCCAACTCCTCGGTCATGTAGGGTCCCAAACAGAAGTCGTGATTCCCCTCCAGATAGATCACACGAACGCCATCTGCCCTGAGCCCCTCCAAGAGCTTGAGAAGACCACTATATTCTTTTTTCAAGGGTGCTAGGTCGCGGAAGCCAAACCAAAAGTCGAAGAAGTCCCCCATGATGACGAGGGTATGTAATGCCTGCTTATTTTTTTTGATGAAACGAAAGAAGTGGTCTCTTCGCTTCCCATCCCCGGAGGCGAAGTGGGCGTCTCCCACAAAAATCCAATCCATTACCTCCCCACCCCGCAGTACCGAAATCCCATCTCCCGCATCTGGAGAGGTTCGTAGACATTCCGCAAATCGATAAAGACCGGCTCCTGTAACAATCCTTTGACCCGTTCGAGATCCAAGAGGCGGAATTGATTCCACTCGGTAACCAACACCAGGGCATGGCTTTCTCTCGCCACCTCATACGGTCCCTTACAGTAGATGACGTCCTTGAAGATCTTCTTTGCCTCCTCCATGGCCTCCGGGTCATAGACCTTGATTCGCGCCCCCCGTGCCTGAAGTCCCTGGATGATGACGATGGAGGAGGCCTCCCGCATATCGTCGGTATTGGGTTTGAAGGCGAGGCCCAAGATGCCGATGGTCTTGCCCCGCACATCCCCCATCATCGCCTCGATCTTCTCGATCATCCTCTCTCTCTGTCTCTCATTGACCCTGATGGTGGATTGGACGATTTCCATCTCACTGTTGTGCACTTTTCCTATGTGGACCAAGGCCTTGGTATCCTTGGGAAAACACGATCCTCCAAAACCAGGACCGGGGTGGAGAAACTTCTTTCCGATCCTCCCGTCGAGGCCCATGGCCCGGGCCACGTCGTGGACATCCGCCCCCACCCGCTCACACAGATTGGCTATCTCATTGATGAACGATATCTTTGTGGCCAAAAAGGCATTGGAGGCATATTTGATCATCTCGGCAGTCTCTATGGTCGTAATGACGAAGGGGGCCTCGATGAGATAGAGGGCGTTATAGATCTCTTTCATCACCTCGATGGCCTCCTCACTCTCCGTTCCGATGACGACCCGGTCGGGCCTGAAGAAATCTTCTACAGCCGCCCCTTCACGGAGAAATTCGGGATTGGAGACCAGGTCAAAGGGAACTGCTCCTTTCAATGCCTCCTCAAGTACCCCCTTGATCCATTTACCCGTCCCAACGGGGACAGTGCTCTTGAGGACGATGATCTTATATTCGGTCATATAGCCGGCGATTTCCCTCGCAACCGCCTCCACATGGGAGAGATCGGGTGAACCATCCATATTGGCAGGGGTACCTACGGCGATGAAGATCACCGTACTGTCCCTGACGCCTTTCTGCGTATCGGTGCTAAAGGAGAGTCTCCCCTCCGCCATATTTTTTTCTATCAAATCCTCCAGGCCCGGCTCATAAAAGGGGCTCCTACCCTGCTGCACTATCGCTATCTTCGTCTTGTCTTTGTCAACACAGACGACCTCCATGCCGAACTCGGCCAAACACGCACTGGTTACCAACCCCACGTAGCCGCTCCCGATCACACAGATCTTCATCTACCCTTTCCTGTGCACAAAGTAATCGTGCAAGGCCCCCTGCCACGGCCTCATCTCGATACCGGCCTCTCGTCTTAGTCTCTGGCAATTAAAAACAGAGTAGTGTGGTCTCCTGGCAGGTCGGCTGAGATCTTTGGAGGATACCGGTATGATGTTCACCCCCGTTGCCCCCGCCACCCGCACGATCTCCTCGGCGAAATCATACCACGAACAAGATCCGCTGTTACTGACGTTGAAGACGCCCCGGAGGTCTTTGGCGACCAAGGCCGCAATAGCCCCGCTCAGGTCAACCGTATAAGTAGGGCATCCCACTTGATCGTGTACCACCTCAATGCAATCCCGCTCGTGAGCTAAGGTGAAGATGGTTTCGACAAAGTTGCGGCCATGTTTCCCGTAGAGCCATTGGGTCCTGACGATGAGGTAATCGTCCAATAACTCCTCAATATAGCGCTCCCCCATCAGTTTACTCTCACCGTATATATTGAGGGGATTGGGAGAATCATCCTCACGGTACGGCCGCTTTCGGTCTCCATCAAAAATGTAATCGGTGCTGACGTAGACCAGCTTAGCTCCGACGTCCCGACACCCCTTCGCCACATTTTTTGACCCTTCTCCGTTAACGGCTAAGGCCTTGTGTATCTTCTTCTCACACCCATCGACATCGGTATATCCCGCCGCATTGACTACCACAGCCGGCGAGAGCTCTTTGATGGCCTTGCGCGTCACTCCCTGACGGGTGATGTCCACGTTCCCCACATCCCACCCGACCACATCATTCCCGTCGGCAAAGACCGTGAGGAGATCATGACCGAGCATCCCCTGCGCACCAAGAATCAAGACCTTTTTCATAGCCTCCTCATCAGGATCACGGAAAAAGTAAAAAAATGATAAACAAAACCGTCCTAAAAAGCAATGTTTCACGCAGTGTTCGATCGTCTCCCCTGTGGGAGAGTAGAGCGACGCATGAACGCGGGGCCCTGCCTCCATGCGACCCCTCGATCCACGATGTATCTCTGTCTCGAACGCCCTTACTCGTCACACCAGGAACCATACCGCTCCCGCAAAATCCGGTGTAAAATCTTGCCGGTACCGGTGCGCGGCATCGCTTCGTCCTCGATAAAGTCCACGGACTTGGGGCGTTTGTACCCGGCGATCCGTCCCTTGCAGAACTCCATAATTTCCTGGGCCAATTGATCGCTCGATTCGTAGCCATCGTGCAAAACCACCACCGCTTTGAGCGCCTCACCCCATTGTGCATCGGGCACCCCGATGACGGCAACATCCTTGATCGCTTCATGCATTCCCACACAATTTTCCACCTCGGAGGGATAGACGTTCTCGCCCCCCGTAATAATCATATTGGCCTTCCGGTCAACGAGATAGTAATATCCGTCCTCATCCCTTCTGCACATGTCGCCGGCGGAAAACCACTCCCCCCGGAAGACCTCTCTGGTCTTTTCAGGCTCCTTCCAATATTCGGTAAAGACCTGGGGCGTACGGGAATAAAGCTCACCGACCGCACCGTCAGGGACCTCGTTCCCCTCCTCGTCCAAGATCTTTATCCGGTCAATCCCGAAGATTTCCTTGCCGATGGAACCAAGTTTTTTAAACTGATCCTCGGGACGCAACAGCGTCACCAGACCCGCCTCTGTCGATCCATAGGCCTCCCAGAGCCCGGCATTGCGGAAGTATTCCATGATGGCCACTTTGAGATCCTTCCGAGCAGGCGCCGAGGAAATGAGCAATTGTCTGATGGTGCTCACATCATATTTCTGTTTTACCTCCTCAGGGAGGGCCAACATCATGATGTAGTGGGTGGGGACCAGGGAGGTAAAGGTGATGTGATATTCGGAAAAGGTCTTCAATATATCCTCGGGATCAAACGTGGCCATGTTATAGACCATCACCGGCGCACCGACCGTGGTATAAGGGCCGAAATAGAAGATGGAGTTGACGTGGCACATAGGCATCACCAACAAGGCCTTGTCCATGGGGAACACCGCCATGTTGGCTATATCTAGAAAGTACTCGGCGATATAGCTCTCGTGGTTTCTGACCACCCCTTTGGGTCTGCCGGTCGTGCCGGACGTATACATGAAGGTCCACGCGTCGTTCCCCTCCACTTTGACATCGGGTTCTTCGGGTGATGCGCTGACCAATAAATCTTCGTATGATACATAGCCCTCAGGGGTCTCACCATCTCCGAGATAGATGTAGTTCTCTGTGGGAATAGGAAGGTTATGACGGATGCGGTTGACGGCCTCGACAAAAGGCGCCTCTACGATGACCGCCGTGCTCTCCGAGTGGGTGATGATATATTCAAAGTCAGGGGGGGTGAGACGGAACATGAGGGGGACCATGATCTGACCCCCTTTGGCACAGGAGACATAGATGTCCAGCCACTCCACCCGGTTGTAGGAAAGGATGGCAAACCGATTCTGATATCCAACCCCCCGGTCCGTCAAGGCGTTGGCGAGCCGACAGCTCCTCTCGTTCCACTCCTTGAAAGAAAAACTCTTGTGCTTATCCTGACAGCCGAGTTTGTCGGGATAGTTGATGGCGTTCATCTTCAAGACGGTCCCCATATGCATCCATCGGTTCTCCCTCATGCCGGATCTCCTGCTTTCCCTCTGTGGATCACGGAATTTTTTTCAAGAGTCGAAAACAAGATTGTCTTTCCCACTATCTTTTGGCGATGATCGACAATGTTCCCGGTTATCATCGCCCTCTTTCCCCTCTGAGGAACCTTCGTGGCTAGTGTATACCCTCAACCTGCCCTGTCAAGACCACTAGCGGGGGGAAATAAACAAGGATAATTATCCAGCAATGATAGCACTCCCCGCGCTCAAGAAACATGAAGACGATTATAACGATAAAGGGGGCGTTTGACAAACCCACGGTTAGATTCGATAATACTACTATACAATCGACCGAGGAGGAAAAACCACTATGGAAGATCATCACGTGATTATCATCGGCGGGGGGCCGGCGGGGTTGACAGCGGGCATCTATGCCTCCCGGGGCCATCTCAAGACCATCCTCCTGGAGTCCATGATCCCCAGCGGGCAGGCCTATATGGCGGAAAAGATTGAGAACTACCCCGGTTTCCCCGACGGCGTCTCGGGGAGGGAGCTGATCGAGCGGTTTACACAACAGGCAAGCCGGTTCGGTCTGGATATTCAGCAGTTCACCGCTGTGGACAAGGTGGAAGTGACAAACGAGAAAAGGACGGTCAGCGCTGGCGATAAAAAATTCTCGGCTCCGGCCCTTATCATAGCCACGGGCGCCAAGTGGAATCAATTAGGGATCCCTGGAGAAGAGGAATTTTCCGGCAAGGGCATCTCTTATTGTGCCACCTGCGACGGTGCCTTTTTCAAAGATCAAGAGGTAGCGGTAGTGGGTGGCGGCGATACCGCAATCGAAGATGCCCTGTACCTCAGCAGGCTCACCCGCAAGGTATACGTGATACACCGTCGCGATCAGCTCAGGGCACAAAAGATCCTCCAGCGCAAGGCCTTGGAGGAACCAACCATCGAGTTTATCTGGGATACCGTGGTCAGAGAGATCCGGGGAGAAGATACGGTAAAGACCCTTCTGCTGGAAAACGTCAAGGACGCCACACAAACAGAGGTGGCCGTCAACGGGGTCTTTATCGCCGTGGGCCAGAGGCCGAATACCGATTTTGTCCAAGGCCTGATCGAGCTGGACGACAAGGGATATATCATCACCGACCAAAACTGCGCCACCACCGTAGCCGGCATATTCGCAGCCGGCGATGTGCGGCAGAAAAGCTTGAGACAGATCTCCACCGCTGTGGGCGACGGCGCCCTCGCCGCCTCTACAGCTGAGCGATATATCGAGGAAAAACTATGAGGTAACCGCTTTTATGGAAGGTGAAAAAGATTCTCTCAATATCATACTCGACAGCATTGCCGATGGGGTCTTCACCGTGGACAAAGAGTGGCGCATCACCTCCTTCAACAAATCGGCTGAGCGAATAACGGGTTTCTCACGGGCGGAGGCCATCGGTCAATATTGTTATGAGATATTCCGCACCAACGTCTGCCTGGAGCGATGCGCCCTGCGGGAAACAATGGAGACAAAACAGAACATCATCAACAAGGAATTGAACATCCTCGATAAATACAACCAGGAGATCCCGGTGAGCATCAGCACCGCCGTATTACGGGACAAAAAAGGTAAGATTATCGGCGGGGTGGAGATCTTCCGCGATCTTTCCTTGATCAAGGAGTTGGACCGTGAGATCCATGCAAAGTATTCCTTCCACGACATCATCAGCAAACACCCTGCCATGATAAATTTATTCCGCATCCTCCCTGATATCGCGCGCAGCGAGGCCATCGTCCTCATCCAAGGTAAGAGTGGCACGGGAAAAGAGCTCTTTGCCCACGCCATCCACAACCTGAGCCCCCGGAGAGAGGGGCCCCTCATAATAGTGAACTGTGCGGCCCTCCCTGAGACCCTCCTCGAATCCGAGCTCTTCGGTTACCGCAAGGGGGCCTTTACCGACGCCAAGCAGGATAAACCGGGAAGATTTCAGTTGGCCGAGGGAGGCTCCATATTCCTGGACGAGATCGGTGACATCCCCCCTGCCGTTCAAGCAAAGCTGCTGCGGGTGGTGGAGAGCAGAGAATTTGAACCCCTGGGAGGGACCACACCAGTCAAGGCCGATGTACGGATCATCGCGGCCACCAACAGGGACCTCCAAAGGCTCGTCGGCAAAGGTCAATTCAGGGATGACCTTTACTACCGCCTCAATGTGATGCGGATCGATCTGCCTCCCCTGAGGGAACGGGGGGGGGACCTCCCCCTGCTCATCGATCACTTCATCCGCAAGTTCAACCGGAAGATGGGAAAGGAGATTCAGGGAGTCTCTGAAGAGGCCATGAACGCCCTCATGAATCACCCCTACCCCGGAAACGTCAGGGAATTGGAAAACATCATCGAACACGCCTTCATCCTCTGCAAGGGAAGCTACGTACTCAAGGAACACCTTCCCCCTTACCTCCATGACCACAAGGCCCCAGTCGCGGAGAAAAAATCCATCCGGAAACTGGAGGAGGAACACATCATCCACACCCTCCAAACGTGCGGTGACAACCTGACCAAGGCCGCCAAGGAACTGGGGATACATAGAACCACGCTATGGCGTAAACTGAGAAAAATGGGCATTTTATAGTTGCATATTGCAATATTGTTGCATTCCCTTCTGTTTTCTAATAACATATTGCATTTCAATAAGATAGAAAAATGGTTATTGCATTACGCAGCAACCCATACTCTGCTCCTTCGGGTAGCGAGAAAAATTATTTTATAAATTCAAGTAGTTAAAAATAGATAACAATCGGCACAAAAAATGCTTTACATTACATAAATGAAAGTCGCCATCCCCCTCAACGGTGATCGTATCGCCCCTCGGCTCCCTCTTGCAAAAGAGGTGATGATAATCGAGGTGCGGGGGAGACGGGAGGAGCAGCGAGAAAAGGTGAATATCTCTCTGCTCCATCCTATGGAAATCCCGGATTTCCTTGCCTCCCAAGGGGTAACAAAGGTTATCGCCGGGGGGGTAGACTGGCATCTGCAGGAGATGTTGAGGTTGAACAACATAAACGTCATCTGGGGTATTATGGGGGATGTGGATGAAGTCCTGGCGTTCTACCTCAGGAAGGGCCTGCAAGAGGGAATGGGCCCCTGTCCTCCTATGAGGAGAAGAAGGCGTTTTCGCGGTCTTCGCGCTTAATAACGAAAGGAGGTGTTTTGTATGCCGTGGGGAAATGGAACAGGTCCAGCAGGACTCGGTCCTATGACCGGTAGGGCAGCAGGTTATTGTGCCGGCTATTCCGTCCCTGGCTATGCCAACCCCTATGCCCGCGGCCGGGGCAGAGGAGGAGGTCGTGGTATGGGTAGAGGCATGGGCCGCGGCTGGGGCAGAGGTGGGGGATTCTGGGGCCGGGGTCGTGGTCGTGGTCTCCGCCGTGGATATGCCCCCTATGGACCTTATGGCTATTCACCCTATTGATGCATTACAGGGTTGAACGATATGGGGCCACGGTACGGATAACGGAGTCCTTATGAAGAATATAAAATAACTAACAAAGTACGGATATTAAAAAACAGCGTGGAAAACATCAAAAACGCTGGAAGAGCTTAACAAAAAGGAGGTACATATGCCGAATGGATTTGGCAGAGGGAGAGGCATGGGACGCGGTTTTAGAGGGGGTATGGGCTTCGGCTTCCGTGGCAGTTCTCCTCCCTGGCCTTACGTGGGTATAGGGAGAGGGGGATTGCCACGATGTGGCTACTTTCTCAATGAAGCTGGGGCCCCTACTACCTGGCCATATCAGCAGACCCCGTATCCCTTCTATGGAGAAACACCATTAACTCCTGGCGCACCATTTGGCCCGCACATGACAAAGGAAAAAGAGCTTGATTTTCTCAGAGGGCAAGCCGAGGCAATAAAGGGGCAGCTGGAACAGATCGAGGCCAGAATGCGCGAGATGGAGACCGAAGAATAAGATATCGTCACTGCTTGCTTCTTAGCAGGAACTCAATGTTATTGAGAACCAGGCCCAGGTATTGAGAGGACGACAACTAGCTGAGATGCAACGCCGCACCGAGGAAACGAAAAAGAAAGAGAAGTAAAAGACCAGCATGTCTTGAAAAAGGGATACGGATGACCCCGAAAGATTACTATCGGATACTTGGAGTCAGTAGAGATGCCGAAACCGAGGCTATCAGGAAGGCCTTCCGCCATCAAGCCCTGCGCTATCATCCTGATCACAACCCCGGCAATTCGAAAAGGGCCGAGGAAAAATTTAAGGAGATCAATGAGGCTTACGAGGTGCTCGGCGATGAGCAAACGAGGCTGCACTACGACCGCTCGATAGGCTGGTCAGGCTCCCCGTGGAAGACAATGGCGGCTGAGGACATATTTGAGGATACCTTCATGCATAGCAGAAACCTCGACTGGATAAAAGAAATAATGAAAAAGTTCACTGAGCTAGATCCTAGTTTCAGGGCCTTTAGCCATCGGAGGTCATGGGGTTGTAAACGGCAGCGGGGATGGCGGTGTCGCCGAGAACAGTGGTAGGAATAAAACAGAGGAATTAATCAAAAAATTATACCGTAACATGGAACGAGAATTAAAGAAGAAAATAGAAGGCGTGTTGGCCAAGACAAGGCCAAGTCTCGGCGGGGCCGATATTCGACTCGTGGATATCACCGAGGGAATAGTATCCGTAGAGTATTATAGACCGCTGTCAAATCCTTCTGCCTGTCACCTGGACAGGACCCAGATAACAAAGGATATAATCATCGAGGTACTTGAAGATCAGCTCAGCAAAGTGGTACCTGGTTTCAAGGCGGTAACGCTCGTGGGGAAGGACTAAACGGTTAATGTGCAACTGGTCCGGATGTAATCACGATACTAACTACGGCTATTGAAAAATTAGTAGACATCACAAAGCCTGGAAGTTATAACTTTCTGCTTGTTGATTTTTGATAGTTGAATACTTATCTTGAACTAAGGGAAGATAGTATGCCTTACAAACTACTCATGTTTACCTGTTATGGAGGATGTGCAACAGGCGTCGCGGCATCGAAGGCCTGCATCAGGCTGTGGGAGGAGAACCCGGATGAGGTGAAAATCGGATGCCTTCCGGCTGTAATAGTGCCAGGGAAACTCAGTGAAATTATGAAATCGGAGAAACGAATCCTGATCGATGCCTGTGGCGTGCGATGTGGAGGCAAGCTTATTGAGAGAGAGGGAATGCCAGTAGATCGTTACATCGAACTCACCTCGGAACTTGGTCTGAGGAAGGCAAAGGAGTTACCCTCAAAAGAACTGGAAGAAACAGTTTACAAAACTATTCGGAAGGAAGCAAAGGCCCTGCTAGGAAAAGACTCGTTGGGGAGGAGATAGTATGAGCATGGTAATAGAAGTCACGGATCAAAATTTTGAGGAGGAGGTTCTAAACTCAGATCTTCCCACGGAGGTCGATTTCTGGGCACCGTGGTGTGGTCCCTGTATGATGGTTTCACCGATATATGATAAACTTGCAGGAGAATACGACGGCAGCTTTAAGTTTTGCAAAATAAATGTGGATGAGAATCCCCAAACGGCTATGGAATACCAGATCAGGAGCATACCGATGCAGATGTTTTTCGTTAAAGGCCAAAAGGTTGACCACATCCTCGGCTCGGTTCCTGAGGACATGATACGGACGAAGGTGGAGGAAATCATCAAAAAGTTTCCTCCAGATAAAAAGGAACGCCGGTAAAGGGAGCAAGAAAGGCCAGAGTGACAAACACTCGCGCACAAAACATCAAGAAGATATATGAGTTGTTGCCGAAACTCAATTGTGGCCTTTGCGGATTCGAAAATTGTGGACAATTTGCGAAGGCAGTAGCGGAGAAGATTGCATCACCGTTTGGTTGCAGGCAGAATCCGTGGTTAGGGTACAGACTAAGCGAAATCATGGGGGCAAAAGTACCAGCGTATGGTTATGGATTCCGACCTGGCTTTTATGCTGCACCAGACATAGCCCCGTCCCCACAAGCCTTAAGAGAAGAGGTATATGAGCTATCTCAAAAAGTGGATGATATCGTGGCCAGGATTGAGGCCCTGAGAGCGAAGATAGTTGATATATAGTGTGTGAAGGAGGGATGGGTTTATGCCTTTCCAAAAGGAAAGAGCAGATGGAGATATTTTCAAGAGTTTTCATTTTAAATAAAAGGAGGTGTTCGCAATGCCGAGAGGAGATGGAACAGGTCCAGCAGGATTCGGACCCATGACTGGAAGGGCGGCAGGTTACTGTGCCGGGTATTCCGCCCCTGGTTACGCCAATCCCTATGGCCGCGGCTGGGGCGGTGGAGGAGGCCGTGGCTGGGGAAGAGGTCGAGGCCGCGGTTGGGGTTCTGGCTGGGGATATGAGCCGTATGGGTATGCACCCCCTGCCGCTCCGTGGGGGCCACCAGGAACCTTTGCCCCATGGGGACAGGCCCCCAGCAAGGAACAGGAGACCGAGTTTCTCAAAGACCAACAAGGATTCCTCAAGCAGCAAATGGAGGAAATCGACAAACGGCTCCAAGAACTCGCTGCTGAGGAGAAAAAGTAAGAAAGTAAGGGGGAGGGGACTTACCCTCCCTACCCCCTTGCCAATCGTACCGTGAATTACTATATATTCAATACAGGTATGATAAAGAGTTGACATGTGGGTCATTGTTAGTACTATCTGTATGTCGAGTAAACATATACTCTACTATGAGTAGTTTTCCATTGGGGAATGGGAAGATTATCCCAACCAAAGAAACGAGGGTCATAGCTGGGCTGTTCGCCCTCAACACAAAGTATGGATGATGAACGGCAGATAAAGGAAAAAGATGAGCACACAACAAGAGCAAGAGGCACACGCTGCAGACGAGAGGAAAACGGAAGAGCAAGAACGAGATAAACGAGTAGCTCAGAACCTTGGAAAAATTCGCTATAAGATCATGGTGATGAGCGGCAAAGGTGGCGTCGGTAAAAGCACTGTGGCCGTCAACCTCGCAGCCGTTCTCGCCGGGGAGGGTCAACGGGTGGGAATCCTCGATGCGGATCTCCACGGACCTAACGTCCCCAAGATGTGGGGGATTGGCTGGAAGCCGCTGCAGAGTGGAGGTGAGGGGATTCGGCCTATGGAGGTCCTCCCCAATGTCAAACTGATCTCCATGGCCTTTCTCCTCCCCAACCCCGATTCCCCGGTGGTGTGGCGGGGTCCAATCAAACACACCGCCATCAAACAGTTTCTGGGGGATGTCGAGTGGGGCGACCTCGATTTCTTGATCGTTGACCTACCTCCGGGCACTGGGGACGAACCTTTGAGCGTGGCCCATCTGATCGGGGACGTAGATGGATCCATTATCGTCACCACCCCTCAAGAGGTGGCCCTTTTAGATGCTCGAAAGTCGGTTAACTTCAGCAGGATGTTGAAGGTCCCGGTCATCGGCATCGTGGAGAACATGAGCGGTCTTCGTTGTCCCGAATGTGGACACCTCATCCCCCTCTTTAAGATAGGGGGAGGCGAAAAGGCCGCCAAAGATCTCAAGGTCCCCTTTCTCGGTCGAATACCTATCGATCCAGAGGTGGTGCAAAAATCCGATAGCGGCACCCCCTATGTGATCTCCTATCCCGATGCAGAGGTGACAAAGGCCTATAACGAAATAGCAAAACAATGCAAGGCCTTTGTGGAATCTCCAGGGAAACAAATAAAAGAGGAACGGAGCACAACAGACGCTGTAGCTGTAGAAAAGAAGAAAAAAGGAGGTAAAAATCTATGAAGATTGCCTTTGCCAGCGAAGACAATCAGGGATTGAAAGGATCATTGAGCGCCCATTTCGGGAGATGTCCTTATTATACCATGGTGGACGTAGAAGAGAACAAGGTAATGGACACCACGGTTATCGACAACCCCTATTTCACCAGTCACGTCCCCGGCGCAGTGCCCCAGTTCATCAAGGAACAGGGCGCTCAGGTAATGGTCGCCGGAGGAATGGGGCCGCGAGCCCTCGAACATTTCAACCAGTTCGGCATTGAGGCCATCACCACCGGGATACAAGGCAGCCTTGAAGACATCCTGAACGCGTATCTGCGGGGTGAAATCAGCGGGGCCACTGGCTGTGAACACCACCATTAATCAATCAAGGAAAGGAGACTGAGACATGAAGATAGCAGTCACCTCTACGGGCAACACCCTCGATTCACCCATCGATCCGCGGTTTGGCCGCTGCCAGTTTTTTGTCTTCGTAGACCCGGAGACCATGGAGTTCGAGGCCGCGGAGAATCAGGCCATGATGGCCGCCGGTGGAGCAGGACCGCAAGCGGCCCAATTCATCGCCAATAAGGGGGCTGAAGCGGTTATAACCGGCAATGTAGGTCCCAATGCAGCCTCTTCCCTGGCCGCAGCAGGAATTAAGGTCGTTGTCGGTGCTCGGGGTACGGTGAAAGAGACCGTCTCGCTCTTTAAAAATGGCCAATTGCAAGAGACCAGCGCGGCTACGGTTGCCTCCCACGCGGGCATGGGAGGCGGCAGGGGACAAGGAAGGGGAAGATAAGGATATTCTCCCCGCAATGCTTAGCTTAAATAATGCTGCATCACGCGTCCGCGTGAGAGATAGATCATGAGGATAGAATACCAACCGATCGGGG
>Ga0315554_1000599_pt1 | contig 21487 bp, 18 predicted proteins | sample SalMarSW160370MG_FD_202114 | JGI IMG/M metagenome (GOLD analysis project Ga0315554, IMG submission 202114) | Salt marsh sediment microbial communities from the Plum Island Ecosystem LTER, Massachusetts, United States - Salt Marsh Sediment SW1603-70 ... | reverse complement strand
AGAAGAAATGTCTTTCTTTTTTTAATAATTATCCTTTTTGAGTTCTAATTAAGAAGTTTAAATCTCTTCAATTGTCTTATCTAAAACTACATTTCTCTCTCGAAGATATTCTATGATGTTTTCAAAGTCATTTGAATTTGAACCAATCAATTCTAAAGGAATTATTCCATTAATGTCAAATAATCCTTGACTAATAAGATTTACAACAGCTGCACATGTATAACCTGTAGTCCTAGCCATAGAAATTACTTCTTTCTCTTCATCATAATAGTCAAGCATGCTATAGGTGTATCTTACATTTTGATTATTTTTGTCACCTTCAATTATTATCCTCATGATTGTAAGATCTTTGTCGTCTTTATCCATTTTCCAACTTTTGAATAATAATTTTGAAGTAAGATTTAAAGGAATAATTGTTTGGTTGTTCACTTTTATAGGTTCTCTATTAAAGAAACCAGTTTCTCTAAAAATCTTCATTATCTCAATGTGACCGGGGTATCTAAGAGTTTTTTCTTTCATATTTGGAATGTTCATAGTTCTTAAAAGAGTTCTCAGACCATCTGTGTTGAAAGCTTCTAAAGTACCTAATTTTTGAAATTCTAGTAATTCTGGTTCTGAAAGTGCAGGTTTGACAACTAACTCATTGTCTTCAACATATCGTGCTAACCTTGTGTATTCCTCAATTACATCAATAGGTGAAAAAGGTGCTTTATATTCGAAAGGCCACTCTCTTACTTGAGGTAATCCTCCAACATAACAAAGAAAATTGCTTGTTGAATCTAAGATACTGTATACATGACCAAGGATGAGATTGCTTAATCCTGGTGCTACACCACAATCTACAATAGCTGTTACACCTTTCTCTTTTGCTAATTCATCTAAAGTGAATGGATCCTCACTAAAGAAAGATATATCTACAACATTTTTGCCTGTTTCAATAACAGTTCTTAATGTCTCATACCCCATAAAACCAGGTAAAGCACCTATTACAAGATCAAATTCTTCAATAATGTCTTTAATCATTTCCTTATTTGAAAGATCAGCATATATGGTCTGAATATCAGCTTTGTTGCTTAATTCTTCAAGAATCTCTTGATTTAAATCTGCTACAGTTACTCTATTATTTGGATTTTCTGCTAAATCTAAAGCTATCACATTACCTACTAAACCAGCACCTAGAACAATTATTTTCATTTTCTACAATCTCCATTTTTATCTTAGCTAATTAAAATTTTCTTTAAAGAAAAAAAAAAAGAAAAGGTGATAAAATAAATCATGATTCTCGATAATCACTTGCTGGTGCAGCTGAGGATATTAAACCAGTTTCTACAGGGAGAATCTCTTCCTTTGTTTCTAGCTGATAAATCCCTTTTTCAACATGTCTCAAATTAGTTAAAAACCATGAAACTGCTAATAATAGTACACCTAATACTATTGATCCCCAAAATACTGGTCTTATAGCGTTTGCAGCGTTTGCAATTACACCTGCTAGTATCATCCCTAAAGGAGTAGAAAATTGTGCTAAAGTTTGTCTAACAGCCATTACTCTTCCTAATTTCTCATTAGGTACAACAGTCTGCCAAATGTATTGACTTGATAGATTTATTACAGGTAAAGAAAATCCTGTTATTAACATCCCAATAGCCATAAACCAAAACCAACCCGTTGGAGTAGAAGCGATTATTATAAATCCTACATAATCAACCAAAAGTCCCAAAACAACTCCTAAAACTTTCTTTTTGAATCCTTTCCAAATAACCATTAACACTGAAGCACCAATCATACCCCCTTGAAAGAAAGCCATAACTAGAGCAAGATTTGATGCATTTCCACCATGACCAGCATAAACATACAAATTAAGAAGAGTAAATAGTGGAGTTAGGAAAAGATTCGCCCCCGTAAAGACACCAAGAAGAGAAAGAAGACCTTTTTTTTCTTTTATGAAAATTATTCCCTCTTTAAATTCTTGGAAAAATGTTGTATCTTTTTTCTCTTTCTTCTCTGCTTTTGTTATGCTAGGGATTTTAATTAAAACTAGAGGAATCACTGCTACAAGAAAGGTACCTGCATCTATCCATAAGAGATTCCCGATTTCTACGTTGGGAATTGCTAATAAAAGAGCTGCAACAACAGGTCCTATTAATCCCATAACACCATTGAAGAGAAAATCAACACTATTCATTCTGTTTAAATACTTTCTTGGAACCATAATAGGAATAATTGCTTGAATTGCAGGTGCTTGAAAAGCCTGTAAACATCCTCTAACTGCAAGAAATACTAAAACTATCCAGACGAAAATTATTGGTCCATTATTAACTCTTTCATATTTTAATATGTAAGAACTAATATTAAATTTAAAAAGAAAACTTGGATATTTGAAAATAGTATTTTCATACATGAAAAAAAAGATTAATCCTATCGTAACAATAGCTTGAAGAAAATCTGCAAGACCAATTAATATCTTTCGGTTCCATCTATCAACAAAAACACCTGCTAGAGGAGTCAGAATAATAAAAGGTAAGAATCCCGCAATGTTTGCTAGAGATAAATATAATGCACTTTGTGTGCGTATTGTGATCCACCAGATTATGATAAATTGAACAATAATTGATCCTAATATGGAAATAAGCTGACCTGACCAGAAGAATATATATCTCTTGAAAGTACTTGTACTTGTTGGATCTTCTTCTACTAATGCAGTCAATTAAATCATCTTAATTTTCTCTGTTCTTGGAGAAATGTTTCTTCAAAAGTATATAAAAACATTTCTCTAAATAGAGAAAAACTTAAATTTGTTTATTAAAGATGTTTTACTAGAAGAATTAGTAGGGATCTATTTGAAATATTACGATCAAATCTATTCAAGTTATAAGGAAGAGACTGTTAAAATAATCCAAAATAAAACTGAATTCGATATTCTTGAAGATTCAAAATTTGAACCTATAATTATTGCTTTAAGAGAAGGTCCTTTAACTGTAAGAGAATTAGAAGAAAAATACAATGAAATAGTTCAAGAGAAGATTGAAAACGAAGACTTACCTCAGAAACAGAAAGAAATTTTAAAGAAAAAACTTGAAAGAAGGTTTAAGACGCTTTACAAATATCTTAATATTTTAGAAGAAAATGGTTTTGTCACTCAAGCTGGTAAAAGAGTTGTTGAAAATCAAACTGCTACTGAAACATTATACGGTAGAACAGCTAAATTGTTTTTATTTCAAGGAGGAACAAAAGAATGGATAAATACAGAAGATAATATAGCAGCTTTTGAGATCCTTTCTCAGCTAATTGGATTATTAAGTAGTAAACCTAATCCAAAGATAGTTTCTTTAGAAAAATTATATAACAAAATTGAAAATAAAATCAATTCTGATGTTGAAGCACTTATCACACAATTCTCCAACAAACTTCCTAAAATCGCGGAAAAAACTAATTACAATCAGATGAAAGTTGTACTTCACGGATTAAATATAATATTGCTTATGAAAAGTTTTCTAGATTTTGAAGAAGATTTGAAAGAAGTAAATATAATTTAGACTATTTATAATTTCAAACTCAAATTTAAAATCATAAATCAGTTTATTCAAGTTCTTTTTGCCATTTATTGACTATTTTGTTGTAAACAATGTGAATGAATTTTTTATCAAAATCATATTCTTCCTTTAGCATTGAATCTAGTTCTTCTTGTGTAAAATATTTCATAACAGGTTTGAAAAAGTGATGGTCTTCTTTTTCTATATGTTTGGGATAAAATTCTTTCAATTCAGTTAACAACCTTTTGATTTTGTCCAAACTTTTTTCATTTCCTTGAAGATATTTTGTTTTCTCTTCAAGAACTGCTGAGGAAAGTTTTCTCCCACGAATGTGTTCTTGAATTAGTTCATTCATAATCCTGTTATGTTCATCAGATATTTGTTTTTTCTTTAATTCTCGAAACAAAATATCTTCTTCTTTTCCATGGTGACATGCATCTGCATATGTTTTTATGAAATCAACAGCTGTCGTAATAAAATCTACATTTACTTTGTTTTCTTTCTCAATTCTTATCAATTCTTTGTCGATTAAATCAATCATCTTTTCTATTAAACGATGTTCGATCATTAAGGGACCTATAGGTAAAACCAAATTACTCACCTATCTAGTTGATTCTTAGATTGGTTTGTAAATCTTACGTATCTTTAGTAATGATTTTATTTCTATCTGTAAACAGTTTAAATTTGTTACAACGTAAAATATATTTGAATAATTACTTACCTTTAGATACCATGATATTAGGAATAGATGTGGTTTTCATACATACTAGAGATCCAGAAAAACTTCGTGATTGGTATAAGGATATTTTAGATCTAGAAATAGGATTTGCAACACCAAATTTACATTGGCAAGAATTTAGTTTTCCACAAGAAATTGCTTCAAGATTTGGTTTAGATTTTGCTGGAAATAATCCTTCTGAAGTCGAAAAACAGAAAATTATGATTTCATTCAAGGTTAAAGATATTTATTCTATTGTAGAAAAACTGGAATCAAAAGGAATTGAGTTCTTCGGAAAAAATAAGATTAATGATGCAGGACCATCTTTATTTGCAACATTTCAAGATATTGAAGGGAACTGGATTCAGATGTCCCAACGAAAATAACAAATTGTTAAGTGTGATTTCATTCAAATAGGTTTATAAATTTAAAACATAAATTTCTCGCTGTAGAGGTTCCTAATTATGACAAAAGCTATTGATGTTTCAGATGTTATCTGGTCTCCTTCAGGTGATTTAAGTCCACGAATTAAAAAGCTTAGAGAGCAATATTTCTCGTTTAACGAAAGATATGATTATTACACTAATGAAGTCCGTCCTTATACGACAGGCACTAAATGGGATTACAATTATGGGTACATTCATTGGGGTGTAGCTCCTGAAGGTATACCCTTCTTTCCTGGTTTTTTAGATAATCTCCGTGCTTTAGCAGAAGTTGTGGATTTTCCAGAAGAATATTATAAAAATTCTATTGCTGAACGTAAAGCCTTTTTCTTTAATCAACTTCTAGAAAAATACATCCCTGCGATGATTCTAGAAGGTGAACTTATTGTTGGAAGCCATTTTAATACAGCACTAAGTAAAAATCTGACAAAATCAGAATCTAAAAAATGGTTAAGAGGTCAGAAAAAATATTTTAAAGAATTGGAATTAAGATGTGAAACTGGAGAATTTAATTATGGAGCAATTCCTGGCCACCTCATTCCAAATTATGAAAAAATACTAAAACTAGGTTTTTCAGGTGTTCAAAAAGAACTTCTAGAACTGAAAGATTCAATCAAGAAAAAGAAACATATTCAATGGTTAGATGCTCTTATTGAATCATGTGAAGGTCCAAGAGAGTTAGCCTTTAGATATTCCAATCTAGCTTTAGATTTAGCTACAAACGAAACTAATGAAGAAAGAAAAGAGGAATTGAAGGAACTAGCAAAAATTTGTAAAAAAGTTCCTTGGAAACCAGCAGAATCATTTTGGGAAGCTGTGCAATCGTTGTGGATTACTCACATGTTAGTGCTAGCAGCTGAAAGTTATCCTGGTGCAGGAACAAGTCCTGGTAGAATAGATCAATATCTTTATCCTTATTACATTAAAGATATTGAAGAAGGAAAAATTACTCGAGAATTTGCAAAAGAGATCTTATTCTGTTTTTGGATTAAACATAATTATGCTTACGATTTTCAAGGTCAAGTTGGAAATTCTCAAGGTATCAACTCTAGTTTTGGTCAGCTGATAACTATTGGTGGTATTGATGAGAACCATCAAGATGCTTCAAATGAGCTGACACACTTGATGTTAGAAGTAATAGATGAAATAAATTTACTTGAACCTAAACCTAACATCAGATTACATGCAAATACATCTGATGTGATTATGAAGAAAGTAGCTAATATGATCGCAAAGTCACAAGGAAGCCCTTTCTTAATGAATTTCGATGAAAATGCGATGAAAGGTTTAATCTGGCAAGGTATTCCTGAGGAAGAAGTTTGGAACTATGGACCAGTTGGTTGTCTTGAAAATACAATGATAGGTAACGACGTATCTGGAACAGTGGACGTGAATGTAAACATAGCAAAAGCTATTGAATTAACTCTTTTTAATGGTAAAGACATTTCTGTAAACAAACAAGTTGGACCTAGAACTGGAAGACCTGAAAAATTTAAAACCTATGATGAATTTGAGAAAGCATATTTTAAACAGCTTAAAGCTTTACTAGATAGAGCTATAAAAGCAAACAATTTTGCAGATAAATTAAGAGCAAAATATGAACCAGTCCCATATGTTTCCTTGCTTATTGATGGATGTGCTGAATCTGGAAAAGATTGTAGAGCTGGAGGAGCAAAATACAATTTTATAACCGTAGAAGCTCTAGGATTAGCAAATGTTGCAGACTCTTTATCTGCCATCAAAAAACTAGTATTCGATGATAAAAGATTAAGAATAGAAGAAATTATTAAAGCCATTAAGAGTAACTTCGAAGGTAAAGAAGAACTTCGACAGATACTCAAGAATCACGCACCAAAATATGGAAATGATGATGATTTTGTAGATAATTTAGCTAAAAAAGTTTCTCAATTTTGGGGAAAATATGTTTCTAATAAGATATCTCCCTTCACAAAACGAAGGTATCGTGGAGGATATCTGTCTTGGAACTACTTTATCTCCTTTGCACCTAAGACAAGTGGTTTACCCGATGGAAGACCTCGAGGTGCTTTCTTAGCAGGAGGTATAGGTGCATCACAAGGAGTAGATGTAAGTGGTCCTACAGCTTCGATTTTGAGTGTAGGAAAACTAGGACTTGAATTTCAACCGAATGGAGCATCACACACCTTGTCGTTCAGTCCAGCAAGTCTAAGGGATGAAGAACATATCGATAAACTTGTAGCCCTCTTAAGATCTTATGGAAAAATAGGTGGAACTGCTTTACAAACAAATGTAATCAGTCCAGAAACTCTAATTGCTGCACAAAAAAATCCTGATCAATATAGGAATCTTCTCGTAAGAGTGACAGGATATAACGCTTATTTTACTACTCTTGGAAAAGAGCAACAAGATGAGATAATTACTAGAGAATCGCACAAAGTATAAAGAGTTAAATCAGATGACATCAGGAATTTCAGGACAAGTCTTAAATGTACAAAGGTTCTCAACAGAGGATGGTCCTGGAATCCGAACTACTGTTTTTCTCCAAGGGTGTGCTTTAAGATGTAAATGGTGTCAGAATCCAGAGAGTTGGTATTTGAAACCTCAACTTGTCTGGTATAAAGACAAATGCATTGTTGCAAAGGATTGCATAAAAGCATGTCCTGTAGATGCATTAGACTTTACTAAAGAAGGAATAGTTATTGACAGAGAGAAATGCACAGCTTGTGGAGAATGTGTTTCTTCCTGTCCTGCTAAAGCCTTTGAACTTCTAGGATCTGAAATGACGTTAGAAGAAGTAGTGGATCAAGCAAAGAGAGATTTGACTTTTTATCAAGATTCAAATGGAGGAGTTACTTTATCTGGTGGGGATCCTCTCTTTCAATTAGATTTTAGTTTAGCTATATTGAAAGAATTGAAAAAACTTAGAATACATACAGCGATTGATACCACAGCTTTCGCTAAACACGAACAATTTCAAAAACTTGTGGAATTTAGTGATCTAATATTACTTGATATCAAACAAATGAATCCTCTACTTCACAAAGAATGTACAAATGTTGACCTAGATCTAATTTTACAAAATGCAAAATGGTTGGGAAAACAAAAAAAGAACGTTTGGATAAGAACTCCCATTATCCCAACTTATACTGATCAAGAAGAGAATATTTCTTCAATTGCAGATTTCATTAAGGAAAATATGATCGATGTAGTAGAGAGATGGGATTTACTAACTTACAATAATCTCTGTATTTCAAAATGGAAAAGGTTAGACTTCTGTTTTGAACTTGAGGATTTAGCTTTAGTTAGGAAAGAGAAAATCCAAGCATTAGCAGAAATTGCTAAAAAATCAGGTGTTACTGTTACTTGGACAGGTGTACTGAAAAAAGAAGAATAAGAGAATGTAAAATGAAAATACCAAATGATGTAAATGAAGCTTTTAGTATCTTTGAAGCTGCGAAGTTTCTTGCAACGCTAGATGAGAATAATGTTCCGAATATAGCTATGATAGCTACGATGCAACCATGGGATGAAGAACATCTTATTTTCGGAAGTTTTTTGATGTGGCAGACAGAAAAAAATCTGAATAATGGTTCTCCAGTCACTGCTTCTGTTATGACTCAGGATTTTAAGAGCTTTCAAGTTAAAGGAGAATTTTCTGGTTTTGAAACTAAAGGAGAAAAATATGATGCATTGAGTAAACTTGATCTATTTCGTTATTCTGCAATAGGTTTCTTAAGAGCAGCTGGAACCATTAAGGTTAATGAAATAAAACCATTAAAACTTTCGATGATAGGAGTAGCGAGAGAGTGGATGTCAACAAAGATTGGTGGAAAAAGATTAAAAGAATTCTCAAATGGAAAGATTGTTAATCCTATTGTAGTAAGAAATACTAGTGTATTGATGGGGGCAAAATATCTTACAGTTCTGAAAGATGGAGAACTAGAACAATTTCCTGTATTAGGTATGAGACCAGTTAAGGATTATCTCGCTATCAGAGCTGATCTACCTTTAGACGAAGGAGATTTCGTGGCTATCTCTGCGTTCAATATGAAATTAAAAGCATATCAACTAAAAGGAGAATATATTGGAATTAGAAGAACACGAGGTATAAAATTAGGTTATATCAAAGTTAAAGATGTGCTATCTCAGACTCCTCCATTAGTTTCAAGAGAAGTTCCTTCTGATAATTTTTAAAAAAATAAAAAAAGAGATTAATCTCTTTTCTTTTTCAAATAAAGGCTAATACTGGTAAATATGCCTAAAGTAAGAACAAAACTGCCAAAACCAAAAGCTGTATCTGTTGGAATATTTTCAGTTACAATGAAAACATTACTGTCAATATCTGCTCTGGGGATATATATACCATAGACTAACATCGCAAACTCATAAGCTCGAAAGCCAATTGCAGTAAAATAAATGAAGTTATCTCCTTTGTTAATTTCAAAAGTAGTCTGAAGATCGTCTTTAACTGGACCATCATTTATCCACCAAAATATAGTCCCGACTCCCATATGAGCAGGATCATAATAGACTGTTTCTGGGGTGCCAGTAGAATTGGTGTCTGTAAGCATTAGAGAACCAGTCGTGACATTGAAATCTGCTTGTAGTTGAACCTCTTGACCTGCTTGTGTAATTACTTGACTGATGGGAGTTTCAGCATTATTTCTCGCTCTTGGATAAATATTGACGAAATCCCAATCAAAGGTCGGATACCACTCATCACTTCGAAGAGGATTAGCTTTTACCGAAATCATCTCTTCAGAAGTTTCTCTTGCTGGAGGAGTCATATCTGTATCCTCTTGATCTAATGTCACGTAAAACCATTTTTCATCTTTAGCTGTTTGCCAGAACATTTCTGTTCTTTGAGCATTTGATACATACTCAGCTGCAAAAACTGTTAATATATGCCAACCAGGTGTTAGATAATTTTGCCATAAATCTTGTGTAGTATTAATCTGGTTATAATAACCTATTTGAATGTTGGATAAACCAAAGTTTGTACCATCAAGATAGACATTAAGGATCCCTTGAAAACGAGTTTCATTGTAAACTCCAGACGCTTGTTCTGCAAAATACCAATAATTAGCTTGGCTCCTATCAGTAATCTCGTTAGGATCTAATCTGAATTCAGCTACATCGAAAGTAAATCCAAACCAGACTGTGTCTTCAGGTCCATATACTTGATTATCTGGCATAAGTGTGTCATTGAATTCTACAGCAACGTATTCTCCTAAATCGGATCTTGATGCATGTACAAATTTAAAGTTAACAGGTATTGATTCAGGCTGAACTTCAGCTGTAACAGAATTTTGATTGATAACTAAAGAAGTTATCATAAGTGTAAGTATAATTATTGTTTTCCTCATCTTGTTAACCTTTTCTATTCTCATTTTCATAATATTATGTTCTCATGAATTTAAGAATTTATAAATTTTGTTTTATTTCTGGACATCAGTATGATTGAAGTGTTTTTTAATATAACTATTGATGATGTTACAACCGGAATAATTCGGTTTATTGTAATAACAGTATTTTGAAGGATTTTTTTGAACAATTTTATTACAGAAAAAACATTGCATTTTCCAGATACCCTTAGCTTCTCCACTTCTCATTTTCTCACATAAATTTTGGATTTCTTCTAGCTCCATGATTAACAACTCATAAAATGATTTATCATGCTAAGTATTTAATCCAACCTTTTAATTTAGGTAATTAATTTAAATAAGTTAAATGAAATTTACTTGTATTAGGTGAAATAATGGCAACTATATTTGATTTACTCTTACCAGTGACACCAATGAATTTGTTAACGGCTTTCATTATGGTTACAGTTTTTATTGTTGTGCTGTTTTTAGGTTCGAAAATTCTCCCTGGTGTCAAAGGTCTTGGAGAGCCTTTAAAAGATGGTAGCAGACGACAATACAAACTAACTGGTTTGATGCTCTTCCTTCTAGCTACTTTTGGAGCTATACTTGTACTTTTACTTTATCAACGAGTTAATCCTTGGATTTGGAATTTAGAATATATAACTATAAGATTCTGGTCTCTACTAATAATTGCAAATATTTATACAGTTGTCTGGACGATACTTCTTTTTTTTCTGGGGAGAAGAAAACAAGGTGAAGCAAAACGCAAAGGATTCAAAGGAGTACTTCATGATATTTGGTTTGGTCCAGAACTTAATCCAACATGGTGGGGAGTAGATCTCAAGATGTTTGCCTATCAACCTTCCTTAATCGGTCTGTCTATACTTAATTGGAGTTTTCTTTTTACTCAGCTTGATAATTATGGTTATATTCTCCCCCAAATGTGGTTGTATCAAGCGTTTTGGTGGTTTTATCTTTTTACTCATTATATATTTGAGGAGTTTATGCTAACAACTTGGGATATAATGTCAGAAAATTTCGGGCTTATGCTAGTTTGGGGTGATCTTGTTTATGTTCCCTTCTTCTATTCAATTGCTGGATGGTTCATAATAGATCAAGAAATAGGATTCAGTGTTTATGCTATAATAATATTGGGTGTAGCATATCTAATAGCGTTGTATATATTTAGAGGATCTAATATACAGAAATATAAATTCAAAAAGAATCCAAATACAAAAATTTGGTTTAAACCTGCAAAATCTTTAGAAGGCAAAATTCTTGTTTCTGGTTTTTGGGGAAAAGGTAGAAAACTAAATTATAGTGGTGAGGTACTTACTTATTTCATCATTAGCCTAACAACAGGTTTGATATCAGCTATCCCATTACTTTTACCTGTTTCTTTGCTTATACTTCTAATGCATAGAGCTTGGAGAGATGATAAGCGATGCAGAAAGAAATATGGTGAACTTTGGAAAGAATACTGTAAAATAGCCAAATACAAAATGATACCCAAAATATATTGACTTGATATTCAAATCTCAGATGTTAGTCAATTGACAAAAATGCTAATATCCAATAAAAGTAATTAAACAAAATATTTGTAAATTTCTAAAATTCATTTTATACTTTAAGGAATCATTTTTTAATGAAAATTACTTAGAAATATTTATCATTGTTCTAGTTTTGTTCTACTTATGTATTTTAACAAAGAGGATGAAGTTGTTAAACAAACCAAAGAACCAATTACCCAGAAACGAATAGCTAATGATTTAAAGATACTTGGGTTAAAATCAGGGGAATTAGTAATAGTACATAGTTCAATGAGTAAAATAGGGTGGATAGCAGGGACTTCAGTAGCAGTGGTTAACGCGCTCATGGAAGTACTAACTCCTGAAGGAACATTGGTAATGCCTACTATGTCCTCGGACAATACTGATCCCCAAAATTGGCAGAATCCTCCGGTTCCAGATGATTGGAAACAAATGATAAGAGAAAATATGACAGCCTATCATCCAGCTTATACACCTACAAGAGGAATGGGAAAAATCCCAGAGACATTTAGGAATTACCCAGATGTTCTTCGTTCAAATCATCCTCAAAGTTCCTTTACAGCTTGGGGGAAACTCAAAGAAGAAATTTGTGGAGAACATGATCTTAGTCCATGTTTTGGGAAGAATTCTCCTTTAGAGAAACTTTACAATAACAACAGTAAGATTCTCCTATTAGGAGTTGATCATCAAAACAACACCTCTCTCCATTATGCAGAATGGAAAGCACAGGTAAAAAACAAACCTATTCAAAAACAAGGAGCTGCAGTGTTCGCGAACAATCAGAGAGTATGGAAAAGTTTTGAAGATATAGAATATATTGATGAAGATTTCCCGCAAATAGGTGCAGAATTTGAAAGTGTTTATGAGATTAGAGTAGGAAAGATTGGTCAAGCTCCAGCAAAACTGCTTCCAATGAAGGAGTTAGTAGATTTTGCAGTAAAGTGGATGGAAGCTAATAGAAATTTTCCTACCAGTCCTTAATACCTTGCAGTAAGGTTGCTTTTCTTTGCGGTAAGGTTATAATCCAAGAACTACGACTATACAATAAGGTCTTACCATAATTTCTACTGGACACAAATTAAAATTAAAATGTTATATCAAATAATATACGTAAATTACGAAGTAACACTCCGAAATTATCATCTAACATATAAGATTTATATTTCAATTTTATTTTTGATATATGGAAAAACCTACATTAAGATCTAGTTCTAAGATAAAGTATGGATTTATGAGTTTTGATGTCCTCGATTATAAAACTGGAAAACCTATCCACTTTGATATTGATCTAGGGAAGATTACACTTCCTCATTACAATGATCTTGCGATAAAACCTTACCAGTATCGAGTGGTTTTTACCAATAAAGCAATTCATGGTGACAAGTCTATTGGTGGCATGAATAAATATGCTGCAAAAGATTATGGTATAGACTGGGAATATGGTGATGATGTTGTCTTAGTCGCTCAACAGACAACTGAACCTAAAGATGGTCTCTACAAGGATCGTCATGAGAAGCTCCTTGGCACAATTGCACATGAGATAATCGAAGCTGAGCTGATGAAACATGGACTACCATACCATATCGCTCATATGAACGCGATGGAGTATGAGAAAGGAATAGATGAACATCATCCTGAATACATTAGGGTGAGAGCTAATGGCGGATACCATCTGGCATACATTGAGAAGGAACAAGGTAACAGGGCTATAGTTGTCAGTGCTAATTATAAGACTAGGAATATGTTCGCTGGAGTAGAGAAAGAGGGAGATGAGTGGAGAATCGTGACTGATTATGTTTATGATGGTGAAGTTCTGGACAACTGGTGGGAAAGTGTAAGAAAGGAACGTTTATCTCCAGAAAAAAAATACTAGATTGATCTATGTATGCCTGAGGATAGAATCACTTTGCTATTCTATAACTCTCTTTGAAGAAATTGTCATTAGAAAAAATTAAAATCCTTCATCATTCCTATAATTTATTAGTGATAGTGTGAGTCTTAACATTAATTCAAAAATAAAATTAAATAATGGAGTCGAAATCCCTATTTTAGGTTTGGGAACTTATTTAGCTGACCAAGGAAAACAAGCTCTTCAAGCGATTGAATTTGCTTTAGAAGCTGGATATCGACACTTTGACACTGCAGCTTTTTATTTCAATGAAGAAAGTGTGGGGAGGGCAATTCGTGAAAGCTCTATTGATAGAAAAGAGATTTTTGTTACTACCAAGGTCTGGAATTCTGATCATGGATATGAAAAAACTCTCAAAGCTTTTAACTTAAGTATGAAGAAGCTAGATATTGAATATGTAGATTTATATTTAGTCCATTGGCCCGTTGAAGGATTACGTAGTGAAACATGGAGAGCTCTTGAAAAACTCTATGAAGAAGGATTATGTAGAGCAATAGGAGTAAGTAATTATACCATACAACATTTGGACGAGCTTCTAGAAGAGTGCAGAGTGGAACCAGCTGTGAATCAAGTAGAATACCATCCTTTTCTTTATCAAAGGAAGCTGAGAGATTATTGTAGAAGCAAGAATATAGCACTTGAATCTTATAGCCCTCTAACAAAAGGACAAAGGATAAATGATAGACATTTAACAGAAATAGCAAAGAAGTACAATAAGAGCAATGCACAAATATTAATCAGATGGAATATAGAACAAGAAGTTGTTGTTATCCCTAAATCCTCAAATAAAGAGAGAATCATTGAAAACTCAAAGGTTTTTGATTTCACAATTAAACCTGAAGATATGGAGAAACTAAATGCATTAAATGAAGGATATAGATGTACTTGGGATCCATCAAACATTGAATAAAAAGCTAGTGGTTTACAAAAGTTTTTAGACAGAAAAAAAGAAAAAATTAGATTATTTTACTCTTCTTTGTCATGGAAACTCTCACTTCTATTTTATTAGTAAACTATGATTTTTTCACCTTTAAATGTTACCTGATTGAATTTATCAAGAAAGAATAAGTTTATGTAAAAATATCATGTGTTTATCTTTTGTTTACGCTTTTTGTAGGAAATAATAATCGAAACGAAGAAAACTATCGATAAACTGTTAACTAAACTTACAGCATTTGTCGATGAGGTTGTAGAATGAGTTATAATATCTGGAAATGGGTAACCTAGCCAGAATAGAGCTGCGTATAAATCATAATTGTACTTGATAATATCATTATAATAATAAAATCCTAAATAAGGATAAAGAACACTATTACAAACAATATATTCACCATTGTGGATTCTATCATTGATTTCCTCTCGATCAATAATATAACAAATAGCTTTACGAATTGCACAGGCTTTTGTATATTCCTCTAGACCTGGTTCATCAAGATAAACGAAATTATCAACTCCACCAATGAACGGTCTTTGAAGATTAAAGAACAAGAATGACATACTCTTAGTTAGAAAATCTTGAACATTAAATCTAGGCTCTTTTTCCATTATTTTTCTTATTGCTGGAAATGAACTTAATCCAATCCAATCAAGTTCTCCTTTTAAGAAATGTGCCAATTCCTTTGCTTGGTCAGGAATAACTTTAACAATAATAGTCTGTATATCTAAATCTTGATTTGTACCATCTATAGCTCCAACTCCCTTCCAATTTGGATTCGCTCGTAAAACTGTCTGTTCATTCTTTATGAAGTAATCTAACATATATTTACCACAACCAAATTGAGAAGTACTATAAGCTCTCCACTGAGGTGTGTTTATCATCTCTTCATATAATCCAGTACATTTTATTCCACCTGAAGTATAGGAAACAGTAGAATCAGTTGAGTTCAAGAAGAATTCTGGCATAATGATCCAGTTTAAACTCTCCCATATGTCTACAAATGGTTCTATTTGAGGTGTAGCTGGATCTCCATCAATATATACATGAAAAGCTAAGGGATCAGTAGGATCTACATAGATATTTGAAATCCATTTATGATAACTTGTATCTTCACTGATAAGAAGGTTACTCCAGAGGAGTAAGGTGAAAACTGCATCTTTTGCGGTTACTTGTTGATTAGTACCATCACTAAACTCATTGTTTTTCAATCCTTGCATCAAATCTATTTGTGATATGGTTTCTAAAGAAGGAGAGAATTCATCTCTCTCTGTAACATTATAAGAAGGATTCCAGAAAACATTGTCTCTCATGAAAAATTTGATGTGAGAATCGCTAATAAACTGCCAATCTGTAACCAATCCAGTCTTCAAAGGTTCTAATCCTGGAGATAGCTCAACTAATTCCTCATTAAGAAGATGTCCAACGATATGGTAGAACTCATAACTATCAATAAACATCGGATTAAGTTCACCCCAATTTGTATCTGCAATATTGAATTCATCTAATGATTCTTGACCATCGTGATAACCATCAAAAAACATGTAAGGTAGAGAATCAGTAAACCCCCATGTAGCTTGATAACCTTGAAGATTTGACCAAGTTCCAGTGTAAGCTGGAGTAGTAAAAAGTGGTAACATAGGTACGATGCGATTCATCATTAATTGTTCCCATTCATAGTAATGTTGTTGTCTAAGTACTGGATCAAGTATCATCATTCCTTCCTCTTGCATGATCTCGCTTAAATTTCCATAAGGTATTTCTCTATCTAAACCAAAAACATTGAGATTTCCATTTTCAGTATATAAATTTCTCATATCTGGCGTATCTCCACCACCTGAAAGTCCTACAATTCCCATATCATAATCGTGAGTCTCTAATAAAGCTCCATAAAACTGTGTCCATTCGTCTACTCTTATAGTTACTTCAATTCCTAAATATCTAAGATCTTTTGCTATAAACCAAGCATAATTTGGACGAACTCCTCCTCCATTGGTTCTTAAAACCAAATCAGCTAATGCTGTTTCAGATGAAGCACTTTGACTGAAATAAATCTGAGAAATCAAGACCAAAAGTAGTATAGATGTGATGATTTTTCTTATTCTTTTCAAAGCAAACCGCCTTAAGCTAACGAATAAGCACTTATAACTTTTTTTAAAATTTGAACATAATTCGAAAGTAATTTTAGTATAAAGCTCGTACTATTTTATAGAGAGCATGAGTAGACTATTTCTAACCGATGTAATTATACAAAAAGCTGAAGAAGATCTAATGAAGTTATTAATCGGAGAGAATATCGAACCTGAATCTTTTAACTATTCTCCTTTTATTTTGAGATGTATATATGAACAATTGATTATCGATAATTATTCTTTAGGTTTAGGTTATTTGTGCTCCAAGAATCTTATTGATAAATATTGGTTAACAATTGATCTTTCTATTGAATCAGATGTGGTTGTTAGGATCATTGATTGTCAGAAAATTTACCAAACAAAAGAAATAGTTGTTCTAATTAAAAATATGAAAACTCAAGAAAAACTCTGGGGTAAACTCTATATTTTGAAAAAACTAAAACCAAGTAATGACAGAATTTTCAGAGGAAGTATATCAACTTTCGATGAGGAAAAAACAGAAGAATTAGTTGATAAATTAATTAATATTTTTCAAAAAGCTACTGTTACTTATTCAATTGAAAATTTTACTCTAATAGAAGAAGAGATTATCAGACATGGTAAAACCTTCAAACTGATACTCCCTAAATCAGTACACTTTTCTTGTACTAAATGCAATATGTGTGAACTACCTAGTAATTATTCAATCAATCCAATCCCTAATAAATCAGAGCAACCTTTTAGTGAATTATTATCTTTGAATAGAATAGGATTCTCTTCAAATACTGTATGTACGAATACATCAGAAATTAAACAAATAGCTAAGAAAACAAGAATGAAAGCTGAAGATTTTTCCTCTCCTCTTCTTATTGTTAAAGATTCTAAATGTAAGATAACTGAATGTCAATTTGGTTTAAAGCAAAAAGATGGAATCTGTTTATTTCAAGATTTAGCTACAAAAACATGTAAAATTCATAATTTCAAACCAAATGTGTGCAAAAATTATCCTTTCTTGGTGAGTAAAATTAACAATGAACAATTTAGAATTGAAATGGATTTTTCGTGTCCTGGAATATCAATAAAAGGAAAAAACAATTTAACAGATATATTAGAAAGCATTATCGTAAGACTTGAAAATCAAGAGAAATCAAAGTTTAAATCTTTTGTATCAATGAATTCAAAATGGGATTTAAACAAATACTATACTGATAGTACAAGAGTCACTAAAGAAGACATATTAATAGCTTTAAAATATATACAAGATGAATATGAAAAAAGAAATAAGAATTTAAATCATGAAAAAGGGGAATTTTTTCCTCTTTAGTTTAATTATAATTAAAGCTAAAATAACAGAAACAAATCCTGCTGAAATGGTATTTGTATTAGAAGTAGGAGTAGTTGATTTTTCTTCTAAATAAGTTAGTACATAGTTATATTTTGACCTAGCACAGTCTCTCCATGGATTTGTTAATGCTTCTATATAATCTGGAATTACAATATTAATTGCTTCATCTAAGGTTATACAAGGTGCTCCAAGAATTTCTGTTAATTCTACAAATTCTGTTTCATTGATTATATTTTCTTCTAAACAAGTTATCATCTCCCCCCATGCTTTTCTAAGTAAATTATGTACCTCTTCTATAGTAGCATGGAAGTGGTAAATTGTAACATCTGAAGTTAAAGTTGCTAGTGTTTCATTGAAAACTACAGGTTCTGTGGAAGATATAGAGTATATAGTATCATTAAATAATTCATACATATAGGTATACTCTGATCCTTCTGGAGTGTGAAACGCTGATTCATTGACAGGTAATCTATCAATTCCTGGTATCAGCCAAGTAGCTTGACCTTCCGGTGAAGAAACAAATTTCATGAATGCTACAGCTGCTTCATAATCATCAACATTTTTTCCTAATGCTATTGGATCCCCTCTGATTAAAGATCCTCTATCAGGGATAATATATTCACAAGCAGGATTTTCTCTGTTAGAGATCACCCCATAGAAATCAATGACAAATCCAATTCCTACTTCACCGTTTACAACACTTTCTCTGGTATCAATTGAACCTGGGTAAATTGCTGCATTAGCTGCTATCCTTGTTATTATGTTCCATCCTTCTTCCCAACCATAATTTTGCAGAATTAATTGATAAATAAAAGTGTTAGCTGAACTTAGAGGTGCATCAGCTATACCAATAGCTTTAACATTTTCATTTATATAGTAAATAGAAGATGCTAATTCTTCCCAGGTTGAAGGGATAGGAAGATTATATGTTTCTAGAAAATCGTGATTTACTATAAATCCATAAGAAGAGATTGAATCTGCAGCCCAGATAAGATCTCCCGTGTCACTAAAACTCTTTAGAGGTGAATAGATGTTACCATACGGAGCACTATCATTAAGAGCAGTAAACAAATCTGAATCATTTATTGGATTTATATGATAAAGCAAACCCCAGCTATCCATAATTTCGAATAATGAAGGATCCCCTCCCCATGCTATATCCACAGATTTAGATGGATCTTCTAAGAGTTTCTTCCATCCATCGTTAGATGTAACATATTTAAAATCTATATCAGTGATGTTCAAAGCTATTGCTTCAGGTGTAGCTAAAAATCTTTCTTTAAACTCCTCTTCTTCTGTTACATCATGCCTTGTAACAATCGTTAAAATTGTTCCTTCTGTATTTTCTGCAGGATTATTTATTTCTTTTTTAATCTCTCCTTGTGTAGTATTTGTAAAAAAGAAGACTGAACATACAAGGAAGAGAGTTATGCAAGCTGAAATTCTCTTACTCATATCTTTCAGATTTTTACTTAGTAGTATTCATTTTTAAGTATTCTTGCTAGCTGTTATCGTTGAAGAACCCATTTGTTTCTTTTTGAACTTTATTTTATGAATTACTGCTCTTAATTTTCCAATATCATTTTTTTCAGCAATTTGCAAAGGTTCGACCCAATAAATAGGAGTAACATCAATTACTCTTCCTTTCACATCTAAAAAGTCACCGAGTAATTTTGGTTTATCTGGTCTCTTTCTTTGATATGGTCTTTTCAAAATTAGAGCAAACAACCACTCTAATGAAAGATTGAAATTCCATTTCTCCCACAACCATAAAAAGAAGAACCAAAACACAATTTCAGTTGACATCAAAAGAGCTACAAATCCTAAATTTAATCCAAATGCTGTTCTAAATCCTTGATTTGGGAAAATAAAACTATATATCACTCTCCAAACTGCTTGTATAGAAGCAAAAGAATATACAGACAAGGATAAAAATCCTACTCTTCTGCTAAATCGGGACATTTTTAATCGTTTTTGCCAATTTACTTTTCTATTGAATTCATGACCTTGCATCAAACCTAAAACTACGAATAGCAACAAACCTATGGTTACAAAAACAAACCAAGTTGGATGAACATGAAAGTCAACAAGGTTGAATGGATCTTCTGGAATTTTAGTAACAACAAATAACCAAAATATTCCAAAAACAATTGATCCTCCAGCTATACCATATCCCCAAGAAAGGAATTTCTTTTTCTCTGGTTTCTGTTCTTGAGATATATAGATCCCTATAATTACTCCTACTATACTGTAAGCAAAATGAGGAAATAAGGGGGATTCCCTAGCTAAAGCTTGATTACCAAGCATTCTTAAAATATAGTCCCACCAACCATATTCTCCAATTTTACTGAGAGAACTTGCTTCATTATGAAAGTCCACATGCCAAAAATTATTGCCTAGCTGATATAGATAAGGAGCAGAGAAAATAAAAATAAGCCCGATAGTTGCATAAACGATTGTCATAACAAGAGGTTTTCTCAATCTTTCATGAGATGTTAGAATGAAAAAGATTACAGCAGAAATCATGATTGCCCAAGCAATATTAGCAAATTGATCTACATGATAGATTTTTGTCCAATCAATTGTAACAGCTTGACCTTCTGCCCACGATTTTGATGGTCCCCATTGAGCAAGGAAAACATAGAAAAACATAGCCCAAATCCATAACAGAATTCCTTTCATCAACTCTTGTACTAATATCACACTCCTTCTGATTCCTCTTTTATATTTTTGAAACATCACCATCATATGAACAGTGCCACTAATTAATAGAAATAATCCTCTCCAGTGACCAAACACAATTATCAAACCCATCATTATATATCCAACAATTGTTAGTTGAGTGGGATCGTGTTCAGCTGTTCCTTCAATTTGACTACATAACATAAAAGTATGAACCATTAAATTACCTAAGATTGCCCATCCTCGTAGAATATCAAAGGAGATGATTCTCTTAGCCATGGACTTGATTTTTTGTGCTAATATAATAAACCTTTGGTAGAAAAAAGGAGAAATTCTTTAATCAATAAAAATAGATTTATCTAACACTGCTCTTACTCCTGGGGTGATATCAACTAGCTGGCTAATTCTCATATCTACTGTGCAACTGCATAATGCATAAGCTTCTTCTCGAGTGAGTTCTTTTTCCTGAACTAACCAATCTACCATATCTCTCAAAGCTATTTTACAAGCTTCATCAGCATTCTCTCCCCAAGCAGTAGTCATGTAAAGTTCCTCAGTTTCATACTGTGGTCGTTCAATTTTCTTCTTTTTGTTAACAACTAGTTTTATTGTAACTTTAGCATCTACTTCAACAGCTGTTCCGCACACCTCTCCATCTCCTTGTACAGCATGTACATCTCCTACTCCAAATAAAGCTCCTTCCACAGCGATTGGTAGATATACTATCGTACCTTCAGTACAAGCTCGAGAATCCATGTTCCCACCATATTCTTGTGGAATTAATGTCCCATGATCATGAGTAACTGCTTTTGGTGCAACGATGATAGTACCTGGAAAAGGATCGATGGGTATTCTTATCTTATCACTAAAAATAGCATATCCATCTTCAATAAGAATTATTCTTGTCCAAGGTTCAGTAT